>Ga0315899_10001459_pt1 | contig 26875 bp, 30 predicted proteins | sample LakEriMetagenome_2_FD_203518 | JGI IMG/M metagenome (GOLD analysis project Ga0315899, IMG submission 203518) | Freshwater fungal communities from buoy surface, Lake Erie, Ohio, United States - Buoy 4 MA112 | ecosystem: Environmental > Aquatic > Freshwater > Lake | place: USA: Lake Erie, Ohio... | reverse complement strand
CCGGCGTCCTTTTGGTAGGGCTTGGCTGCGAAGTGAACCAAATTCAGGACATGCCCGGCTTTCGCGGGGACGCGCTGAACATTCAAGACGCGGGCGGGACGGCGGCGGCGATCAGCGCAGGCATAGAGATTGCGGAACGCCTTGTGCGCAGCGCCAACTTATGTCGCCGTCAATCGGTCTCCGCGGCCAACCTCACCATCGGTCTGCAATGCGGTGCGTCCGACGGCTATTCCGCGATTACCGCAAACCCGGCGCTGGGTGCAGCAGTCGACCGGCTTGTGGCCGCAGGTGGCCGCGCCATCTTGTCCGAAACGCCCGAAATTTATGGCGCCGAACATCTGCTCGTGCGCCGGGCCATGTCGCCAGACGTTGCGGCTACGCTCGCCGATCGGCTTGTCTGGTGGGAGGAATATGCTGCGCGCGATGGCGCAAGCCTCGACAACAATCCGTCGCCGGGAAACAAGGCAGGCGGCATCACCACCATTCTCGAAAAATCCTTGGGCGCGGTTGCCAAAGCAGGCTCAACACCGCTCAACGCGGTCATTGACTATGCCCGAAAGGTGACGGCACCCGGCCTGACGTTCATGGACTCGCCGGGATACGACCCATGCTCTGCCACGGGTCAGATCGCAGGCGGCGCGCATTTGATTTTGTTTACGACGGGGCGTGGCTCGGTCTTTGGATCGATCCCCTCGCCGACCATCAAACTTGCATCCAACGCTGCCCTCGCGCGAAATATGGCGGACGACATCGATGTGGATTGCAGCGGCATATTGGACGGCACGAGCGTCGATGACATGGGCGCGCAGATATTTGCCCGCATTCTGGAAACCGCCAGCGGCCAAAAAACGGCGTCGGAGTTGCTTGGCCTTGGCGAAAATGAATGGGTGCCGTGGATACCCGGCGCAACCTATTGAATTGAGGCGCGCTTAATCAGCGCCCCAACACGCAGCCCTTAAAAACCCATGAAGCGCACATTGCCTTCAACCGGCTCGCGCTGGCGCTCAAAAGCATTCACCGCGGCTTCTTCATCACGGTAGCCAATGGCAATGCCGCAGAAGAAGATATGCGTCTCATCCGACACGCCGATGAATTCCTTGATAAGCTTTGCATGCATGGCGAGGAATTCTTGCGGGCATGTGTCCAAACCTTCGCCACGCAGCAGCAGCATGATTGTTTGCAGCCACATGCCAACATCTGACCATTGCGGCGAACCCATGCGGCGGTCGAAATAGCACATCAGCACCGCAGGCGCTTTGAACGACATGACATTATTGTGCACGAATTGACTGCGCGCATCGGCGTCGGCACGCCCAATACCCATTGCCTGATACATCGACGCCCCAACCTGTTGCAGGCGCGCCTTACATTCCGGGATGACTTCGGGCTCTGACCATGAATATTCGGGCGGATCCTGCATCGGCGATGCCAGCATCTTCTTCTGCAGTTCGGCAAGCGGCTCCCCGGTGAGGATCGTCGCCTCCCAAGGTTGGAAGTTACAACCAGAAGGCGCCCAGCGCGCCGTATCCATGACCCGGTGCAACACATCCAAAGGGACGGGATCGGGCTTAAACGCCCGGATGGAACGGCGGGAAAGTACGGCTTCGCTAACAGTCAGATTGGTCATACCGCGTTTCCTGCCGCGCAAGTCGCGATTGGTCAAGCTGAAGTGACTTATGTAATAAATAATCAGTCAGTTGCTGCACGGCCAGATTTAAGCCGGCGAGACCCAGTAGTGAATGAGGGAAATGGTGCCGCCTATAGGATTCGAACCTACGACCCCCGCATTACGAATAATGCACAAAGCGCGTAAAATCAGTGCTTTTATCACATAGTTGTATAGTTTGTTGTATAGTATAAATTAGAAAAATATCATATTTTCAATATGTTGGTCGTGTTTACCCGATCATATTTTATGTGAAATTACAGGATGATAGGCGCCAGCGTCAGTTTTGCTGATGCTATAAATCTGCGAAATATTCACGTTGTCGGGTAACACGACCCACACATCACTTTTGCACTTTCCTGATAGGGCGCGTTAGCCCCATCTCTGAGAGCAAAGCATCCAACTCACCCGCGTTGATAGCAGCAATGATCTTGTCGATTGTCGGGATAAGCTGGTCGTGTTTCCCGACAATGATAGCTCCCTTGCCCTTCTCTAGTTCAAGCACCTTGTTGCCATACCTAATCGCAAGCAGACAGTTACCTACCGCATCCTGAAACCACCAACGCTTGATGCGTTTAGGCACATCGACAAGTGCCTTAGAACCACTGTCTGTCGAAACCCAGCGACGGTGCATAATGTTCGGCAGAATTCCGTCACGATCCGCTTCAGCAATCAACTTTTGCTCAGCAAGTTTAGTGACGAGTTTGTTCCGTCGGTGCTGCTCGGGGCTCATCCGTTGTGTTGTCGGGAGAACCGACAGCGAAAGGCTTTTTAGGATATTCATAGTCATCGTTACATCTCCTTATTGAGATGACGATCATGCTGCCGTTGGAGATATGATCCTATCCTAATCCTTACCAAGCATATGATACTTAGTGATAAATACACTCATCAAGGAGTGTAAAAAATGGATGCACGAGAAGAATTGAAACGATGGATTGCTATGGTGGTGCAGCTATCGTCAGAGGAAGAGAGCAAGACGATCAAGCAGGACATTGACCTGTTTCTGTCTGTTGCAGGGGAACTGTCTGGCAAATTAGCCGAAAGAAACACGGCACTTGCAAAGCAGTGTCGCTCCAGCAGCAAACCAAAGCCACCAAAGCCCGCTCCTCAGAAAGTCGAGAAGCAGCCTAAGCAAGAGCTAAGCTATGCTGATACCCCACAGCCCCAGAACGATTCAGAGGACCGTTCACAGGCGCGTTCAGGACAATCGTCGCAGAAACAGCAAGCTCAGCAATCGCACACTCATCAGCAAGGAGCATTGCGTGGGTATGTCTATGGTGCGCAAAATGATGAGGTCGCACTTCGCAAAGCTGCGCAGGCAATTGCACGATGAACGACAAGCTGATTCAAAGCCAGAAGCGGCTGCACGACAGTCTGTTTGAACTCTACATTGATGGTGGCTTGGAACTCTATCTTGCTGGTACTCGTGGCTTGAAGCGTGAGTTGATCATAAGGCTTGAGACTAGCGCACTCACTCCAGAGAAGGGTGAGATAATTCACTTTTACGCAGTCAATCGTTGGGATGAAGATGACGAGTTTGACGAGTGGGCAAAGCCGTCTGTGGCGTTGTCGTTAGAAGCTTAGCGTATCTTGGGTGTTACTAATTCACAGCTTGAATGCTGTCGTTCAACGGAAGTGGTGATGGATGCATTTCTTGTGTTTCTGGATGAGTGATGTTTTGGGTTGACAGCTTTGCAGACAAAGATGATTTTGTTTCAACTTTATATGCAAGGTGGCTTGGAACTGGCTTTGCAAGGTGCGCATGGGCTGAAGCCTTCATTTTCAGGGGTATCGTCAGCGGGTTTAAACGGCGATAGGGATCTAGTAGCTTCATTACTGCGATCAGATGATTTAATGAAGAGGAACGAATAAATGAATAGTTGCCCACACTGCAAGATAGATTTAAAGGGGTTTCCAACAAAATGCCCTTACTGCACGGGCGACATACGATACAGTGAAGCGCCACCGATTTTTGCTAAGATTGGCATGTATGTGGGAGCCGTGTTTGGGGCTATTGTTTCAGGTTTTCTTTTTTGGAATGGACTCAGAGATCCTCTCTGGTTGTTTATTACTTTTTTTGGACCATTTATATTTACTCTTTTGGCTTTTTTGGTACCCACAGGGCATAGGGATTAGCTTTTAGACAGCCCATCCAAAATTACTGAAAGAAGGGCGAGATAATTCACTACTATGCAATCAATCGTTGGGATGAAGAGGACGAGTTTGAGGAGTGGGCAAAACCTCTAGTAGCTTTGCCGCTGGAAGCTCAGCGTATCTTGGGTGTTACTAATGTTCAGCTTGCTGAATGTCGTTCAACGGATAAGGTGATGCAAAGCTTCATAACGTTTGCAGAGAACTGACTCTGCTTTTGATATTCTGAAGTGGCTAAGAGGGTGACATGAACTTTGAATTATTTCGGATATACCAAAACGAATACGGTGATCGCAGCAGCGGCAACTTTTAGGCGACCGTCACTACCTTCTGAACGACGACAACTGGGTGGAAACTTGCCAGTCTGCTTGTGGGTGGTTTGCCGACTGTCTCCTTTTACTAGCGCAACCCTATAAGCGGACGTTTGTTCTTCCTGTGTCGTGGTCGCATCGTTGGACAAACTGAACAGTCGACCTTTAAAACCACCGGCGTCACATGCCAGGCTTGACCAACATCCATGTAGCCATCCCGACCATCATCAGGTTTTCAGTAAGTGAAATGAAGCCGAGCGGCACGTTGCTGTTTCCGCCAACGCAGGCACATTTGAGTTCGCGCTTCTGGATATAGACCGCATAGAACACAGATGCCGTGCCGATTCCCCCGATGAACAGCGCCACCGGGATCGATAGCCATTGCAGCGCTCCTGCAATCATTAAGACCCCAGCAAGCCCTTCCAACCAAGGGTAGAGGCTTGCATACGGCACCCAGCGCTGGGCAAACAGGTCATAGCCCAGAAACTGTGTCGCAAAGCTTTCGACATCTCTCAGCTTTTGCAAGGCGAGCAGACACATCGCGAAAGCGACGAACCATTCAAACGCACGGACCGTCAGCAGCGCACCAGATATTGACCAACTGGCGGCAAGTCCCATCGCCGCTGCCATAGCAAAAATCGCGATGACAGGCGCATAAGTGAGCGCGTTGGGGTCGCGAACTGGCTTGCCGACATGCCGTAAGAGGTCATCGTGCCCGCCGATACGGTGACCATCGATCCATATCTGCGGTGTGGTCATCACACCTTGGTCAGCCTTGAATGCATCGACTTCGTCACGGGTGGTCAAAAGGCGGTCATCGACCTCATAGCCGTTAGCCCGCAAAATATGTCGCGCCTTCAGCCCCCAAGGGCAAATATGGGTATCGAGCGCCATTCGGTACAGGATTGCAGGCTTGGTCATGGTTAGTTTCTCCAGCGCCAGCTGCTCAACGCTTCACCCGATCGAACAGGTCGACGAGTTCATTGAACTTCACTCGCTGTTCTGCAACATCGCCAGAAGCAATCGCCTCAGCAACGCAGCACGAAGCGTGATCCTTGAGGATCGCGCTTTCGACCTTGGCAAGCGCAGCTTTCACCGCCTGCACCTGATGCAAAATATCGATGCAGTAGCGGTCGTCTGCGACCATCTGTGCGACGCCGCGCACTTGTCCCTCAATACGCTTCAAGCGGTTAATTGTATCGCCGCGGTCTTTAGGCATGATTAAACCCTCTTGCTATACCCTACATGGGTATCCTATATGACCCTCAATACAAAGGATGCAATAGCAAATGGTCAATGAATATCTGTCCAGGCGGACATTGCTCAGAGGAATCGGCACGGGAGCGGCATTTGCGACAATGCCTGCCTGGGCTCAGGGCCACAGCGTGCATGGCGGACATGGCGCACACGGAAATAGCCATGGACGCGGCGGTTCCCGCATTCCCGCAGGCTTCGGCGAACTGAGCGGTGAGGTTATCGACCTGAGTGTAGGCAGTGGCCATCGCATTGTCGAAGGACGGCGTGGGCCGGGCATTGCCGTTAACGGTAGTGTGCCGGGGCCGCTGATCCGTCTGCGCGAGGGGCAGAATGTCAAACTCAACGTCACCAATAACCTTAATACAGACACGTCGGTCCACTGGCACGGCCTGTTGGTGCCGTTCCAAATGGATGGAGTTCCCGGTATTAGTTTTCCGGGCATCCGTCCGCGAAAAACCTTTAGCTATGAGTTTCCGATCCGGCAGTCTGGCACCTATTGGTATCACAGCCATTCGGGCTTGCAGGAACAATCGGGACATTATGGCCCGCTGATCATCGAACCGGCTGATCCAGAACCCGTTGAGTATGAACGAGACTACATCCTGCTCCTGAGTGATTTCACGGTCCTTGACCCGCACTTCATCATGAGCCGGCTGCGCACCGGCGAGGGCTATTTCAACCGCCAGCTCAGTTCATGGACGGACAATTACCCGATGTCCGGTGAGGAGCGAAGGATGTGGGCCGAGATGCGAATGCCCGCAACCGACATCATGGACATCGGCGCACCGACCTACACCTTTCTGGCCAACGGACGCGGACCGACGGAAGGACTGGAATATCTGTTCCGGCACGGAGAACGGATTCGGCTGCGCGTAATCAACGGATCGGCGCAGAGCTTCTTCAATGTCTGCATTCCCGGCTTGCCGATGACAATCATTGCAGCCGATGGCCAAAATGTGCGGCCGGTAGAGGTCGACGAATTCCAGATCGGAACCGCAGAAACTTATGATGTAGTTGTCACTCCCGGCAAGGCTGATGCCTATGCGATTGTGGGCGAGTCGATGGACCGTTCAAGCATGGCGCTGGCGATGCTGACAAGCCGTCCGGGTGCGCGCGCGTCTGTGCCGCCCTTGCGCGACCCACCGCTTCTTACCATGGCCGATATGGGCATGAATCATGGTCCGGCCGCAGAGGGCGGGCATGGCGAGATGGGCCATGGCAGCGCAGATCATGAGGCTACAGGCCATGGCGCTGTTGCCGACGCGCCTGCCGCCGCCTCGCACAGCATGGAAGGCATGAGCATGCGGGACACGTCGCTTCTCCCCCCCGATGTTGCGATTAGTCCGGGCGTTGACATGGTCTCGATGGCCCCGGTCGACAAAATGGGTGATCCCGGCCTTGGCTTGCGTGACGTCAAACACCGCGTGCTCAACTATCGGATGCTGGCCGCGCTTGAGGCCAACAGGGATACGCGCGAGCCCTCACGGTTGCTTGAGCTGCACCTGACTGGCAATATGGAACGCTATATGTGGTCATTCGACGGGAAGATGTATTCCGCTGTCAGCGACTTGCCTATCCGTTTTGCTTGGAACGAGCGGGTGCGCGTGAAGCTTGTCAACAATACGATGATGGCGCATCCGATCCATCTGCACGGGATGTTTTTCGAGCTGGTTAATGGCAAGAATGCCGATCAGCAGCCGCGCAAGAATGTAGTCATCGTTCAGCCAGGCGCCAGCGCGCAGTTTGACCTGACGGCGAATGAGCCCGGCGACTGGGCTTTCCACTGCCATCTCATGTATCACATGCATGGCGGCATGATGCAGACCGTGACCGTGGCCGGTCCAGGCGGTGAGAAATGAACGTTCGGGTATCGGTCATCTCCGTTGCACTGCTTGGCACCGCGCTGATCGCCACGCCGATAGCTGCGCAGCATGCCGGACACGTTATGCCAGCGCTTGAGCCAAATCCGGTATCGACCCCTGCGCCAGCACCGAGCTCTGCTGACCCGCATGCCGGTCATACGATGACTCCCGAACCAGCGCCGACTGCCGATCCGATGGCTGGAATGGACCATAGCCAGATGGACCACAGCCAGATGGATCATGGCTCGGCAGAGGATGTCACATCAATTTCGCCCGGTCCGACAATGGAAACCCCGCCACCGCCCGAGGCAGGTAGCGGACCGCCGCGCGCCGCTGACGCTATTTGGGGCGCAGAGGCGATGCGAGCGTCACGCCAAGATTTACAGCGCACACATGGCGAGTTCAACGTGTTCTGGCTTCAAGGGGACCGCTTCGAAAAACAAATCCGCAATGGCCGGGACGGTTATCTCTGGGACCTGCAGAGCTATTATGGCGGACCTACCAGCCGCTTATGGTTCAAGAGCGAGGGCGAAGGTAGCTTTGGAGACCGCATCGAGGACGCGGAAGTTCAAGCACTTTATTCACGTGCCATTGCACCGTTTTGGGACTTGCAGGCCGGTGTGCGGCAAGACTGGGCAGGATCCGATACGACCCACGCAGTCATCGGCGTGCAAGGTCTCGCGCCCTATCTGTTTGAGGTGGACGCGGCAATGTTCGTCTCGCATCGCGGCGACGTCACCGCGCGCGTCGAAGCTGAACTCGACCAGCGCATCACCCCGTCGCTAATTCTGCAACCGCGCGCCGAAATCAACTTGGCCGCCCAGGACTTGCCAAGCCTGGGAATAGGTGCGGGCATTGACAAGGTCGAGCTCGGGGTACGGTTGCGTTATGAGATCGTCCGTGAGTTTGCGCCCTATATCGGCATCGAGCAAAGCTGGCATGTAGGCGGCAGCGCTGATTATGCTCGCGTTCGTGGCGAAGATCCCAGCGTCACCAACTATGTCGTCGGCATTCGTTTCTGGTTTTGAGAAAAAAGGAATAGGTCCATGCGTTTAATATCCTTGATTGCGGCTGCTGCAATAGTTGCCGCCGCGTCCAATATGGTTTTTGCTCACAGCAAGGTCGTCTCTTCCACTCCGGCAGTGGGGGCATCCGTTGCCAAACCGCGCGTCGTCACGATGACTTTCAGCGAAGCACTGATGCCCCCGACCGCTGCTGCAAGTATCGTGATGACGGAAATGCCGGGTGTCAAAAACCATGGCGAAATGGTAATTCGCAACTTCACAATTGCGTGGTCGAACAACAATCGCACGATGACACTTGCATTGAAACAGCCGCTAAAAACAGGCACCTATGAAGTGCGCTGGCAGGCCGCCGGTGCCGATGGCCACCGGATGACCGGTAAGGTCAACTTTAAAGTCAGCTGACACCCAAATGGGGGGCTGGCTCGAACCGATATTGCGCTTTGCGCATTATGCATTGTTGCTCGGCTTGTTTGGATCGACCGCGTTCCGCTTGATAGGGCTGCGGGGCATTGATCCCTTATGGCACGAAAGGGATACGGGTGCATTGGTCGTCGCTGCAATTGCCGCGCCGCTTGTGTCTATCGCGCTGATGCTGGTCTCGATTGCGGCGATGATGGGGCTGCCTGTGGCGGCGCCTGATCGAGTAATGGTCGAAGCAATGATTTCTGGCACCGATCTGGGCACCGCCTTTGTTGTACGTATCGCCCTACTTGCGGCTGGCTTATGTGCGCTGCTCATGCGCCGGAGGACCAAAAGGGCACTGTCTGTTGCCGCTATATTGTTTGCGGCTGCTCTCATGACACTCGGCTGGAACGGCCATGCTGCAGCAACGGAAGGCTTGGTTGGCCTGCTTCACCGGTTCAACAATGGTGTTCACTTGGTTGCAGCGGGGCTGTGGCTCGGGGCTATTGGCTGGTTCTTGCGTCTGACGGTCAAAGTGCACATCCAAAGCGGTCAAATGGCCGCCAAGGCGCTGCTCGCCACGATGCACCGCTTTGCACCGTTGGGCGTAGCTCTGGTTGCAACGATAACAATCACCGGCCTTATCAATTCGCAGATGATCTTCGGTTTGGTAAACAGCGGAGAGGTGCTGATAACTGAATACGGCGTGCTGCTGTTGGCCAAGCTTGCGCTCGTCGGCGGGATGCTGTCGTTCGGTGCCCGCAACGCAGCTGTTACCCGTCGTGTCGCGCTTGCCGACGATGGCAGAAAGATTGATATGGATATGACGCTTGCGGCGCTCCGCCGAAGCCTCATCGGCGAGTTCATCGTGGCTACTTCGGTGATCGCTGTAGTCGCGATTATGGGCATGATGTCGCCTATGCCAACGTGAGCACAAAATAGGGGAGAAGAAGCAATGACAAAGTTTGATTTTCAAAAGGCAATCAGAAAGACCATGCGGTTATTGGGTGCGACCACGATAGCGGTATCTCTGGCCGCGGCGCATTCCGGCGCGCATGCAGATCAGAGGCCAGCTCTGGTCGAAAATGCCAAGCAATCGGATGTCAGCACAGTCGTCGGCACGGTAAATGCATTCCATGCAGAGCTGGCCAATGGCGACGCGGCAGCAGCGCTTTCGCTTCTCGCCGAAGATGCGGTAATCTACGAATCCGGCAACGTCGAAAGCAGCCGCGCCGAATATGCCAACCACCACCTGAAAGCAGATGCCGCCTTTAGCGCCGCCGTAAAGCGCACATTGATCGAAAGAAGCCAAGGTGAAACGGGCGACGCTGCATGGGTTCTGAGCGTCGAGACGGTCAACGGCACTTTTCGCAATCGCGCCATCAACATGCGATCGGTTGAAACGATGATACTGCGCCGGGTTATGGGGCAATGGCGCATAGCGCATATTCATTGGTCGTCGGCTGACTTGAAACCACGGGGATCGTGAACGAATGGCCGAAATGAGCGAAGTGCATGAGCGTCATCAAGGACCGCGATGTTGTCGTGTCCTGACAGGCAGCTTTCAACGGATATTGTCCGAAAGCCGCCCTTCGTTCACCCGATGAACAAATGGCAGCTAACGAAGGCGTGAATTAGTTGCCTGAATGGCAGCTTTGTTGTGGACACCGGAATGACCGCTTTCGGGATATAAAGACTAATAGGAGACATTCATACAGTTTTGGTGACAGCAGCTAAGCTCCATTTGCCGTCATACGACGCGCATAGTAATTTACTCCCCAGCTGACGTTCATCGAACGGCATTCAAAGCGGGGGGATCATTGTAACAATATAAGCGGTGGGTTACTTACCCTGCATGGAATTGTTTCGTCATCCCGGGCTAAAATTTCTGACAGACCTTTTGGTTGTGTTGTTGCTGGTTACGCTGGCGGCGCGGTCTGAAGCCAGTTGTGCTCCAGTTGTGTCGAGTTCTATCGTACAAAATGGATCGGTGAAAAATTGCGCGGATATGAACGCCGACTCGGTTGGCGGGAAGAGCTCGGCACCAGATCACCACAAAGATGGAGAGCAAATGTCTCAGTGTCATCTGGGATATACAATAATGCTTTCGATGGCCGCCACCACGGAAGTGGAACCAGGATATCTTTCGGGAACATATGAACAGGAACGAGAGCCACGAATGATTGGAATATTGAACGTGCCTCAAACGCCCCCTCCACGATTTGGCTGAACGAAATTAAACCACTTAAAATCATGGAGTTTATTATGAATCTTAAAATGTTAATTGGCGCAGTCGCGCTTACTTTGTCAGGCGCAGCCTTTGCAGCAGAACCTCCCGCACCAAAGAAGGAGTGCTGCTGTATAAAGGGCGAAGATGGCAAAATGGCTTGTTGTGAAGACAAGGCAAAAACATCTGACAAGTCCGGCCACGAAGGCCATGACATGGGTAACATGGAAGCCAAATAATTGATGACTTTCGGGGGCGGCGTTGCCGTCCCCGAATGTTACGCAATTCACGCGATGGAGTTCCAGCATGAAGAAATTAGTTCTTACGCTTGCCTTGTTCTCGACATCCGCATTGGCGGCTGGTGACATTGTTATACACCGCGACCCGGGCTGTGGTTGCTGCGAAAAGTGGGCGGCTCAAGTTCGTGAGAAATTTGGACGGGCCGTCAAGGTCGTCAATGACGCTGACCGGACAGCGCTGCACAAGCGACTGGGAGTGCCCGCAAACTTGGTATCGTGCCATACTGCAATTATTGACGGCATCGCATTTGAAGGACATGTTCCTATCGCAGATATGAAACGAGTGCTGGCTGCAAAGCCAAAGGATGTTCGTGGCCTTGCGGTCGCCGGTATGCCGTTAGGCTCGCCGGGCATGGAAGCGCCCGGATATCCCGCCGATCATTACAATGTCATTACATTCGGATCAGGTAAGACAAGTGTGTTTGCACGGCACTGAGCCTCTGTAACCATTGGCTCTAAATAACCGAATGACCAAGAGACGGTCGTCATCATTTGGAGGACCCTCAATCAGCCAATGGAGAACAAATATGACCAAATATTATGTAGCAGCCGTCGCCTTACTGTTTGTAACCCCAGCAGCATTTGCTGGCCACGGCTCTACTCTCACCGACTCGTGTTGTGCGGCGCTTGACGCGTGCTGCGAGCAGGCGATGGATTGTTGCGACGATTGATAAGATGGCGGGATCAGGCATCCGGTCGCGGGATCGGATGCCTGTACAGTGTTCGACCTGGTCTTACTTTACCAAGCCGGATTAGTTGTTGGTGCCGAATGCCCAAAAATTAGCGCGTGTTGAGCGCACTCATTGGGCAGCCAGTAGCGTCTTTGGTTTATCAAGCATGAAGTGCCTCTTCGTCGCCGCAGGAATCGGTTTCGGTTTGCAGCGTTGAGTGGTGAATCTTGAACTTGGATTCCAGCATCGCAGCCACGGCCTTGCGAACGTGGGTTTGGTCATGCTTGGCGGTAATACCGACATGTGCGGTGAGGCTGGCGTCATCGCCAGCGATTGACCAGAGATGCAGATCATGGACACCTGCCACCCCTTGAATTTCTTCGATAGCCGCTCGTATCACATCGAGGTCCATACCGCGTGGGACGCCTTGAAGCAGGATGTGCGTAGTATCTCGCAGCAATATCCAGGTTCGCGGCAGCACCCAAAGACCAATTCCGATTGCAACTATCGGGTCAATCCAGCTCCAGTTGGTGAAGTAGATTGCAATTGCCGCCGTGATCACGCCAAGCGAGCCAAGCATATCGGCCCACACTTCAAGATATGCGCCTTTGACATTGAGGCTGGCGTCCTTGCCACCCACCAGCACGCGCATTGCGATGAGGTTCACCAATAGGCCGATCGACGCAACAATCAACATCCCGACCGAACCGACAGACTCGGGCTTGAAGAACCGAAGCACACCTTCGTAGAGAACGTAGCCAGCGACCACGAAAAGCAGAACGGCGTTGAATGCGGCGGCGAGGATTTCAAAACGGCGATAGCCATAAGTCCGCTGTTTGTCGGCAGCTCGCTGTCCGATCTTTATCGCAGCAAGAGCAATGGCTAGCGCCGCCGCATCGGTGAACATATGCGCCGCATCGGAGAGTAAGGCGAGGCTGTTGAACCAATATGCGCCGGCCAGTTCGGCAATCAGGAAGCTACCGGTAAGGCCGAGCGCGATGGTCAGACTCTTTGAGTTTGCCCCGGCGGTGTGGTCGTGCCCGGCGTGGCCACTACCTTCATCCGCGTGGTTATGTTTTGCTGACATTCTACAATCCTCTTATTTCTCAGCGACGAACATGCGCTCGCCAGTTGCGGTGACATCGCTATAGTCGCCTGCGATGTGCTTGTTGTGGCGACCGCGCAGCAATAAATGGCTGATGGCAGGTAGCACGAATAGAGTCAGCAAAGTTGAAGTGACTAAGCCGCCGATAACAACTATTGCCAATGGCTTCTGCACTTCTGCACCAACTCCGGTTGCAAGTGCCATTGGCACAAAACCGATGGCAGGAACGATACCGGTCATGAGGACCGCGCGAACGCGCTCCATAGTTCCTTCGCTAATTGCCGTATCGATCGGTTTGCCTTCATCAATCCGCTGGTTGATGCTCGACATCACGACAAGCCCGTTCAGCACCGTAACGCCCGAAAGCACAATGAAGCCCACCGCCGCCGAAACCGAGAAAGGCAATCCGGTCAGCAGCAACGCAAACACGCCGCCAGCAAGCGCCAAGGGGATTGCGGAATAAACTGCAATCGCCTGACGCACGCCGCCAAGTGCCATGAACAGGATTCCGAAGATTGCGGCAAAGATGATCGGGATGACTATCGACAACCGTGCGGAAGCAGCTTGCAGGTTTTCAAACTGACCGCCCCATTCAATAAAGCTGCCCGTCGGCAGTTTCACTTGCGCGTCTACCTTCTCCTGCGCCTCGGCAACAAACGATCCCAGATCGTTGCCGCGCACATTGGCCTGCACGACCACCCGGCGTTGGCCGTTTTCGCGGCTAACTTGGTTCAGGCCTTCGGAGAAGCCGAACCTGGCCAGTTCGCTTAACGGCACCGACGACCGTGCGCCGCCCTCACCAGGCAGCAACACAGGAAGCGCTCCTACTGCGTCCAGATCGTCACGCGTTGTCCCGTCAAGCCGGACTACGATATCGAAGCGCCGGTCCCCTTCAAACACGATGCCAGCTTCGCGCCCGCCAAGAGCGGCAGACACGGTATCGCTGACATCCTGAAGCGTTAGCCCATAGCGCGCGATTGCGTTACGGTCGAACTGGACATCAAGCACTGGAAAACCAGCCGTTTGTTCAACCTTGACGTCGGCAGCACCCGGCACGGTTCCAATAATGGCGGCCACCTGATTTGCCGTCCGGCCCATTTCATCGAGATTGTCGCCATATATCTTGATTGCGACATCGCCGCGAACGCCAGCGATCAGTTCGTTAAAGCGCAACTGAATTGGTTGGCTGATTTCAAAAGCGTTGCCAACCAACGGTTCCAATGCCTTTTCGACGCGTTCGATGACCTCGTCTTTGGTATCAACGCCGTCAGGCCATGCTTCGCGCGGCTTCAGAATGATGAAGGTATCGGATGCGTTTGGCGGCATCGGGTCGCTGGCCACTTCTGCCGTACCAGTTTTGGAGTAAATGAAGGCAACTTCAGGCAACGCAGAAACCGCTTTTTCCACTTTTAGCTGCATCTCCTGCGACTTGTTCAATGAGGTTGAGGGAATGCGCAGCGCTTGCATTGCCAGATTGCCCTCGCCCAGCACCGGTATGAACTCACTGCCGAGCATCGTGAAGACCAGAGCGGCGGCAGCAAATGTCCCGCCGCCTGCGCCAATCCAGGGCCACGGACGTGCAATGACGCGTTGCAGCACCGGTTCGTAACGCGTCTTGACCCAAGCAATTGCCTTCACGTCCTTTTCGGCAACTTCGCCGCGAATGAGCAAAGCAACCATTGCAGGCACGAACGTCAGTGAAGCAATGAATGCGCCAGCAAGTGCCAGCATGACGGTGATCGCCATCGGCGAGAAGGTTTTACCTTCAACGCCGGTAAAGGTGAGCAACGGCACGAATACGAGGAAGATGATTGCTTGCCCGTAAATCGTCGGCTTGACCATTTCACGAGACGCTTCGAACACCTCGTGCAGGCGTTCGGTCAGTGTGAGCATTCGCCCCTCGTGATGCTGTTGCTCGGCAAGACGCCTCAAGCAGTTTTCGATGATAATAATCGAACCATCGACAATGAGACCGAAATCGAGCGCGCCAAGGCTCATCAGGTTACCCGGCGTACCGGTAGCATTCATTCCCATCGCCATCATCAGGAATGAAATCGGGATGACCAATGTGGCGATGACCGCTGCGCGGAAGTTGCCAAGGAGCCAAAAGAGCACTGCTGCAACGAGTAGTGCACCTTCGGCCAAGTTCTTCTCGACGGTGCCGATTGTGGCATCAACGAGTTCAGAGCGGTTGAGCACTGGTTTCACAACGATTCCCGGCGGCATCGACTTTGCCACTTCTGTAAGCCGTTCCGCCGCCGCAGAAGCCACAAGCCGACTGTTTCCGTCCGCAAGCATCAGGACTGTTCCGATGACAAGTTCCTTGCCATTTTCCGACGCCGAACCGGTGCGCAATTCACCGCCGATTTGGACGGTTGCTACATCGCCAACCATGACAGGAACACCGCCACGGCTTGCGACCGTAGCGCGGGATATTTCATCGACTGTTCGAATGCGGCCATCGGCGCGCACGAGAAATGCCTCACCGCCTCGTTCGACAAAATTTGCACCTACCGAGATGTTGGCCTTTTCCAAGGCTTCGGCCAGCTCAGAGAATGAAATGCCATAAGTGGCGAGTTTGGAAGCATCGGGTTGAACAACAAACTGCTTTTCATAGCCGCCGATCGAATCGATCCCGGCCACCCCCGACACCGAGCGCATTTGCGGGCGGATAACCCAGTCTTGCAACGTTCGCAGATAGCCAAGCTTTGCGACATCGTCAGTCAGCATTTGGCCGGTCGGTGTAAGATACGAGCCGTCCGGCTGGAAGCCCGGTTTGCCCGCAATCTTCGGGTTTTCTTTGGTTCCTGCCTTTGCATAATCGACCGTGTACATCAGAACTTCGCCAAGGCCGGTTGATACTGGCCCCATCTGTGGTTCAGCGCCATCAGGCAACGTCGCTTTAGCCTGATTGAGCCGCTCGGCGACCTGCTGGCGGGCGAAATAGAGGTCAGTGTGGTCCTCAAAAATCACCGTGACCTGACTAAACCCGTTGCGCGAAATCGAGCGCGAGGTTTGAAGCCCAGGAATCCCCGCCATCGCGGTTTCAACCGGAAAGGTTACGAGCCGTTCGATGTCGAGCGGCCCCAGATTGGGTTCGACAGTATTAATCTGCACCTGCTTGTTTGTGATGTCGGGCACGGCATCAATCGGCAGCTTCAAAAGCTCCGACAGGCCGTAAGCCGAGATGATAAGCGTCAAGATGACCACGCCCCAGCGGAAGCGGATCGACGCGTCTAGAAGTTTGTCGATCATATCAATGCTCCGCCTCGCCCTTGCCGAGTTCGGCTTTGAGCATGAACGCGCCCTTGGTGACGACGGCAGCACCTGGTTTCAGGCCATCGACTATCTCGATGCGACCACCGCCACGTTTGCCAGTGACAACAGTCGTCGCCTGAAAACCCTTGGCGGTTTTCACGAACACGACTTCCTTGCCTTCAACGGTTTGCACCGCTTCCTCGGGTAATGCGATCAGGGTAGTATCGCCGCCGCCGCGTGGCGTGATGCGGGCGCGAAGACCTTGACCAGGCGTCAGCCCACCAATGCCTTTCGGCGTAAGGACAATCGTTGCGGTCTTGCTTTCAGGGTCGAGGCTGGGTGTCGCGGAGCGGACCACGGCGTTGACAGTTTCGCTGCCAAGAAGTTCGATCACAGCGGTATCGCCGGGCTTGATACGCCGCGCGTCGGCGGCCAGCACCGATGCGTTTATCTGGATACGGTTCGGATCGGAAACGCGGAATAGCTCGGTTCCTGCCAGCACATAGGAACCCAATTTGGCATCTGCCTTGGTCACACGCCCGGAAATCAGGCTGACGACGCCCAAGGTGCGGCCATCGCCTGACACCTTCGCGGCGGAAGCAGCTGACTGTGAGCGCCGCGCTTCGGCTTCGGCTGCGGCCAGAGCCGCTTGTGCGCCCTCCAGATCTTGCCGCGCCGTAACCTTGGCGTCGAACAGTTTTTTCTCACGCGCATAGGTCGAACGCGCAAGCGCGAGATTGGCCGATGCCGAACTGCGTTCTGCGGCAATCGACGCGGCATCGCGGCTTTCCATGACCGCCACCGCTTCACCAGCACGCACGAAGTCGCCCAGTTGGCGGTTGATGCGGACGACGGCCCCATCCGCGCGTGCGGTTAGAACTGCTTCGCCTTCGGGTGTCGAGGCGACGACACCTTGCGCCAATATCTCGGCACCCAATCCGCCCGATTGCAATGCCTCGGTAACTATACCAGCGGCTTTTGCGCGAGATTCCTCCATGAGGATTTGGCCTTCAACATGGCCTTCTTCTTCGGCCTTTTCGGCGGGCGCAGCTGCAGCAGCCATAGTTTCCGGAGCGAAAATTGTGCGGCCAAGCATTATCCCGCCACCGCCAAGCACGAGCGCCGCAATGGCCACTCCAGCTAAAAGCTTGTTTCTGTTATTTTCGGTTTCCATTTTCAATTCCTTCACTGCGCGTTCGCGCGAGTAAGCGCCGCAAGGGCACGCGCACGATCGAGCCGCGCTTCTATCAATGTGAGTTTAGCGGTGTTCAACGCGGACTGCGCGTCGAGCAGTTCAAGCAGCGAGAATTTGCCTGCATTATAGCCAATTCTGGCGAGGCGTAGCGCTTCTTCGGCTTGGGCAATGCCCGGCCCGGCCAGCGCTTCGTATCTGACTTCCGCCGCGCCTAGCATCATCCGCGCATCGTATCTGGCGCGATCTGCATCGAGCCTCGCCAACGCTAAACTTGCCTCAGACGCGAGGCTGTCCGACTGTGCTGCTTCGATGTTACCCCGATTTCGGTCGCGAAACGGGAGGGCAATGGAGACGCCTGCGACAACCGCTGTCTCACCACCTTCGCCAAACCGCCTGACGCCGCCGCTCGCTGTAACGTCTGGCACAGCGTCCGCTTTGGCCACACGAACACGCGCTTGCGCAGCCTCGCGTTCCGCAACCGCAAGCTGTTCGTCCAGCGTGACAGTGTCAGCTGGCAGAATTGACGGAGCTATCTCGTCGCTGACGGCAACCGCCATTAGCTCGCTATCGCTGCTACCAATTAGCGAGGAGAGGAGACGTCGAGCGGTCAGCAATTGACCAAAGGTTCGCGCCTGTTCGGCTTTTGCCTCTGCCAGAACTGCCTCTGCGCGCAATTGGCGTAGTGGCGGGTCTCGACCCGCATCTACCAATATTCCGGCAGTTCGAGCCAGTTCCTGTGCGCTACCGGTTGCATCGCGAGCCAATATAGCTCGATCTTCGGCGGCGCGCAGTTCAGCATGAGCAACGCGCACATCCCTCTCCAGATCGGCAACGGCCCGCTTATAGGCCAGAAGTGCGAAATCTCTTTCGGCAGCAGCGACGGCGATGCGCGCGCCTCTTTTACCGCCAAGTTCGATCCGCTGGCTGAGCGCGAGTGTTGTCTCAGAGCTACGGAAATCACGGTAAGGTCCGCTGCCGCCGAAGTTCTCGATTTCAAGTCCAAGTTCAGGATTGGGCGAAACGCCTGCCTGCCGTGCGCGGGCTTCGGCAGCTTCCGCTTGCGCCTTTGCTTGTGAAATGCGGGGCGAGCTCTCCGACGCCTTTTTCAAAGCATCGGGTAGCGCGATAGGTTCGGCATTTACGGCTAAGCCGGTTGCCAGAAGCGCGCCCGCCAAAAAGGCTGCGCGCAAAAATATAAACATGATGTTGTAACTCCTGAACCAATGTCACAGACGAAGGTGCAGTTAAGCACCTGCGCAAAGCAGCACGGTTCAGGCGGCGGGTGGTTCGGTCGGAGGGGCCTGAGAAAAGGAAGACATCACAGCAGAAGAACCTGGCTTGAAGCTGTTTTGCAGCCGCGCCGACATCAGGTGCACAGCAGGCGGATCGACCCTCAGCGCGATGCTGCAATGGTGATGGGCAACTGCATGGCAAGGCTTCTTGCCATCTTCATCCTGCGTATTTTGGTCTGCGGCTCCGTCATGCTCATGAACTTCCGAATACTCTTCGGAATGTGAAGCAGACGCTGCCTGTGCATGGGCAATGGTCGGCAAGACTACCGTGCCAAACAATAAGGCAAAGACCAGCAATAAGGAGGTAATTCTGCCCTGCATGTGAGTGCAGTTAGCATCAGCTTTGTTCCGGCGCAATCTTGCAATCATCTCTGTCCGCCGCCCAGCCTTATCTGCAAATCAGCTGGAATTTCCATGGACTGGAATGCGCTGACAGTGGCCCTGCCTGTGTTTCCGTTGGGAATCCGACCGGTAATTGCGCCCAGAGGGGCCAGCGCCAGCCGAAAAATCTGCCCGACGACCTCTTTTGTATTTCGCTCATTTACCGCAAATCGCAGCATAGCCCAGTGGCTTGCAAGATGAGGCCCCAAATAAAGTTGAGAAACGATATGTGCACGTTCGAGCGCGCGCCACGAGTCCGCACTGTTGCCAGAATCCTTCGCATGTTCGAACACCGCCATTTCCTCGGCTATCAATTGGCGTGCGCGCAGCGTCTGCGCCAACCCGCGCCATCGCTTTTGGCGATGCCAGTAAAACACCCATGCGAGCGCCCAAATGACCGGCGTCATGATCCCGGCTGAAACTTCCACATCGTCAGAATAGCGCGTGCCGCCTTCGGCATTGGGGCTAATCGTAATCCAGTGATCCCATTTTTTGATAATGGCGCTTGAGCCGTTGTCGCGCAGCTGTTTGGGCCATTCTCCTGTTTTCGGATCATGAACCGAGGTGACAATCCATTGCTTGCCGAACGGCAACATCCCAAACAGCCTCAACTTGACCAGATAGCGTCCACCGGACTTAAAGTTTTCGAGCGGTTCGTCACCGACCGGGACAAACCGCATCAGGGGCCAAGCGATATGAATCAGAATGCGTGCGGTTTGAACCTCGGACCAGACGACTTCGGGAGGGAGGTCTATGATCGTGGAGCGCGAGACCTTCATAGGGCCACCGTTCGCAGCTCTGTCATTGCCTGCCGAAACACCTGTATCCCGCCAGTTAGCGCTAGGGCCGCCATGATCGTTGCAACAATCAAGTCAGGCCAAGCGCTATCGGTGCCCAACACGCCGAGCGCGGCCAACATCACCGCTACATTGCCGATTGCATCGTTGCGCGAGCATATCCAGACTGAGCGCATATTCGCATCTCCTGTCCGGTAACGGTAAAGCAAAAGCGCGACGCCAACATTGGCCGCCAGCGCAAGTCCGCCAATTGTGCCCATCATTACGCCGTCAGGGGCCGTGCCATTCATAAAAGCAACGACAGCGCTTCCCAACACCCAAGCTGCAAAACCAAGCATGAAAAGGGATTTCATGAGCGCTGCTCGCGCGCGCCAAGCTATCGCAGAACCGACCACGGCGAGGCTCACTGCATAATTGGCGGCATCACCAAGAAAGTCGAGCGCATCGGCCTGAAGAGCACGACTGTCCGCCGTTGCCCCCGCAATCATCTCTACGATGAACATCAGCGCGTTGACGGCCAACGCAACCCACAAAATACGCCTCCAGCGAGGGTCTGCTTTGGCCAAATCGCTCCCGCAAGCGCTTTCACAGCAACTGTCCGTCATTAAACATCCTTCTCGACAAATCCCGAGTCGGGCATCTATCTACACCCTGTAGCAACTACAGGGTCAAGCGATGAAAATAGGCGAACTGGCGACGGCAACGGCAACCAAGGTTGAAACCGTGCGTTATTATGAGAAAATCGGCCTTCTGCGCCCGCCCGCGCGCAGCACATCCAACTACCGAGACTACGCCAGCGACCATCTTGCGCGCCTATCCTTCATCCGCCGCGCGCGCGACCTCGGATTCACGTTGGAAGCTGTGCGCGAATTGCTCGCGCTGTCCGATGACGCGGGCCAAAGTTGCGAAGCCGTAGACCTAATTGCCAGCGCTCATTTAACTGAAGTCGAGCGCAAGATTGCCGACCTTTCGGCATTGCGCAGCGAACTGACCCGCGTGTTGGGCAGTTGCCGCCACGGCACGATTGCCGATTGCAAGATCATCGAAAGCCTCGCGCCAACGCGCCAGACTAAAGGAGTCGACTAATAGCCTATCTGCTCATCAATACGGTGTTGACCAAAATTGTTGTCGTCCATATGACATCAACTTGGGCGCGCTTTGTCGTAAACCTATGAAACAGCTTTTCATCTACGCCGCGGCGGCGCTTGCCGAAATTGGCGGCTGCTTTGCATTTTGGGCTTGGCTTCGGATGGATAAGTCGCCGCTTTGGCTCATCCCCGGCATGTTGTCACTTGCACTGTTCGCCTGGCTGCTTACTTTGAGCGATGCCGTTGCAGCGGGGCGCACTTACGCTGCTTACGGTGGCATCTACATTCTGGCTTCACTCATTTGGCTATGGGCAATCGAAGATATGCGTCCAGATCGTTGGGACGCAATTGGTGCGACGATTTGCCTATTGGGCGCTACAATTATTTTCTTCGGTCCGGGACGAACATGAGGCTGACATTGATTGCGGCCAATGGCATCAAGAGCGCGTTGGTCCTCGACATGGGTGCCGGCGCGTCGACGCCGGCTGATCCACCGTTTGTTGGCGGCTAGAATTAGGTAGCGGTGCTGAAACTGTCCGCCCATCCGCTGAGTATAGCGAAATGAACGCAAACATGAAGTGTGCTATCGCATCACGTTTGGACGCTGAACGAACGGCAGCTTTTGACAGACACCGCTAACCGAACAAACGACCGCAATGTTGTCGTTTCCGGAAAGTCCGCTTTGCGCGCAAAGTCTGAGTAGATTAATAATAGTCGAAGTGAACAATGGTATCTGGGGTCGTCTGTGGCTCCAGATATGTGTTATTTTTTAGTCCCCCAAAAAACATCCAAAATCTCGAACTCAGGCGACGCAAGGCTTTCGGTCCTAAGTGGCTGGCTATACGCTATTATTTCTGTACTTAGGATAACGGGGTTTAGCAGATGAAGGTCGCAATCTACGCACGAGTGTCAACGACAGACCAGAACTACGAAGGTCAGCTTGAAGAGTTGAACGCACTCGCTGAGCGTTCGGGCTGGGAAGTAGTTCAGGTCTACAGCGAGAAAATCAGTGGTACGAAAGCAACCGAAGATAGACCTGAACTGAAACGTATGATGCATGACGCCAAGCTCCGTCGCTTTGATAAAGTCGTTGTCTGGTCAGTAGATCGCTTGGGGCGTTCAATGCGAAATCTCATTCTCGTGCTGACCGAACTGAAAGACAGCAAGATTGATATCTTCAGCTACAAACAGGCGATTGATACCAGCACTGCTATGGGTTCTATGTTTTTTCAGTTTCTGGGCATTTTCAGCGAATTTGAAAATACGATACGCAAAGAGCGTCAGATTGTCGGAATCAGAAAAGCGAAAGAGCGCGGTGTACGTTTTGGTCGCAAGCCAACGACAGAAGCGCAGATCGCTAAGATTCAATGGATGAAGCGCAATGGAGCATCTATCCGTGCAATCTGCAAAGAAGTGAAAGTCAGCCCGAACACGGTCTACGCTGTCAATTGAACTTCACTGCCAGCTCGCCCTTATAACGAATGTCGTTGTAAGCGGCGCAAGCTACCGCGAAGTCGGCGTTTATCTGAAACAGGTTTCCGATCATTCTTGCCACTGAATCGTAATCAATATCCAGCACGTCTTCGGCATAAAGCGCATCTACAAACTCAGTTGGCTGGCGAATATCTCTTGCGTTCCTACTAAATCGTCCATCTTCGCCATCGCTGACGAAAGTGATTATCCATGTGCCATTTTTGAGATGAGATGCGTAGATATAATTATGCCAGAATGTAACTCTGTTTGATTTTTCGCCACTGGCGTAAATCTGGTATTTTTCAGCCATGTTGAGTCTTTTGACCTCGCATCATAGCTGACAGAAGTAAGACCCTTCAGTATAAACTCGCAAGCCGCTTTCCTGCCTTCTCACGTTCATGCCAATAAATGAACAAGCCATAGCTCGTCATTCGTTCGCATCACTATGTGTTCCAGCTTCGCTGTTCCACATTCGCTTTCTGCTATGTTCGCATCGCTTTGCTCTGCTCACATTACGCAGAAGCGAAATTCTTACGGTTAGAATTCTTTGAAATTGTTTTCTGTAAACATACTCGGGGTAAGGCATTTACTAGGGAGCCAAACCACTGCCCCTTTCAGGGCAGTAATAAATGCTTACATTTACTGAGGTATGCTTTCACGATATGGACGCAACTCGTGATGTAATCACGAGAGAGGCAGGTTTTGCGATCTCCTATGACGCGCCGTCTTACGCAGATCATGCCAGCTCATATCGCGGCTGATGGCATTGATCTTGTGGGTTCCAGTGTCCTTCCCACTCACTTTGAGCCTATGGGGGTCTAATTGATTTTCCAAGACTTCCAACCATTCCGACATTGCAAACGCTACAGACACAAAGGGTCGTCGTTTCGGGCATCCAGCGCAAAGCGATGGGTAGTGCAATGAAGCCGTGTAGTGAGTTCCACGAATTGCTTACCGTCACAATGCCCTAGAGCCATGCCAAGAACGGATTTGCAGCGCATAACAATCGGCGCGCCAGCCTTAACCTCACTTTTGATAAATAGATTGAGAAACTCTCACTCTACCTTTGACAGTGTATTTATCACGGAGTGAGGAAAACTATGAAAAAAGACACGATTTTGGAAGTTTTTGGGTATCTTAAATCTAAGCAGATTGTTTCTGGTGAGAGCGATTTTTCTGAGCATTGGCTTGGCTGTTCCGAGAGCTACATGCGCAAACTGCGATCATCGCAGTCCGAACCAAGTCTGGGCGCAGTCGCAATATGTGCGAGTAGATTACAGAATGCTGCTGAACAATTGGAAGTGCTGCCGCGCTATCAGCCATTGGCTAAGCAGCTTGCATCAATGAGTAACAAATGCCGTTCATTGGTTGACGCTGAAAGCGTGGAGTTTGAGCTGGGTTAGCTTGGTCGTGTAACCCGACACAGAACTAAATCAGCGTTGGCTCTTCGAAGTCCTCTGTCTCAAAGACTAGCGTCTTCGGTTTAGTGACTTTTTCTCTCAAAGCACGGGGAAGCTCAGCCAGCTTGCCTGTCGTTTCGTAGTCGGTGAAATCAGGAAATCTGCCCCGCTCAACATTGCGGATAAGCAACTTGGCTTTATCGAGTCGTCTTTTAAGTTCAACCGATACCGCCATTTTATGGGTCAAATCATCTTTATCGCCAGTAATCGTCTCAGTGATGCCGATCTTCTTTGCCAGGTCATATGGCTTGAGATCAGGGTGTTTTTGCTTGGCTTCCCAAGCTGTCAAACTTTTGTGGAGTGACTTCAGCGAGGGATTTTTGCTGGTTACCTCAAACAGAGCCACGTTTTTCTTTTCGCCAAATTCCCGAATGCGATCTTGCACAATCGGACGCATTAGTTGCTGAAACTCAGCCGTCATTTTCTTTAGGTCCGTACCGACGGGAATACTCAGAACAATACGATCCGTCCCAAGCTCCTTGTCGAGCATAGGGTCATTGATTTCCCTAATCGGATAACGGACGCCTTGTGAAAAAAGACGGCGTCCTGTGTGTATCCGTAGCTTGCTCTCACGATTATGACCGCCTTTTGTCCACCAGCGCATAAAGTCATCGCCGCGTACATCGCCGAAGTACGTGTAGAGGTCTGCAAGCTCTCCTTCTCCAGCGTTGTCACAGCATTGCTTGTATCGTTCGCTCAGACGCAGAAATGCCCACCAGTAATAATAGACGCTCCACATATATCCTGGTGCATCTTGATAGGGTGGCTGGGTGTCGCGGGCACTAGTGTCATCGAGGTCCGTCACTGGCGGCGCATAACGAAAATACAGAACTCTGCGCCCATAGAGCATCTTCTCGTACATAACTCACTCCCCAATAAGCACTTCTGGAAAAGAACTAATTCCAGAGTCGCCTTAGACCGCCCCCCCCATCGAAAGCTAGAGAGAGGTTATCGGCAGCATGGTGCTAGCCGAAAATATGAAAGACCTTAATCATGACTACTACACTTGAAACTACCGTAAACTTCAACGCCGCTGACATCACTTCATCATCCAGTATCACCGTTCCAGCTAACGCAACTATCTCGGTTGACGCTGGCGAAGTTGAGTGGGTCGCTCCTGTCATCAATGACGCATACAATACAATTGTAAGCCTTGTCGCAGATCAAGAAATCTGGCTCAACGGAGTACATCGCACCGCAAACGAGCAGCTTTATGTCATTTTGCAGCGTTGCTATCACCTCTACTCGTTGATGGCTTCTGACAAGGTTCAGAACGAAAAGCTCAAAGCTGCGATTGAGCGTCACAACAATGAACGCAATCTTGGCATCGACACAAATTCGCACACGATGACAAATATCATTAAAGTGGTGTTTGGCGCAGATCGTCGTCGTGCAAGCTCATACAGTTCGGCGCTGCGTGTTGCGCTTGCTCAAAAGGTCGAAGTGCAAGATTTGCCTCAGTTCTTGCGGGATGCTGGCGGGGTCGAGGAAGTTCGTCGTCAGCAGGCAAACGGTGGCACTCCGAAAGTAGACAAGGCTGACGTTGCTTCGAAGCATATTGCAAATGTTAATCTTGCTGTAATCGACGCAGACGCAATCTCTTCGAAGCTCGACTGTGGCGCAATCGGTAAGCAAGTCGTTCTTGTAGCAACGCAAGATGTCAACGGCACTTTGATCATCAACTCGGTGGTGCAAACGGAAGGTGTTGCAAAGGCTGTGCTCACTGCAATCTACAACGCCGAACATAAAGAATGGTCAAAGCAGAAAGAAGAAGAGCAGCCAGCTTCGGAGGCCGACGAACTTGACGCTCTCATCAATGCTGCGGTGAACGACACTGATTTTGCTGCTGCAGCGTAATTTATGAAGCACAAACGGGGGAGGCATTTTGTCTCCCCTTTTTATTGAAAGGAAACTGATATGTCCGATTATAGCAACGCCTATTCACCCCAAAACATTACTGATATCGTTTATGGCAGTGACAACGCAAAAGAACTCGTATCGCAAATCGTATCGGGAGAAATACCCTTCCCATTTTCTGGCGTAAACGGCATCATTCTTTACGGTCCAAATGGAACTGGAAAATCTGCACTAGCCCGTATTTTGCCTGCTGCGATTGATAGCTTTGGGAAAGCAAATGCCGATGAGGTCGATTACAACTTTTACAAGATTACCGTCGCTACCGATGCAAAAGCGCTAATCGGGAAAATTGCATATCAAACGCAGTTAACACCCATTAACCGTTTTCGGTATTTCATTTTCGATGAATTCGACCTTCTCAACCCCTACTTTATGCCATCCATCAAGTCAGTCATGAACTGCGAAACGGCGGTGTTTATCATGACGACAAATAGCATCAGCAAGATCGAGAACAGCATCAAAAGCCGTGCGCATTTGATCTCCATGCCGTTTGCTGCAGCAGGGCGTTGGGTTCCCGCTATGCAATCAATCCTAATAGATCAGAAGGTACTTGCTCCAAGCGAACAGTATCTTTGTAATATCGTTACTAGTTGCAAATATGATGCACGGAAGATCATGGGAGCGACACTGCGGTTAGCAAACGATCTTCGCAGCGCGGGTAAGATAATTCTGCCAACCATCCAGGCCGATGATGCCCTTATGATCGCTGCATGATCATCACTGTCGGGTTACCCGACAACAAAGTCTACAAGAGTTCAAGCCCCGCCATTTGTGCGGGGCTTTTTGTATACTCACATCACAAAATTAGCCGCAACACTATACAACAAAAATAACGAAAGTTTCCACTCGCGGCACCCAAAATTTGTTGATTTATATGGGAAAAATGGTGCCGCCTATAGGATTCGAACCTACGACCCCCGCATTACGAATGCGATGCTCTACCAACTGAGCTAAGGCGGCAATGGCGTGTCCATTAGCGGGAATGCGTCCGATTTCCCAGCCTTTTTTTAACGACTTTCACCGTCAGTCTATAGC
>Ga0315899_10001458_pt1 | contig 26887 bp, 21 predicted proteins | sample LakEriMetagenome_2_FD_203518 | JGI IMG/M metagenome (GOLD analysis project Ga0315899, IMG submission 203518) | Freshwater fungal communities from buoy surface, Lake Erie, Ohio, United States - Buoy 4 MA112 | ecosystem: Environmental > Aquatic > Freshwater > Lake | place: USA: Lake Erie, Ohio... | reverse complement strand
AGTTGATTAAGTGTTATGGCCAAAATTCAACCCCGAAGGCCAGTTCAACTTGTAATTATCCCGGAAGACGTTCCCGGGATAATGGTTATTGTTGGGTGTTATCCCGGTGTGTCAACCAATTTTTAGTTGGTCATCTTGAAACCGGGATAATAGTTATCCCGGTTTGCGTATTGGAAACTCCCCATCGTGGGGGAGATGACAATAGTTTAGATCAAATAAATTGTTTCCCGCATCCATCCCCTTGTTGCGTTTTCCTTTTCGAATCCCCAAACTCTTACGTACCTATTTACTAAACGCCAATGAGCTTGTCGTGAGGAACGAAATCGCATACGCGAAGAAGGTGATGGCCTTTATGGCTGATCGGAATATGAAAACGTTGGCATCCGGAGATCGTAAACGCATCCGTTCAGCTAGTGATAAAGAACATGATCATTAAGAAATTTTTGACCACGAATGTCTCGAATGACACGAATGAAGAACCTGAGCAGCCGGAGGGATCGCAACAAAATACGCAAGGGGATACGAAAGATTAGACTCGGCTCGCCGATGTTATGTCTTGAGCATTTCTTCTTTTGTGGGTTCTTGTGTTCCTTGTGGCTGAGGTATTGCTTGTTTTAGAAAGGGATTAGTGATCCACCAATAGTTCTCATATTGCGATCGTCGGGTTTTCCATTCGTGTCATTCGGTTAATTCGTGGTAGTAAAAATGGATTGAGAAAGAGGGCGTTCTTGCTTCGGGAAGCAGTCCAATCTCTTGGCGAGATAGGCAAATAGGATTGATGATTGCAGATTGAAGATTGGAAATAGGCAAGTGGTAATCTTGAGTTGAAAACATATCCAATCTCTGGCGAGATCGGCTACGGGGGCGGAGAGGATCGCCACAAGAAACACAAGGGGACGCAAAAAGGTTGGATGATGTATGCTGAGGGCATGGATTGAGGTTATCAATTTATACTTTTGTGGGTTCTTGTGTTTCTTGTGACTGGGGGATTTGGATTTAGGACTAGCGGCGACGCGTGCTTTAGCCATGTTGCATCTCGGTTGACGATTCTGAAGCATTAGAGATTTGAACGTTTATCGCATAAGGACAAACGCAACTTTAGGAACGTATCACTGGTTCGCGCGGGAGAGGCCGGGGTTAGGAAAGGGCAATCCCTCCACTTGCGCTTTCGGGCTGGTATTGGGGAGTGATGGCCTCGTTGTCTCGTCCACTACACGAAGGTCTCGTTGCCTCGTCCACTACGAAGATGGTCTCGTAGCCTCGTCCACTACGGGAAGGATCGGTTTGGGAGGTTTGTAGATACTTCGTTCCCGTCGGTGTACGTTGTTCGTAAACACCAATTCACGTGGGGTCCAAGGAAACATGATACGGTCGTTTCGTTATCAATAAAGAACAGGCGTCTGTATTTTTTAACGACTTACATCCATTCTAAAGGGATGCCCCTCAGTGGATGTTTAATTGGTTTTAGTGAATCGGATTGGCGATGTCAATAAAATTTAAGATCCTTGGGCTGGAAATCATGTCTCGGAGATTTGACCACGAATGTTTCGAATGACACGAATGAAGAGCTGAGCAGCCGGAGGGATAGCCACAAAACACACAACGAGACACAAAAGGTTGGACGATGCATGCCGAGGGCATGGAATGAGGTTATCTATTTCTTCTTTTGTGGGTTCTTGTGTTTCTTGTGGCTGAATGATTGCTGGTGTTAGAAGGAAAAGGCCTCGTAGCCTCGCCCACTACAAGAAGGACTCGTTGCCTCGTCCACTACAAGAAGGACTCGTTGCCTCGTCCACTACCAAGAGGGGGCTCGTCATGTATGGGGGGAGAGGCTCGGCTGGTTTCGGGAACAAGTTCGATTTGTGATCGACTTTGCTCCTTACGCCAGCGCGATCCTCCCCTTCCTAGTACTAAGCTTCGTCACTACCAAGCTGGGCTGTACTCAATGTGACGAACCATTCAACATCAAGTACCCCAATTACTTGACATATGCTGATTGCGGAACCGGCAAAACGACGGTGGCACCGTAATGGGTTTTGTCGTAGCCCTCCCCCTTTTCGTCAACAGCCACATGATGCGCAACCGCTAGGATGAAATTTCCTTGCGTCGGAGTGTAACTCACGTAGCCACCGGTGTCGGTATTGCGTTCAAACTGAGTATCAAAGCCCTCCGCAAGCACCGCACCTCGCGGAATAAAGGACACCCTCGTCTCGGGAAGTGGCTTACCGTTCCAAAGCAATCGCAACCGAACCTCATTGCCAGCCCCTAATTTTTCGATTGGAGTGTCAACTATGAACTCTAGGCCTTGATTGAGCGGGACGATCTTGTCGACTCCCTTAGTCGATATCGCTTGGTAACTATCGGTCGCAAAGAAGTAGGTCTTCGATGACTTGATAGCTCGGGTTTTTCCATGAAGCGTATCGAGCTTATGAACAACTTGATAGATCCCCTTTTGTTCAGCGACATATCTGGTCGTCCAGAAGCCCTCTTTCTCCGCTGACCCCATGTCTAAGACTTTGGGTTTCAAGTCGGATTTCGTTCCGTCCGGAGCGATAAGTTCGAGCGTACAAGGCGCCAAAGTGATTTTGCTCGCGAGTTTAAAATCTCGGTGTTCGTTGCCGTGGTTTCCAAGCATCAAATCGACATAGACAAATTCACCTTGCCGGTTCACCAGCGATGCCGTTTGAACCCACGTATCATGTGCTTTAACGAGGTTAAATATGCCCAGAACCAAGGCCAATGCAATCAGAATTCTTTTTTTCATAATGGGATATATTCCTAAATGGTAAATTAGTTATCGATCTCGACATTAATTTCGCCACCAGCACGAGTACTGAAGGCACGCCAAGCAGCTAGATTGATGGAATTGGAGACAAAGGAGACGCTGCCGTCGCAGCGGGCTACCATTACACCACCGGTGTGATTGCTTCGGGCACCAAAGATACCGTAGCCACAGGTGTTCATATCGAGCAGATCTGAGTTGGGTGGTAGGTAATGGTTGTAAGCGTTGTAGTACTCTCGACCATTGATCCATCCTCCACCGCGCTGGCCATTAAATCCGCGACGCATTGCAAGCAATTGAGATTCATAAGTGGCAGGATCGACAGGAGCCACGAATCCGTTTGCCAAACCAGCTACTGCAGGAGGAACCGTAGTCGAGGTCCATACGCACGCAACGTTGACCATCGTTCTGCGTTTCTCTTTACTGTTGATCGGCTCAGGTACGTTTGTTTGTTCTCGTCCTCGAAGAGACTCAGAAAACGCAGCGGTATTGCTGAGTCCGTCAGTGATCGAGCCGAACCGAACTTTGGAATTCGTCCAGAGGATGCCGTCGGTCATCACTCGTGTGTCGTAATTGGTACCAACGCCACTACCCAGGTTCATGTGATAGTTATTCCCTGCGTATTGTTCGATGGGACCGCTGCCGCTAAGCGTGACGACTTCGAAAATCTGTGGTCCAGCGTCGCTTGGGCAACTAAGCATTGGGACAATCGTTTTGGCGGGTTGCACAAACTGTGGTTGAAGCGTACCGGGACAGCATCCGTTTTGCAGCCTGAGTCCGAAATCCAATTGAGCAAAAAGGTTGGTCTGTTCATAGTACGGCATTAAATTCGCTTGCACAGAAAAATTGCCTGCGTTGCTATTTCGTAGCGAAACCAACGTGGGCAATTGTTTATTAGCCGATTCGTAGTTATGCAACGCTAGAGCCATTTGCTTAAGGTTGTTGGAGCATTGCATTCTGCGAGCTGCTTCTCGTGCCGCTTGTACGGCAGGCAGAAGCAAGCCTACCAATATGCCAATAATGGCGATAACGACTAGTAGTTCAACGAGAGTAAAGCCACTTGGGCGCATCGATTTGCTAAATCGCGAATTACGTAACAAGGTAAATTTCAGTTTCATTTTATTGTTGGATATCTAAAGCAAAAATTGATAGACAGCCCCGCAAAAACACTATCGCATCTGTAGATTATTGGCAGGGACTGAACGCGCTCCCGCTTGTTGACGCATCGATTGGAGGGCGATCCATCCAACAAAGCAGGAGCACGTCAATTCATGCCAACGTCTAGGATGGCTGATTGAATGTGCGAGGAACGGTAACAGAGATGGAACGAAGAGCCATAACTCATGCTTCGGCTAACTTTGGTAGCTTTGCATTTGCGGAATGCACTGGCGATGGTTTCGTTCGTCGCTAGATGCGAGGTGGCGGGATAGAGACCGCGAGGTACACAGGATAGGGGATGCGGATCGTATCGATCAACGATTCCTCTAGTTCAATCGATGTTGTAACTGCGCGAAGTTCTGGAATAACGCATTGATTAATAAGATCGAGCGCAAACGTTAGTCCGTGGCATTTGAGAGTGTCTATGACTCGCACAAACCGGATCTTAGGTGGCTTGTTTCTGGATTTTGATGCAGAGGTACTGGAGTCTTTGCTATCGCACATCGCGAGGCTTGCGGTATTAGGCTCGTTTTCCTTTGCATCATGAGTATGCGAGTTTACAAGGGATTTCGTTTGTACGCTGCCACAATAAGTTTCGGATTCGATCAGTGTGATGCTTTTTGGAATATTGGAGCAATGGGGGCAAGAAGATTTATCAGTAGAGTCCGAACCATTGTTGAAATGGTGGCTACTCTGATTGGATGTGATGGAGGGTTCAGCGGATCGGTCAGAGGATAAAACAGCGTAAACTGGAGGAGTCACGTTGTTTTCAATGGCCCAGGCAAGTCGTTCCTCTGGGGTGGTACAGCAACACGAGGTCCAACACTGTTGGGCTGTACGGCACCCGCAGAGATTGCCTTTGCAGGGGTAGTTTTCGGAACCAGTTTCCGGAGAGGTAATGGGTCGCACTGGTATTGGAAGAAAGCAAGCAACGAACGCAACCAGAAGTCCCCATCGGAAAATTCTGGCACAAACGCTTGGCCTGTTGCCCTTTAGATTGTTTCGCCCCATACGACCACTAACGACTAATCGTGGATCACGTTCGCTACTGGATCGCCCTCCAGACAAGATTGTAACACCATGCGTTCAAGATAAGAAGTGACTCTTGGGCAAGGGACAGAAGTAATCCGCTAGAGCGGCTGCGGCGTGGAGTCGCAGCCGGGGGGGAATTTGGTTGTAGTGGTAGGCATGGAAGGGTGCGTTTCGGAAAAACGGAGAACTTGGTAAATTGTGACGGGCCGGACGCGCGACGGGGTATTGATGCCCTGTAACGCTCCTAATGCGATAGAGAATCGAGCGATGCGAACCCCGAGTGCGAATACCGAACAAGGGAACGCTACTCGGTTCGCGCGGATTAGGCGGCCGTTAGAATAGGGCAATCCCTCACCTTGCGCTTTCGGGCTTGTATTAAAACCATCCCTAGCTGACGGGCGTGTTGCTTTAATTAGCCGGAACGCGCTAGCGTCCGGTTGTCCGCCGTTAACCGTGGGCTAGTGCCCTGCGGCTAATGCGTGTTTTTCAAATCGCCATTAAAGCAACAAGCCCTTACACTGCGGGTTGGAATACTGAAGAGCCGGGTGCATGAAGAGGTTTTAAAGCCTTGTGACGTTCCTAAAGCGATAGCACATTGAGCGTTAAGCCCCATAGTGCAAATACCGAACAAGGGAACGCAACTCGGTTCGCGCGGATTAGGCAGCCGTTAGATTAGGGCAATCCCTCACCTTGCGCTTTCGGGCTTGTATTAAAACCATCCCTCGCTGACGCTGCGGGTTGGGATTGAAGAGACAATATTTACCACTAATTCGAAAGAAACCGTGATATGGCAAAACAAAGGATTTTGATTCAACTCGATACTGATGCTCATGCGAGCGTTTTCGATGCGGTGGTTGCTATCGATGCGGGAGTTGATCATTTATTGCAGTATTCGAACGTCAAACCTGAAGATGTCCGTGGGTTGGTTCATGGAGCGATGTACACGCGAGGACCGGGCGATTTGAACAACACAGCGATCTTTGTTGGAGGGAGTAACGTTGCTCATGGAGAGGCGATTGCGACTGCGGCTCGCGACACGTTGTTTGATCCGTTTCGTGTCTCGATCATGCTGGATAGCAATGGAGCGAATTCGACGGCGGCGGCAGCCGTGCTTTGTGCTAGTTCCCACATGGACCTTGCTGGATCTACATCGGTTGTCTTGGGAGCGACTGGGCCGGTAGGACAAAGAGTTTGTCGGATTCTGGCGAATGCAGGGGGGCGAGTTTACGTCGGTTCCCGAACACTCGAACGCTCAAAAGAAACGATCATGCAGATTGCCAATTCCAACGTAGACGTCGAGCGATTGCTCATGCTGGAATCGGAAAACAGCGATGCATTAGAGGTCGCCCTATCCCACTCGCAAGCGGTTTTTGCATGTGGCGCGGCAGGCGTAAGGCTGCTGCCCACGATCCAATTGATTCGAGCTCAGTCGCTGCGGGTTGCAATTGACTTGAATGCCGTGCCTCCCGCAGGTATCGAAGGGATCGGAGTCATGGACAAGGGGGTGGAGCGAAGCGGTCGCTTTGACTACGGAGCTTTGGGAGTTGGTGGCCTCAAGATGAAAATCCACAAAGCGTCCGTCGCGTCACTTTTTGAGACCAATACGCGATTTCTCGATTGCGATGAGATGCTAACTATTGGCAAGGACATTATGGCTCGCAGAACGTTTGCAACTTAGTTCTTAGTTCTTAGTTCTTAGTTCTTAGTTCTTAGTTCTTAGTTCTTAGTTCTTAGTTCTTAGTTCTTAGTTCTTAGTTCTTAGTTCTTAGTTCTTAGTTCTTAGTTCTTAGTTCTTAGTTCTTAGTGCTTAGTGCTTAGTTAGCGTTACTTTGATTTCCAGATGGGGGGCCAATTTTGGGAGTCTGTTCTGGCGGAGTCGAGATATTGCTCGATGGTAGATGTTATATCGGGATGTGATGAGGCGACATTTACTTCTTCGCCGATATCGGTGGATTGGTCGTAGAGCATGAAGGGGGCAGTCGGGGAGCCGGTTCGAATTCCTTTCCAGCGACCTCGGTATAGTGCAGCTTGTCGGAATCCGCCTTCATGAAATTCCCAGTAGAGGAATTCGTGTTTGGATTGACGGTCGGGCTGATTCAACAGGGTGGGAACAAAGCTGATTGAATCGCAGCCCTCGGGAGTTTCGAAACCTGCGAGTTCTGCACACGTCGCCATCCAGTCTCCAAAGTAAGCAACATGGTCCGTGTTAGAAGCGGTAGCAATCTTACTGGGCCACCACGCGATCATAGGCACTCGGATCCCGCCATCGGTTAGGGAACGCTTTAGTCCTCGGAGTGGGCCGCTGGGTTGGAACACGTTTAGATCGTGATTGCTTTCATTGTGAGGGCCATTATCGCTGGTGAAAATCACCAAGGTGTTTTCCGCGATGTTAAGATCTCGGAGGGTTTTCAGCATCGTGCCGACATACTGGTCCATTCGAGAGATCATTGCCGCATGTCCTTTGGTTTGATCCGTCCATGGTTCGTCTTGGTAGATGCCGTAATTGGGGACTTCTGCACCATCTTTGAGCACGCGAGTTCGCTCGTTGTTGGCATGAGGAACAACCAAGCTCCAATAAAGAAAGAAAGGGCGGTTCTGGTTTTCGCGTACGAACCGAAGAGCATCGTCGGCGATTAAATCGTCCGCGTAAACAAGAGCTTGGGTTGCGTATCCGCCACCTCCATTTCCGACTTTCGTTACTTCATTCTCAACGGGCACTTTGTCTTCATTTCGCCACAAGAAATCGGGGTAGTGATTGTGCGCGTGCGTTTGATTTAAGTAGCCAAAGAACTCGTCGAAACCTTGTTTCCTAGGCAGCCCCTCCTCGAAGGAGCCAATGTCACCGAGTCCCCATTTACCAGACAGGCCCGTTCGATATCCAGAGTCCTTAAGCATGTAGGCAATCGATTTGTCGGAAGAAACAAGAGATTGCGCCTGAGGGTTGTTTGGGCCAGCGTTACCACGTACACGAGTATGGCCATGATGCTGACCAGTCATCAACACGCTTCGCGACGGTGCACATACAGTTGCTCCCGCGTAGAATCTTGTGAACGTCATCCCTTCGTTCGCCATCTGATCAATGTGGGGTGTTTTGATTTTCGGTTGTCCGAAGCATCCAAGTTCTCCGTAGCCAAGATCGTCGGCCATAATCCAAATTAGGTTTGGTTTGGAGGGACGATCCCCGAACACGGGATTTGTGAAGGATGCCATCGCCACGCATGAAAAAATGGCTAACAAACGTAAACGGAAACTCTCGCGACAGAATAGGTTTTTCACTTTTCCGAGTTGAGTTAGGTTCGGGTGGTTGAGAAAGGCTGCTATGTCCATCGAAGAAGTTTGCTTGGTCGAGTAAAGGAGAGGGCCATGCAATTGTAACTACAATAGGAAACAAGCGCGTAGTCTACGAGGAGAGTTCCCGCAAGACTCTGCATCGCGAGCCTGGGCATCGAGAGAGAAGTCGAAACCAAGCCGGCACAGGTCCAGCGTCGGAATTATCGAGTTTTTTCTAATCGTTGCTTTCGATCCGGGTGATTCAATTTACAATCAGCACCTCGCCAGTATCCCTCTTACCACTCAAAAGATCATGAAAAGAACGATTTGCTATTGGGCATGGATTCTGATTGCATCCAGTATTCCGCAGTTTGCGAGCGGTGAGGAGAACAACGCTGTTTTGGTGGAGCAGACAGATAAGCAGGATGGCGAGTTTCGGAGTTTGTTCAATGGCCAGGATCTAGAGGGCTGGGATGGCGATCCAACGATGTGGAAAGTCGTGGACGGAGTGATTCGTGGCGAAACCACCACGAGCAATCCTGCCAACGGAAACACATTTTTGATTCTTAAAGGATCAAGCTTAAAGGACTTTGAGTTAAAAGTCAGTTTCCGATGCACGGTTGATAACAACTCTGGGATTCAGTATCGGTCGAAACACATAACTGACGGTAGTGTTAAGAATAAGTGGGTTGTGAGGGGATACCAACACGAATTAAGGAACGAATCCAAGCTTCCGAATGTATCGGGATTCATCTACGACGAAGGGGGCAAGCGAGGACGCATTTGTTTGTTGGGGGAAAAGGCTGCATGGGTGGATGGGGCCAAAAAGGTTGAGTCAGGATTAATCGACCAAGCAGCTTATGAGAAGTTGTTCAAAGTGGATGACTGGAATGAAGTAAGGATCGTGGCCCAGGGGAACAAGATCCAGCACTTTATGAATGGGACATTGGTTTTGGAGTTCAAAGATGATCCAGCGATCGCACTAACCGAAGGGGTCATAGCATTACAGCTTCATGCAGGTAAGCCAATGTGGGCTGAGTTCAAGAACATTTCCATTAGAGAGCTTCGATAAGCCGAGTTAGTACTTTTCTTAGGCCGAATCAGTACACAAGTTGGGTTTCTAGACGTGAGCATTCAACTGATCAACAGCATTGACAATGCGAAGCTAGATCCTTACCGCCATCTTCGGACCAGCAATCTGACTCGTTTCAGTGGTCGATTTATCGCCGAAAGCAAACCGCTCGTTTCCAGACTGATTTCAAGCGGCCTGGAGGTCGAATCGGTCTTGATTGATGAGAAGTTTCAGGCCGAGGCGATGAGTTGGGTTCCAAACGACCTAGAAGTATTGGTTGTACAGTCGGACTGGATTGAAGGTTTGGTTGGCTTTAATTTTCACCGAGGGTATCTGGCATGTGGAGTCAGGCCCAAGAGTCGGACCATAGTCGAATTCTGCGAGAATTGGCATCGTTCGCAGGGATGGACAGGCTGTATGCTGGTCGGAGTGCAGGATCCGGAAAACATGGGTTCCATCTTAAGAACGTGTGCGGCACTGGGCATTTCGGACATATTCGTCGGGCCGGATTGTGTCGATCCATTCGCAAGACGCGTGCTCAGGGTGTCCATGGGGAACGCGTTTAAGTTGAATTTTTTTAGTGTGAAAAATCCGGTTGAAGCGGTTTTACGATTGCGAGAAGCCGAGATTCAGTCGATTGCGACATGTTTTGCCCAAGACAGCGAAGAGTTGGCCGAATTTCAAAGAAGCGGACCGAGTGTAGTCTTGATGGGAAATGAAGCCCATGGATTGCCGGAGTTGGTTCAGCGAGCGGCGGACCGCCGTTTGATGATCGCGATGGATTTGTCTACCGATTCCTTAAACGTCAGTGTTGCAACCGGAATAATTCTTCATAATCTTTGTCGTGTCTGTTGAGTGTTCGACGCGTAATGGACTGGAGACGCGTGTATACTTGTGCACCGCATGGATGAGTTAACCCGTATAACCTTGAAAAACTCCCTATTTTGACAAAAGATCCAGCAAAAAACCCTAGTTCAGCAAGCGCTTGGTTCGCAGTCGCCTCTGCCACTCACGTGGGAATGAGGCGTCGGAACAACCAGGACAATCATGCCGTTCTGCTGGCATCGGACGGGAATTCCTGGGAGAAATTTGGTCACATGTTGGTTGTGGCGGATGGCATGGGGGCTCATGCAGCTGGGGAGCTGGCTAGTCAGCTCGCCGTCGAGCAGATTCCGCTTCACTACCAAAAACTATTTCGAGGTACACCGTCGGAGGCATTGGAGCTGTCACTCGTCGAGACCAATGCAGAGATTTATCGTCGTGGCCAGGCCAACCCAGAATTTCGAAGCATGGGAACAACGGCATGCGCGTTGGCTATCGTTCCCGAAGGGGCAATCGTTGCGCACGTGGGGGATAGTCGTGTTTATCGGTTGCGAGGAAATCATTTTGAGCAATTAACCTTTGACCATTCCTTGGTCTGGGAGATGAGAGCAGCCGGGGACATCTCGGAGGAAGCGATCCGCAATTCGACGATTCCCAAAAACGTGATCACACGTTCGCTAGGCCCAAACCCGAGTGTTGCAGTGGATATAGAGGGGCCATATACATTGCAGGTCGGGGACAAATTCTTGTTGTGTTCCGACGGCTTGAGTGGTCAGCTTGGGGATGAGGAGATCGGCACGCTGTTGATGCTCTTAGACATCGACACTGCGGTTCAAGCGATGGTGGACATTGCTAATTTGCGAGGTGGGCCGGATAACATCACCGTTGTAATCGGAGAAGTGCGATCTCTGGAGGGGATCGCTAATGTTCAGGAATCCAAGGCTCCCAATCGCGGGCCGGGAATGAAGAAGAACCAATACCCCATTGGATTCGCGATCGCGTCTGCCATTGGAGCGTTGTTAGCGGTGGTTTTGTTGTTGCTGGGTCAGTTCCCGATGGCACTCGTATCCATGGTCGCTTCGATCGTGGCGTTCGGATCAGGCTGGTTTAAGTTTCGATCTACGTATCCAGGATCGGCATCAGCGGCATCAGGGCATGGCAAGGGTCCTTATCGGCAGTATCGATGCAAGGCTGATTCTGCGTTTGCATCGAATCTTGATCACGTCGTCGAAGAGCTCAAGAATTGGTTCAAAGATAACGATTGGGCCGCTCCACCAGAGTCAATCGCCCAGGTGATTAAGAAGTCGAAAGAGGCATCTGCGTCTCGCAATTATGCGACCTCGATTCAACAAAGTGTGCAAGCGATTCTAGAGCTAATGAAGCTGGCGAGGGATAATCAAATTAAGGATGAAGAAAAGGCTGAAGAATCAACGGTCGATGACGATGACGATGGAGTAATCGATTACTGATCTTGGCGTGAGGTTTGGCAACCTTCCGCTGCGGGCATAATTAATCTAGGCTCGCTTGTTCGCCGGTTCTTAGGATCTCGACCACTTCAGAGGGGGACGAGGCGTATCGCAAGTGATCGGTAACGAATTCGCTTTCATCGAGGATAGTCGCGATCACAGATTGCAATCTTTGGTGGACCCGTGGCTGACCTGCCGGAGTTAGTAACACAAAAACTAAATAAGCTTTCTCTTGATGATTCCGGTAGGGAATTCCATCTTCCGATCGGATGAACATCACGATAGGAAGCTGGAGACCTGCAAGACGAGCGTGAGGCATCGCGAGTCCCTTGCCGAGATAGGTGGACACGGCTCGCTCCCGCTCATCGATGGCTTTGATAACTTGCTCACGGCTGACAGGAAGGTTCCAATTCGTGGTCTTCATGGTCGCGTTTCGAACGACCTCTATCATGTCGTTTCCTTCGAGACCGAGATGTACAAATCGTTCGTCGAGAGAGTTGTACAAGCTGATCTGCTCTTCATCTTCGAATTCATCTCGGATGGTACCAATGATTTCTTCGATTACATCTTCGAGCGTAAGAAAACCAGTCCAATTTCCGTCAGTATCATGGACGAGTGCCACGTGAACTCTTCTTCGTTGCATTTCGCTTAAGAGAGACTCAAGTGGTTGGTCTTCTTTGACATTTAAGAATTGCCGACAGAGACGGGTGAGGTCTCCCTCGTCTTGATCGGCCAGCATCAAATCTTTGATATGAACAATACCGATGGGCGCTTTGGTTGATTTGGAAAGCAAGGGGTAGCGACTAAATCGATATCGTCGAATCACTTCTTGGTTTTCTAGCCACGGAGCACCTTCCCGCAGACAGTGAACTTGTGAGCGAACACGCATTGCATCGCGGGCTTTTAGCTCACCGAGATCGAAAACGTTTTCGGCAAAGAGCAGCCGTCGAAAGGACATTACTCCTTCGGATTGAGACTGGCTTAACAAGATTCGCAACTCATCTTCACTGTGCACTTCATGTCCGCCCGCATCGCGCAGTCCAATCATTCGAAGGAGTAAAGTCGCAGAGCCGTTGAGTACTTTGAGAGGTCCGAAGAAAAGCAGGCGGAAGAATATCAGTGGCTTGGCTGTCCATATCGATGCAGATTCGGTCAATCGAATCGCGATCGTTTTTGGAACAAGTTCTCCGACCAGAATGTGGAGATAGCTCACAATCAAATAACTGATTGCGAAAGCGACCCCGTGTGTCGTTACAAAGGAAGCGGTTGATTGTTCATGCCCCATCACTAGACCAATGATGGGCTCGATTAACTTTACGACAGCAGGTTCAGCAACGAATCCTAAGCCGATCGACGCAAATGTGATACCCAGTTGGCAGACAGATAGATACTCGTCTAAATGCGTTTGGACGCGCTTAACGGCAACAGCTCCAGGCACATTGTTAGCGACTAATTCCTCGACTCGCGAGGGACGCATTTTTACAGCTGCAAATTCGGCGAGAACAAAGAAGCCGTTCAAAAACAAAAGGACAACGGCAATCGCCAGATATAAAAGCACCATTTAGGTTGGGTTGTTATTGGATGTGTCAAAAGGACGAACCGAGGGGATTATAGCAGGTCGCGCCTCATTCGTCGTCAGTGTCAAATAAATTGGCCTGCTTTTGGGTCGGCTGCGAACGGTTTTGGAGGCAGTCCTTTTCCCATTAGATCCGGCTCAAATGTCCCATTTGTCAATGATTTTCATCAAGCGGTCGGCGTTGATAAAGACTTCCGTTTGCCAGCCTCGTTGGGTAGCAGACTGAATGTTGTCATGACGGTCGTCTGTAAAAAACAAGCTGGGGCCTGAGTGGCCTGCCTCACGTTCGGCTACTTCATAAATTCCGCTGTCTGGTTTCATACTCTTTGCTTCGAAAGACAAAATGACGGGGCCGAACCAATCGCGAACTTGGGGATAGCCCATCCTCATGATCCAATGCCAATGAGCTTCGCAAGTGTTCGAGAGGAGCCCCATAGGTAGCCCTAAATCTCGAACTCTTTGTAAGACAGGTAAAATATGGGGGTTGGGTATGAACATGTCAGCTGCCGCCTCCAAAATCGTGTCGGTTTCGAGACTCCTGCCTAAGTGGCTCGCGATTCGATCGACGAAATCGCTTCCGGAAATAAGTCCCGTCTCGTATTCGATTTGGAGTTCCGAATCCATGACGGCCGAACGCATCTCTAGTGGAGTCACTCCAGCAAGCTTAGCCATTCTTCGAAAGGCCAGGTCATGATCAAAGTAGAGAAGCACATTGCCTAAGTCGAAGTAAACGAATTCAGGTCTTTTAGTCATGTTGATATCCGTGAGGTTTTGTTGATTTGATGAACTGCGGGGCATTAAAACGACCGATTGGAGATCGTTAACCGGGCTAGTACCCCGACGGCTGATGGTTTTTCGAGCGGATGCTATCTTTTGAACGCTGATTCGTCGAGACGTTTATGGGCAAGAAAGCAAACTGGGCCTCCGCTTAGGGGCTGGTTGCTTTTGTCGATATTGATTCCTCAACGTAGGTAGATCGCGTCATTACGGCCCATCAAATGGTTACCATCAAACGGTGCCCGAGTCGGCCATGACTGACAAATCTACAGTAAAAAGTATGAGGCCCTCAAGCGATTGCATCCGACAAACCGGATGTCTCAATTCGGTCTGGACTCAGACGCGGAGATTTACTATTCCGGATTCATGGAGACAGTTAATCGTTGTCAGGGTAACGGTCGGAGATGCGGATGATATGGGAAAACTCATAAAAAATCGAAGCAGAGGGATCACACAGGCGATTGGGCTCTGTCTCTGTTTTGTTCTTTTCCAAGGATGTGCATCGTTCCAGGAATCCGGGAATAACAGTTCGTATTCGCGGAACAAAACGACGGGCTGGGAACGCTTTAAAAAGTCGAGCAAAAAAGCCTGGTCGAAGACATTAGAAGTTTTGGATCCCTATCCAGACAACCCGTCACCACCACCCAAATGGCTGCCTCAGCCTGAGACGAAAAAGCCAGAGAGCGTACAAGACTTCTTAGGGCAGCCTCGCGTTGGCACTTGAGGGTGACTGGATCGCGCAGACCTGCAAAAGTTAATTCGCAGGTATAGAAACAACGCTTGCTCGAAAGCTATCGCTTGGGTCGAGGCCCACGCTTCGCATTCTTTGGGCCGCGACCGCTTCGGTCTGAAGAGCGCTGACCACTCTTTCTACCTCCGCCGAAAGAGCCGCCACCGGATGAGCCTCCGCCGAACGACCTGCCACCGCTAGAACCACCGCGATGATTTCCGCCGCGATAATTTCCACCGGGGCGGCCACTTCGTGCTTCGCCACCGAGTTCGGTGTTGGAGAAGCCTCGACTGCGAGAATCCGTGCGCCCGCGATCACCTGATTCGTTGCTTGATCCCCTCTCTTCGGTGCGAGGAGCTGTTCGAGAACCCGGGCCACTTCGTCCAACGCCACTTCTACCAGTTCCACCTCGATAGGGCGGTCTACCACCAGCACGCGGGGCTCCACGACCTTCTGTTGAAGAAGAGTCATCGGAGCGTCCGCGAGCTCCTATTGGTCTGGGGCGTCTTTCTGACTGAGACTGTCCTTCGCCGCTGGATGAGGTTTGAAATCGGGAACGTCCCTCGGGCCGTGATCTACCGTCGCCTCGACTGTCACCTCGTCCTCTGCCCGAGGTTGTGGGTCTGCCGGAAGAGCCTGATCTGCCAGAAGGTCTGCCGCCTGTTCTACGGCTGCCCTCTGATCGCGGTCGACCGGAACCACCGCGGGGGCGATCTCCGTCGCGCCTAGGTGGTCGTGGCGAGCTTGGCTCCTCGTCGTCGGCACCTAGTACAGCTCCGGTTGTTTTCGGGGAATCGTATTCGAAATCATCATCCCAGCTAGAATCTTTGACGAGTATCGCATCGTCTGCACCCATGCCATCGTCATCTTCGTCATCAGCCATGCGGTATGGATTGTCTGACAATGAAGGAAGCGATTCAAAATCGTCGTCATCGCTTAGGTGCATCGGTTCGTAATCATCTGATTCCTCGTCAAAAGGAATGAACGGCTGGGCGTTTTTATCGTTGTTACCGTACTTCTTAGATGGCTTAGACTGCTCAAAGGATTGGGGCTCGATGGAGTTAGTACCGATACTGCGAATCTCGCCACGGCGTTCATCGCTTCGGCGCTTTCGTTCGCGACGGTCTTGGTTTCTGGCAGAGCGAAGTTCATCGACCGCTTTGTACAATCCGGCGATTTCTTTTTCGGAGAGAGGTCGATAGCTTCCTTCAGGAAGATCTCCCAGCTTGAGTGACGCGATAGAGACTCGACGTAGAACCACAACCTTATGTCCTAGGCGAGCTAGGACACGTCGGATCTCTCGGTTCTTTCCTTCGCTTAAAGTGATGTCGATTTCGGTGCATCCTTTGCGAACACGACGGATCGTCGCGCCATCAACTCGAGCTATACCTTCAGCGAGATAGATACCTCGTTGGAGGCGTTTCAGAGCTTCCTTATCGACTTGACCGGCGACCACTACAAAGTAGCTCTTGGGTACACCATGTTTAGGGTGAGCTAGTCTTTGAGAGAGTTCTCCATCATTGGTTAACAAGATTAACCCTGTGCTGGAAGAGTCCAATCGACCTACAGGAAAGAGTCTTGCGTGACTAGGAACAAGCTCGATCACTCGCGGCCTGCCTTCAGGGTCTGCATTGGTACAAAGAAAACCGGCAGGCTTGTGAACAGCAAAGTAAACGGGTTTGTGACGCTTGAGTGGCTCACCATCGACGAGGATTTTCGCTTTGTCAGCGTCGACCTTGGTCCCGACTTGTGTGATGACGGTGCCGTCGATCTCAACACGCCCTTCGGTGATGAGTTCGTCCACGTGTCGTCGCGAACCAAAGCCTGAGGCGGCGAGGAGTTTGTTGATGCGTTGTTCGCCCGTTAGAAACGAAGGTACGGAGGAGCGACCGCGATGGTAGTTCGACATAGTAAAAACCGTGATTTTGAGGGCTAACCGACATGCCGATTCGAATACGGCCGAATAAGCTACAGAATGTCATCGCGACAGAATGAGCTACTCGTTGGCGGCAAGAAATACATCCGAATCGTTTTTGCCCGAGGTGTAACGAAATCGGAAGGCAGCGTCTCACGACGCGACGGATGCCCATAGGTTAATCAGAACATCGCGATTGTGCAGCCCAAAAACTAGGATTTCAGCCCGCGACCGGAGTTTCAGCCAGTAATTTCAGGCTGTAACAGTAAGAGGTTCAATAAATTGCTGCTCAACTAAGAAAAGCTGGCTTTTATAGCAGCTTTCATATTGGCCATGCTTTCCGAGAGAATCGGTTCTACTCCGGGTGAGTAATCGAACACTTCCACGCTAACCCAGCCCCGATAATCGATCTCTCGAAGGGCTTTAAATAGCGGGGTATGGTCCACTTGCCCCATCCCAGGTCCGAGCCGATTGGGATCATTTGCATGGTAATGGATCAGCAAATCTGCGTTTTCTCGGATGATATCAGCGATCGGAGGCCCCTCGCTGCTCATGGCTTTGACATCGAGGTGCAGTTGAACGTGCGGACTCGCGACCAGTTGGATTAATTCACGAGCTTGATAGGCATGATTAAGGAAGTTGCCTTCTTGGGGGCCGAGCGGCTCTATCGCCAAGCGAACGCCGTGTAGTTCCAGGGCTGGCACAATGGATTGAAGGACTTCTGCGGCGTTACGCATCGCTTGGTCATGCCCCATCTCTGGAGGAAAGTTCCTTTGCAACGGTGAACCGAGAACCATTATATCACCTCCGAGATCATGGCAAAGCAGAACAAGCTCCCGCAAGTAGTTCGAGGTGCGGACGCGGACATCTGCGTCTTGGGTCGTCAAATGAAATCCGTTGGTCTTCGCGAGCAACCAATGCAATCCGATGACTTGCAGTCCAAACGACTCAGCGACGCGTTTATAGTTTGATCGCACAGTCGGAGTAATGGATAACGCATCCGTGCCCAGCGTAAAGGGAGCCACTTCGATACCGGTGTAGCCGTGCTTGACGGCCAGTTCGAAACCGCGCTCGATGGGCCAGTCTCCAAACGTTTCATTACAGATCGCAAACTTCATAATGGACAGGACAATTGTGTGGAGAGACGATTTCTAGTTCGGTTTCTGCTACAATATATGGGATATGGGTGCTTATGGCGACCGCTGGTCAACGCCATTTTTGGCCGAGGTAATGCGATGGAAAAGGAGCGTATATGTTGATGCACGAACAATGTAGCACGAGGAGAGAGCATTGAGCTATTCTATCTCTAGGCGAACAGTACTTCGCGGCCTCGGTGTTGCTCTGAGCTTACCGTTGCTAAACGCCATGCGTCCGCTTAGAGGAGCGGACTCTCAGTTTAAGCCATGGTCGCGCTCGCAAGTTGAACCGGTACCGCGAGCGATCTTTTGCTACGTACCCAACGGAGTGAATATCCAGCAGTGGCAACCGGATCAAACTGGGCACGACTATCAGCTATCATCCAGTTTAAAGGTTCTGGAGGAATTGAGGTCTGAATTTAGTGTTTTAAGCGGCCTCGGACATCCTCATAGCGAGGGAGGACACTCGGGTGCTGATACATGGTTAACAGGTGCCGATCTTAAAGCAGTCCCAGGCAAAGACTACGCGAACACCATATCGGCGGATCAAATACTCGCTGAGCATTTCAGCAAGCACACGAGATACGCGTCGCTACAACTGTCTGATCAATCGGGAACGGGTAGTGCTGGGCATTCCCACACCCTTTCCTTTGATAGGTCGGGAACCCCCTTACCCGCCGAAAATTCGCCGCAGCGTTTATTTCAAAGATTGTTTGTTCCCGAATCAGCGGAAGACAAACAGGCGACTCTACGTAGGTTTCATGAAAAGCGATCTATATTAGACAGCGTATTAAATGAAGCCAATCGATTAAGCAATCGAGTGGGAAAAGAAGATCGCGAGAAGCTAGATCAGTACCTATCAAGTGTTCGCCAAACCGAGCTACGAATCGAGCGAATGGAGAGCTGGATTGATCGCCCCAAGCCCCAGGTCGAACGAAAGGACTTGCAATTAGCATCGCAACCGGGAGATGCGCATGATCGCCCTATGTGGATTGATGTCATGCTTGAGATTTCCTATCTCGCATTCGTAACCGATTCGACCAGGGTCATTAGTTTTGAATGGTCTCGGGAAGCAGGAGGTTTCGGAGGAGGAGGAGAAAACCATCATGAGCTATCCCATCACGGAGGCGACGCTGGGATGCTAGAAAAACTAGCCAACATTGACCGATTTCATCTGAGCCGGCTAAAACGTTTCATGGAGTTTCTCTCGTCGACTCGCGAGGGTGATGGAACAATACTGGACAGCTCGGTACTTATGTTTGGTTCGGGTATGAATAGTGGCAAAGGTGGCGAGCACTCCCCCAAGAATTTGCCGTTACTTTTGGCTGGTGGAAAACGACTTGGAATGCGTCATAATCAGCATTTGGGATTCGATCCCGAGAGCCATCCACCACTTTCCAACGTGCTCCTGTCCATAATTCAAAAAATGGGTGTTGCCGAATCCTCGTTTAGCGATTCCACTGGAACGCTCACAGGATTGGTATAGTATTCGTTTGCATTGAAATTTGTTCTGTATTGTCCTAATTGTTATAGAACTGGCCTCGCAACTCGTTTTCATCAATAAGCATTAAACCCCATATGATTCGCGAAAATCACGGACTATTGGTTGTTGTGTCCCAGGGGCAAAGTCGTAGCCCGGAAAAACGGGAGCTAGAGGAGGGGATAGCCAACCTAGCTGTTTCTTTGCCTAAAACGTTTTCGCTCGTCGTGCCCCATTTATACGATCTGTCGCAGGACAGCGAGAGCCTCAAGCGGATGCGAGAGTGGAAAGGGCCCATTGTTTTGCTGACATGGCTCTTTGATAGGGCAGCTTTTTGGGTTTTAGACCGCATGGAAGTCCGAGGTCAGTTTGGGGCTATCGAGCTCAAGAACCCTGACACGCTTCTTGATTCGGACGAAGATGAAGACGAGGGAGCCAATGACGAAGACGACAAAGCAGAGGATCGTGTTGCGAACATACACGCTCGACCAGATCGGAATATCTATTCTATCGATATGAGATCCAGTTCATCGATCGGAGATTTCGAGCGAGAGTTTCGTCGGATTCTGGAAGCGGAAGATTTCCTAAGAGATGCCGAGCGCACGACGTTATCACTCGATCGGTTTTTAAATCCGACCAATACAACAGCGCTGTCGGCTAGTGTTGCGGGCACGTTGGAACAGCCGATGGTTCATGATGCACCGTTAGGGATTGTTCCAATGCGAATTGAGGAGCATCCGACGCGGCGATGGTATCCTGTGATCGATTATAGTCGTTGCACGAATTGCATGGAGTGCATCGATTTCTGTTTGTTTGGAGTGTATGGGGTCGACAAAGCGGAGACGATTCTCGTCGAGCAACCGGACAACTGTCGCAAAGGTTGTCCTGCGTGCTCACGCGTTTGCCCCGAGAATGCGATTATCTTCCCGCAGCATAAGACGCCTGCCATCGCAGGAGCGCCGGTTGAGGCAGGAAGTGCGTTTAAGATTGATTTATCAAAGCTATTTGGCGCACCCGAGAGAAACGAAGATCCTGCGGCTGCAGCTGCTCGCGAACGGGATGAGCAATTGATCTTAGCTGGCAGAGCGGCAGTCGGGATGGCGACCGTTGGTGCTAATGAAGCGAGCACATCGTCAGGGAATGGCAAGGGGACGAATGATGCCAATGGCGAAAGATCCAAGGATGAACTCGATAATCTCATCGATCAATTGGACGATTTGAATCTGTAATAGATTTTCTGCTATAGAGACGAGTATTAGTACTATTGCTGACTGATTGAGCTGGTTGGAGGGATATCATCCCGAACACCTATCCAGTAAATCCGACCAGATAAAGGCGATGGAAATCCATCGCCTTTGCTAGTCAGCCTAGATTCTAATCACTTAACGACGAAGTTTACCATCCGACCTGGGACTACGATCGCTTTCACGATTTGCTTGCCTTCCAGTAGCTCGGTAATCCGCTCGTGATTCCTCGCCGCTTGTTCAAGTTGCTCCTGCGTTGCATCGGCTGCAACAACAATTTTGGCTCGAATCTTGCCGTTGATCTGAAGCGGGATTTCGATCTCGCTCATCTTAATCATTTGTTCATCGTACTCCGGCCACTTTTCATAGGCCAGCGTTTGCGAATGCCCTAACGCCTGCCAGAGCTCCTCAGCAATGTGAGGAGCGTAAGGTGCGAGCAACAGCACTAATGCTTCCATACCCTTCTTGGGCCGCACTTCTTCCTTGGTAAAGAAGTTAACGAACTCCATCATCCGCGCGATCGGAGTATTAAAGCCCAATGTCTCGATATCGCGAGTCACATTCATAATCGTGCTATGGATAACCCGATTCTGTTCCGCAGTAGGCTCTACATCTTGGATGCAATCGAGCAATACGTTATCGTCCGTATGGGTGTCGATCATCAACCGCCAAACTCGGTCTAGAAAGTTTCGAACGCCATTGACCCCTTTGGTGCTCCAAGGCTTGGTAGCCTCCAGAGGTCCCATAAACATTTCATAGAGACGAAGCGAGTCCGCTCCGTACTCCGACACGACCGCGTCAGGATTAATGACGTTGCCGCGTGCCTTGGACATTTTGTGTGCTCGGCTCTCCAGTCGAATGGAGGGATCTATCACCAATACGAAACTATCACCAGCCTTGGTCACATCGGCGTCTTCAACTTTGACTGGAGTAACCGGCGTCTTAGTGCTTTTCTCGATCAGCCCATCATCCCCCTTCATCAATGCACTAGTGCTGACCCATCGCTTATCAGCGGTTTGGTAGCCGGTGTATTCTACCTCACCTAAAATCATTCCTTGATTGACGAGTTTTTGGAACGGCTCGGGTTGAGAGACATGCCCGCGATCGTAAAGAACTTTGTGCCAGAAACGGGCATACAGCAGGTGAAGCACCGCATGTTCAGCCCCGCCTATATAAAGATCGACCGGCATCCATGCTTTCTCTTTTGCCCGATCGACTAAAGCATCTGAATTTGTTGGGTCAATAAAACGCAGGTAGTACCAGCACGATCCGGCCCATTGAGGCATGGTGTTCGTTTCACGTCGGTAGCGTTTGCCGTCGATCGTAACGTAAAGCCAGGAATCATCCGCTTTGGCCAACGGTGGTTCGGGGCGACCGTGAGGCTTGAAGTCTTCTAAGTGGGGCAAGTCAACGGGAAGTTGATTTCGGTCAACAGCTCGTTTGCGGCCCGTTGGGTTTCCCGCATCATCTAACTCATGCAAAATGGGGAACGGCTCCCCCCAGAAACGCTGTCGGCTAAACAACCAATCTCTTAGTTTGCAATTCACCGCTTGTTTGGCGATTCCCGCGGCGGACAAAGAGTCAATAATCTTCGCTTTAGCTTGCTCGGTCTCAAGTCCATCCAGCTCACCGCTATTCATCGCGGTCCCCGGTCCGGTGTAGCAGACCTTGCCGGAATACACATTCTCGATCCCTTCGGTTTCCGTTGAGGGACGGACCACGCAAGTCACAGGCAGCGAGTACGCTTGTGCAAACTCGAAGTCTCGATCATCGTGTGCTGGCACGGCCATGATAGCCCCAGTCCCGTAACCGATCAGTACATAATCAGCAACCCAGATGGGGACAGGATTGCCCGTGACCGGGTTGATCGCATACGCGCCGGTAAAGACACCAGTCTTTTTCTTGTCACCATCGGTTCGGTCGCGGTCGCTCTTAAACGAGGCCGCGTCGCAATACGACTGAACTTGGGCCGCTTGCTCCGGCGCAACAATTTGCTTAACAAGCGGGTGTTCCGGTGCGATCACCATATAGGTTGCACCGTAGAGGGTGTCAGGTCGAGTCGTATAAACTCGAATGGTGTTTTCCGGTTGCTTAGCGGGAAATGCTTTACCTTTTCTCGCGGCTTTCCAGCCTTCGTATTCGCTGGAAGCAATAACCGGGAAATCAACCTCGGCCCCGGTGCTTCGTCCGATCCAATCGATTTGCAGCTTCTTAATGCTCGGGGACCAATCGAGTCCATCTAAATCGCTGAGCAATCGGTCTGCATAAGAGGTAATACGCAACATCCATTGACGCAATGGGATTCGTTGAACAGGATGCCCGCCTCGCTCGCTTTTGCCGTCGATGACTTCTTCGTTGGCGAGAACCGTCCCCAGCCCTGGGCACCAATTGACGAGCGCCTCGTCTTGATAGGCTAATCGGTGTTTGTCTTGATATTCGGATACGGCGTATTCACCTTGCGCCTGGACGTCGGCGGGGATCGGGAGTTCCGAAATAGGACGTCCTTTGTTTTGGGACTCGTCGAACCATGTGTCATACAGCTCGAGAAATATCCACTGCGTCCATTTAAAATATGCGACATCGGTCGTGGCCAAACACCGATCCCAGTCATAGCTGAAACCCAGCATCTTGAGCTGACGTGTAAAATTGGCGATGTTCTGCTCGGTACTGACCCGCGGCGGAGTATTGGTTCGAATGGCGTATTCCTCGGCAGGCAAACCGAAAGCATCGTAACCCATGGGATGCAAAACCGATTTGCCCTTCATGCGGGAAAATCGTGCCGTGATATCGGTCGCTGTGTAACCCTCGGGATGGCCGACGTGCAATCCGGCTCCGCTAGGGTAGGGGAACATGTCCAGGATGTAGACCTTTTCGCCAGAGGGCATTTCTGGGCAGCGAAACGTCTTGTTGGACTCCCAAAAGGATTGCCATTTCGGCTCGATCACCGCAGGGTTATAGCGAGGCATAGGTCTGCAAATTTGCTCAAGGTACTAGAAACACAACCAAAGGCAGTCAGTTAAACATCAGAACCCCGATTAAGCAAGCTCTAGTACCGCAACTTGGGGGTAACCTGGATCAGAGAATCCATAAAATCCCAACCCGCAGCGTGAGGGCGTGTTGCTTTAATGGCGTTTTGAAAAACAAGCATTAGCCGCAGGGCGCTAGCCCACGGTTAACGGCGGACAACCGGACGCTAGCGCGTTACGGCTAATTAAAGCAACACGCCCGTGAGCAAGTGACGATACACTGAGGATGTCCCTTGCTAACGTTTTTTGAAGTTGCGCAGCAACTGGTTTTTCGGGCCAATGGCCTTACGTTTGCCTAGGTAAACGAACTGGGCTTTGCCCCTAAAACCTGAATAGCGCAAACTTCAAAACTCACGCGTCGGGTTATGATCCATCATCAAATCCAATCGGCCGCGTCAGCTAATTAGATTCACGATTTCTGACTGCCCCCACCCACGTATTTTCTCGCAAACGAGTTTCATCAGCTCCGGGCTCTTGATTCCAGGGGAAATTTCGATCCCTGAAGCCAGGTCGATTCCGTCTGGACGAACCAAATCTAATGCCTGATGAATATTTTGCGGCGTAAGCCCTCCCGCCAGCCAGAACGGTTTCTTTTGGAGTGGAACCGGTCTAGGGCATAACAAATCCCAACGCGCGACTTTTCCAGTCCCTCCTCTTTGCACAGGATCATGGGCATCGATTAGCAATCCCGATACAGCATTGTGGTTCGCCCATTTGCCTGCTGTCGCCTCATCTTCGGGGTAACTCGGCCCTCGCCAACTCAATGCTCTCAAAATCGGCATTTTCTCAAGCTGTGGGTGGATTATCGCCTCGGCAATCCAATCCAGCCCTTCATCGCCATGCAATTGCACAACATCGAGCGAACAAGCCTCAACGACGTTCACCACCTCGCTCGGCGTCGAATTAACGAAAACACCGACTCTGGTCGTACGCCCCTCGGCAATCATGGACAATTCGCGAGCACGAATCGTATCTACATAACGTGGACTCCTTGCGTAAAAGTTCAGCCCGATCGCGTCGACCCCAAGTGAACACGCGACCTCTAAGTCTTCATGACGAGTGAAACCGCAGAATTTGATCTTCGGGGCGTTTGGGTTTGGACTCGTCATGAAAACTTTAAAGAATTTGTGTTGGGTCGTTACGACCGGATCTCGAAACTAAAAATGATCTACCGAAATGATGTGGCCGACAAGTAGCCATACTCCGACAAAGAGTGATGCCATCGCGGTGGAAAGAAATTCGATCGACATGGTGACAGGGACCTTTCTGGTGTAGTAGTAGAAATGGTCCATCCTTAGAGTATAGGTCCACAACGGTAGCGGACCTTTCGCCTTCCTGCGAATTGTCGACATCGGCGGTTCTTCTGTAAATTTTTAGAGATTTTCTAAAGCCCCCTGCCTCTTGCCTAATTGCTATTCTCGTACTTTCTCTCGAATCGGTCTTTCCATGGCGAGCCAATACGATTCGGACGATGATCACGAACGCACCATTTACCACGAAGCGGGCCACTGCGTCATGGCGGTCGCCTGCGGAGCACAAGTCGATCGAGCCACGGTTGCCCCCGAAGAAGACGGATTTCACGGTATCGTTGAGATCGAGTGGCCGTCTCGTTGTAAACGGTCGGATCAAATCGCGGTCGCTTTGGCCGGTCCCGTTGCCGAAATGATTTACCTAGGAGAGCCCTATCACCCGGGGTTTGTGCCAGAATGGGCTCATGACTGGAAACAAGCCTGGATGCTGGCAAGACGTTCGTCTCGATCCGATCGTGAATGCCTTCAACTACTCGAGCAAATGGTTGCTAAACTATACCGCGTGCTCCGACAAGATCGCTGGTGGGCAGCAGTAGCGGCCGTAAGTGATTTGCTGGATGCGCACGATGAAATCAATCACGATGAGATTGCCTACGAAGTAGAGAATTGGATCAACGAGTAGCAAAATGCCAAAATTAGCAGCCTTCCCAAAAGCCTACATGCATGCCTTGTGCAAAGACGGATCGATGAACCTGACACAATGGTTCGATCTAGCCAAAGGTATCGATGTTGATGGAGTCGAGTTCTACGCCGGTTTCTTAGAGATGCAGGATAGCGGCAATTGGCAACGAGTTCGTCAACAACTGGATGCCACGGGATTGGTTGCTCCGATGATGTGTTGTTCCCCTGACTTTACTCATCCTGACGCCGAGTTCCGTGCACAACAAATTGCTAAGCAACGTTACTGGATCGACATGACAGCTGCTGTCGGAGGCAAGTATTGTCGAGTATTGAGCGGTCAGAAGCGGCCAGAGCTCACCATGGACCAAGGTGTTAAGCTCGCGGCCGATTGTATCATCGAATGTTTGCCCTATGCTGAGAAATGCGGAATCACTCTTATTCTCGAGAACCATTACAAAGATGATTTCTGGGAGTATCCCGAGTTCGCCCAAAAGATGGATGTATTCTGTGCGTTAGTCGATGCAGTGCAGTCGTCCCATTTCGGAGTCAATTACGATCCGAGCAATGCCTATCTTGCCGGTGACGATCCGATTGAACTTTTAAAGCGGGTATCGCATCGAGTCGTCACGATGCACGCTAGTGATCGGTACCTCATAGAGGGCACACTGGCCGATCTTCGCAACGAAGAGTTGGGAGCAACGGGCTATGCCAAGCGATTGAGGCACGGTGAGATAGGCAAGGGGCTCAACGACTACGACGCGATATTCACCGAGTTAAAACGAGTTGGCTTTGACAGTTGGATCAGCATTGAGGATGGAGTTGATGGCATTGATCAGTTAGCAGCCAGCGCAAATTTCTTGCGACGCAAGATCGCCGAATACTGGCCCTAGCTCTCATCAAATCCCATTTCTAAACCGTATTTTAACCGCAAGTAGGCCACTCTCTACCGACTCTGCCTCAACCCATCCCAACCCGAACGCGTAAGCGAGGGCCCGCACTCCCCGTAGAACGGGTCTCCAGGCCCGTTCCCGCCCCCCAACACCAGCCCGAAATCGCAAGTTTAGAAGTTGCGCTATCTTGAGATTGGGATTGAATTTGTCAGAAAAAACGCCTGGTTTTCCCTGCTCCTGCTCAGCCAACGGCGGTGATCGTGCTCGTAATCGCGACGTCTTCGATTACGAGCAGGAGTACCATTTCATTGAGCACGAGCACGATCTTCGATTGAAATAGCGCAACTTCAAAAAGCGCAAGTGGAGGGATTGCCCTTCTCCAACACCGGCCTACTCCGCGCGAACCAGTGAAACACCTCTCCGCTTGCGTTTGGCCTTAAGCGAATAACATTCAACTCCAAACCTTTTTGTGTGCTCTTGTGTTTTGTGGCTATCCCTCCGGCTGTTCAGTTCTTCATTCGTGTCATTCGAAACATTCGTGGTCAAATCTTCGAAACATGTTTTCCAGCCCAAGGATCTT
>Ga0315899_10001452_pt1 | contig 26939 bp, 20 predicted proteins | sample LakEriMetagenome_2_FD_203518 | JGI IMG/M metagenome (GOLD analysis project Ga0315899, IMG submission 203518) | Freshwater fungal communities from buoy surface, Lake Erie, Ohio, United States - Buoy 4 MA112 | ecosystem: Environmental > Aquatic > Freshwater > Lake | place: USA: Lake Erie, Ohio... | reverse complement strand
CGAGGCGAAAATCGAAATGCCCCACTCCGATTTGGAAAAACGACTGGCAATCGCGTGCGTGGCAAAAACAAGCAGGGCCCAATTCACCCCTATCATCCACGGAACACCTTGCCACTTCCAACCTAAGTTTTCGCCGTAGGAATAGATTCCGAAAATCCAACCTTTATTCACGCCGGCCCACTCGGCAGCCATACCAATCACAAACGGAATAAGCAACGCCGGCCAAACCGTGCGTGAACTCGTGAGCAAAACCAAGGCTGCGCTCAACGACAAATTCAACGGCGTAAGTGAAATGAACCAATCGCTGTGACCAAGCACACTTCCGATGATGGCCGACACATGAAAGAGCCACACTAAGCCAATGGCTATAGGCATTCGATATGTGTTGAACTTGGCTAGCACTGGTCCTTACGAATAATATCCGACGCAATTTTCCCCGACATCAAACATAGCGGAATGCCACCGCCGGGATGCACACTCCCTCCGCAGAAATAGAGATTCTTGATGCGACTCGAAAAATTGGGATGGCGCAGAAATGCAGCGAAACGATTGTTGCTGGCGGCGCCGTATAAGGATCCCTGGTAACTGCTCGTGCGCGATTCAATGCCGCGCGGATCTAGAATGTGCTCAGCTTCGATATGAGCTGATATATCACACTTCAACAGCCGATTCAACTTCGAAATAACGCGCTCGCGAATCTGCGGAATCAGTGCATCCCAATCCTGCCCCTTGTTGCCCGGAACATTCACCATCACAAACCAGTTCTCGCAGCCCGCAGGCGCGTCGACCTTTTCGTCTTTGGAGGAAATATGCACGTACACTGTTACATCGTCGGCAACGGTTTTCCCTTCAAACAACACATCAAACTCCTTTTTATAGTCGGATGCAAAAAAGATGTTGTGCAAATCCAAATCGGCAAACTCCCGATTGATGCCCCAGTAAAAAATCAACGCCGACGACGATCGTTCCTGTTTTAAGGTGCGCTCCGGCGCTTTTTCACGGGGCAGCAATCGGCGGTAAGTCGGCATCACATCCATGTTGCTCAGCACGAGATCAGCTTGTATTGTATTGTCGCCAATTCGCACGCCCATGGCTTTATCCTCATACACGGCAATTTCATCTACCCGTTTATTGAAATGAAAAACAACGCCCATCTCCTGCGCTCTGCGAAACATAGCATTGGTAATACTAATCATGCCGCCCTTAGGAAAAAACGTTCCGTAATGCTGCTCGAGGTGTGGTATCATACTCATGATACCCGGGGTACGATACGGGGATGAACCGTTGTAGGTCGCATACCTATTCATCAGCTGCACCAGGCGTTCATCGTTGAATGTCTTTTTGTTCTCGGCATCCAGCGTATTCATCAAGCCCAGTCGATGTGACTTCATCACGCCGCGAACGGTTTCTTTCGATAAGTAAGTCGATAGTTTGTGCAGCGATTTTTTTAGGAAAAGCGATTCGGTCACTTCATACTTCATAGCTGATTGCTCAAAGTAAGATTTCACTTCTTCTTTTGAAACGCGAAATACGCTCGATGCCTCATCGGCATAGCGTTCCATATCGGCAAAAGCGGTAAAACGGGTGCCGTCTTCGAAGTAGTATTTACATACAATTTCTTTACGGATGTACGTGAAATAATCGCTCAAATCGGCATCACTGTCGGCAAAAAGCTCTTCCAAAAAATGCGGCATGGTGAACAGCGAAGGACCGGCATCAAAGCGATAACCCTTCAATTCGAACTGCGACAATTTCCCGCCGGGATAGTCATTCGCTTCGAACACTTCTACCTCAAATCCCGCTGCACACAAGCGTATAGCCGAGGACAACCCCGCCACACCTGATCCGATGATGATGACCTTCTTATTCAAATCTTTTTAGCGGAGCACTAGCGCACGATGCTCAACGTTTGCCTTACCGTTTCTTTTTCGCTTACCAAAGCCACTACATACTGACCATTGGCAAGCTCCGGTAATTCAACGCTCTTCTCGAGACGCGCTCCGGCTGCAAAAACACTTGTCTCGCTCACAAGTTTTCCGGCCAAATCAAAAAGTTGAACGCGGTAGTTGCCGCCTTGCAAGTCCGATGCACTGATGCGCAACTGCGTGCTGGCCGGATTAGGGAAAACGGTCATGGCAGCAGAAGTACCGCTCGTTTCATTCACCGAAAAATTGGTAAACACATTGATGTTGTCGACATAAATCACATTGCCGTAACGACCGCGATTCTCAAAGGCGATGATGACATCCTCAAAGTAAATACCCCCGGGCATATTCGCTCCATAGCTCGCCCACTCAGCCGCAACAGGAACGTAATAGTCGGTATTGTCGGGAGCCGTGCTTAGTTCATCGCCGCCCAAGCTCCACAGCTCCGTCCATGTTTCGCCACAGTCAGTGGAATAAACGACAGCCAGCGTATCTGAATAACCATCGCTGTACTGCGCATAAGCCACATCGAAGCTGATGCCCAAATCGGAACCACTGCGTTTGCCAAGCCACACACGATGACGCGCACCTTGTGCATCATTGTAATAATTATCGTAACGCATGCTGTAAGCTCCTGTTCCAAAACCACTGGCATCTCCCGTCACCGTCCATGCAGCTCCCTCCTCCACAATCCAACTTTCCGGTAATCCCGCAGTCTCAAAATCTTCATAAAAATCACCTCCATCTGCTGACGCATTCGCAATGTAATTGGTGTACGTCACCGTCTGCGATTGTCCGCCATCAGTTACCGTGAGCGTTACATCGTAAGTGCCGGTCTCATTATAGACGACCGTCGGATAAGGCTCCGTGCTGGTTGACGGTATTGCACCGGGAAACGACCATTCAAACGTTGCATTCGCTGAGCACACACTGTGATTCACAAAATGCACCTCATCACCGGGACAGAAAAACGTTTCAAACGCTGCCGAAAAACTCGCGATTAGTGCGCTCGGCTCATACGCCGGTGCTTCCCAAACACCAAGGTTCCATGTTGCCAGTCGCACCACATTATCGCGCACGAACGGCACGATACGCAGCGGCTCGGTACCCACCGGCAATCCGGTGCTGTAGCTCATCCAATCGCTCATGCTGTTGTTGCGGTAAAACACCACTCCGTGCTGCATGGCCAGATAAACACCGCCATCGGTTCCGTATTGATGCGCAATTGCCCATGGATAAAGACCATTGAGTGTCGACGTCGTTAAGTTCTCCCAATTCGTACCACCGTCCTGCGTGCGAAATACTTTGTTGGAATTATTGCCATCGTAGAAGGAGATCCACAGCTCCAATGGATTGGTGCCCGACAACGAAAACGAGAAATAGCGCAGGTTTTGCGGCAAATCCATTTCCTCCCAGGTTATGCCATGGTCTGAAGAATGCCAGATTTTACCCGTATTCCCAACACCCTGCTGAACATAGAGGTGATTCGGATCGGCATAACTCTGCTCCATCCAATAAATGCCATTATTCACAGAAGTGCCGAAGGCGTAGAACTCACTGAACGAACCGCCGCCATTCGTCGAACGATAGAGTTTATTCTCTTTGCCGAGCCAAGCGACATTGAAATACTCGTGATCAAACATGACGCGCGAACTTCCATTGTTCCAGTAGCTCTCGTTGGGCGACATGCCTAGACCGAAATACTGCGATTGACCGTCGAGCGTTTCCGGCAAAATGCGTCCGCCGATGTCGCTGAACATGACTTTGTTTTCATCGGTGTACTTCACATAACCCGTGGCTGCTTCACCACCACCGAGCGCCAAAAACTCGCCGGATGGATAGTTCTCGTGATAAGCCATGTTGCCATTGTGGTAGCGTCCACCCACCATCATGTCTTCATTCCATCCCTGATCATAGCCCCATAGGTTCACGGCAAACAATCCGCGATTGAGGTTATCGTGCGACTGCATAAAATCCGACGAATGGCCAATGCCACCATCATTGCTAAACCAAATCTCCTCGGTCGTCTCGCTCGTTTTATAAATGCGATACTCTTGTTGGTCAACGTGAAATTGAGCGATTCCACCAATGTATCCGCCTACGCCTTCATAGGTGGCACCCGCATCATTGCTCTGCCACAAGTTCAACCCGCCGATGAGAATTTTATCCGCATCAAGTTGTGATGCAACCATGGTGGTGTTGTAATGGATCTGCGAGTAATCGCCATCATTCCCTTGAAAATTCATGAGGTTCGGATGATCAGCAGTATACGGTGCACCAATGAGGCCGTGCGGCAGCGACCACGTTTCACCACCGTCGTAACTCACCCATGTTCCTACCCATCCGTTGGTAATCACGGATGACCCCTCATTCTGATAGCCGACCAAGCACGCGTAGATGCGATTGGGATCTGCCTCCGTTACCGCCAAACGTCCACCTTGAATATCGATGTCGCCCATGGTGCTATTGAACCAACCGTTGACGCTTAGGGAGAAACTTTGTCCGCCATCGGTGCTCTTGTAAAACTGGGCATGATCAGCGGTAAGATCGTAATGAATGCAAAACACTGTTTGCGGTTCGCCCGGTTTGAAAGCTATGGCTTCACAGCGATTGGGAAGGATTTCGGTGAAATTATCGCCACCGTCTTCACTGCGAAACAAACCTTGTGAGGTGGCAGCAAACACGACGTTATCGTTGTCCGGGGCGAAAGCAATTTCCCATGCAGAAATATTTTGCGACACAAAATTCGGTTGACCGATGACCTGCCAGGTTTGTCCGCCATCTGTCGTGCGGTACAAATCATTTTCGGCGCTAATGATCACGGTTTGATCATCGCTCGGCTTGATGCGCACAGCGCTTACACTTCCCATGATGAGTTGCTTGGTAACATATTGCCAGTTTTCTCCTCCATCAACTGTCTTGTACAATCCACCACTCTCCGTTCCGCAATACAACACGAGCGGATTCTGCGAACTACGGTCGTGGCAGTAAACATTGCTATGACGGAAGCCCGGCTCCATGGGCGAACCTTCGCCGTTAACGTGATGAATTGGACCTTCATAGTGCCAAAGCGATCCACCACTGCCGCGAGCGTCGTTCTCCTGTAATTGACGAACACGCTCCTCCCGTTGGGTGCGCTCCTCGGCCGAAGGCATCACGATGCGCCCGTCGGGTTGCACGTACGGACGCACGCGCGACACCCAATGTTTGAAGTAATGCGTATCGGCATTCTTCTCCATCGCATGATCGCTGTAATAATCCTGATAGGCGTCAAGCACCTCGTAATAATTCGGATTATCGCCATACATCAGCTGCGCCCAATGGGGCTTGCCTTGTGCTTCAGTTGCATAAAACGGCGTGTAGTGAGATTGAGCGTGCCCAAGCGTGGCAGCCAATAGAAAGATAAAAAGGAAACGCATGCGTGTAAGAATGTGACGCAATATAGGAAGTGGCGAATGAAGAATGGCGAATGGCGAGTGTTACAAAGCGACTCCTCTAACACACTCGCCACTCGACGCTCGCCATTCGCCATTCGCCACTATTGAAAGTAGTTCACAATCGCCTTCTTCACCAGCAGCTCCTGCTCCGTCGGGGTGAGGTTCGGCAGGTCGCCGTTGCGTTCGAAATGGGGCCAACCCTCTTCATCGCGACCGACAAAGGTGTAATAGCCGTAGGGGACGAGCAGTGAGCAGATACCGACGTGCATCAATTCCAACTTCTCGTCCTTCTTATACTTCTGGTAATCTTGCCCTAACTCCTGGACACCAATGAGGAAAAGAATGGCGGCATAATCTAACTTTTCTCCGAAGGAGGCGGAGATTTTACTAACTGTCTCATTCCAAGTCTTTTCAAAAACGTAATCCATAATGGGCTTCAAATATTTCGCAAATGTTCCGAAAAATGAGACAACCTTTGACAATGAGCGCGTCTTTCTTTTGCTTATTTTAGCGCGGCCTAAAATTTTAAGCGACTAAATTGTATGACGCAAATTCTACGAATTGTCTGTATTTCGGCTTTCTCCCTGCTCACTTTCAGTGTGTTCGGTCAAATCCGTCGTGATTCGCTGGACTTCCAGCATCGCGTGACGTCGGACATCAATACGGCCCGTTTCGTTCGGGAAATCAGCACAGTCAGCGACAGCTCCTACCAGGTTACCGTAAAATACCTTACCGGTGAATCGTTTATGACGGGAAATTACATGGATCCTGCTTTAGAAGTGGCTCATGGTGAATTCACCTATTTCTATGCGAATGGCTACAAGGAATCGGAAGGTCGTTTCAAAAACGGTTTCAAAGTAGGCACTTGGAAGCGTTGGAATTTTGAAGGAAAACCCAAGCCGGACCGTTTCTATCCGGAGGAAGATTTTGTAAAAACTAATCGTGCATCGAAGCCTGCTAAGTTCCCCGGAGGGATGGCTGCTCTTCAAACCTTGGTGACCGACTCGTTGGCTTATCCTGAAGCAGCGAAGAGCAACAAAATTGAAGGTACCGTTTACGTGACATTTACCATTGACGCTACCGGAGAGGTAAGTCAGCCTGTGATTACAGATGGTGTTCATGAACTTCTGGATAAAGAAGCCCTGCGCTTTGTATCCTCACTACCTACTTGGCAGCCTGCAGCAAAGAATGGCGTGCCGGTGGATTCAAACTACATCATGCCCATCACCTTCGACCTCGGAGGCAATAACGAAGAAGAAAACTCAACCCCTGATAAAGGTACCAGTAACTAATTGGGTGGCTCCCGTGCAGGGCCACTCTGACTTTTAGTACTCTTAATTAAAAAAGCGCCGCTCCCTTAACCAGGCGGCGCTTTTTGCGTAGTGGCGAATGACTAGGGGCGAGTGACAAATGACTAGTGACAAATGACTAGTGACAAATGACTAGTGACGAATGACTAGTGACGAATGACTAGTGACGAATGACTAGTGACGAATGACTAGTGACGAATGACCAGTATCGATTGCTTCCCTTTCAGCCAGCCCCGGAGGGGCGGAACATTAGTAGCCCCGGAGGGGCGGAACACAAGAAGTTCAAATTACAAAGTACGAAGTACGGCCAACGCGTGTCTAGTGGTCAATGGCAGCGTTGCCAAATCATGAAAAATCCACTTGGCAACGATTTTTTCTTTTTCTTAAAAATGTTGCCAAGACTAAAACTCTCTGCTAACTCTGCGCGCTCTGCGGTTAAAAAAAGAAACAGAATCAGAATTAGTACAGAATGCAAATGAGAATTGCACCCACTCGCCATTCGCCACTAGCCACTAGTCACTAGCCATTTATCCGAAAAATTCACTATTATTGAGCCTGCCAACTCAATATTCACATCCATGAAAAAACTCCTTCTACCCTTCCTTTCATTGTTGATTTTGCAAGCATCGGCTCAATTGGAAGTCGATACAACCTTGACACCGCAACAAGCCGTTGAAGACATATTTCTATCGAACGGCATTTTCATCTCCAATGTGACATGCAATGGAGTTGCAGCGAATACTTTAAACACAGGTGTAGGAACGTTCGTTTCCAATGGCTCGGGGTTAGGTATTGAGTCAGGCCTAATTCTATCGACCGGAGAGGCTATCGGCGCAGAAGGCGATAATCTTTTGGGTTCGACTGCAAACGCTGTGACCAACGGAATACAAAACGATACGGACATTGCACTTCTGGTAGCAGGACAGAGCTATGACGGTGCCATTTTGGAGTTTGATTTTATCGCTACGGGTGATTCGATGGATTTTGTCTATGTATTCGGATCGGACGAGTATGAAGAATTCGTTGGCACTGCCTTCAACGATGTATTCGGTTTTTTTGTGAGCGGTCCCGGCATCATCGGACCATTCTGGAATAGCGCTGTGAACATTGCGCTTATACCGGGCACAAACGATCCTGTGGCTATCAACTCGGTTAACTCCTTCGTGAACTCACAGTATTTTGTGGTGAATACAGGGCAGATTCTGGCTCAGTACGATGCTTACACCACACCGCTGCATGCCTGCATTGGCGGTCTGCAGATTGGAGAAGCCTACCATATCAAACTGGCCATTGCCGATGTGAGCGATCAGGTTCTCGATTCAGGCGTATTCCTTTCAGGCAACAGCTTCGTGCAGGCTTGTACTGACGGATCAAGAGCCGAGGATTGTCTGCTGTGTGAAATCATGGGGCATGTGACCTACACAGAAGAATGCGGCACACTCATCCTCAATAACTCGTCGCAAATCAATCTCGAAACAACAGGTTGCCGCTACGAGATCGGCAATGATGTGGTATTGCCCAGTTGTGATGGCAGCATCGAGTATACGTTCGATGCACCGGGAAACTACACCATCAAACTCATTTACGAGGTGGGTGATTTCTATTCCACCTTCACCATCGGCGATGTTTATGTGAGCACCACACCGCCGGCTCAACCCGTCATTCAGCAAAATGGCACTATACTCTCTGTTTCCAACGTTGAAACTGAAGCGAGCTATCAATGGTACCTGAACGGCTCTGCTATACCGGGAGCGACCGCTCAGAATTATGAAGCCAACGAATCAGGTGCCTACCAGGTAACATCTGTCAACGGATGCTTGAGCACTTCAACCACCTTCAATGCGATTATCAGCGGATTGCACGAATCATCTCAGCATGCGATGGTGATTTACCCCAACCCCGCAGAGGCCATGTTCACCATTCAATATGCCGCAGCTACCGAACAGATTCAGGTACTCGACCTTGCCGGAAGAATTGTGTTTGCCTCAGCCACGAATGGCAAAACATCCGAAAGCATTACTCTTTCGCCGGGTGTATACACCGTAATGACCCGCAATCAAGCAGGTGCCGTCAATGGCATTGAGAAAGTGATTGTACGCTAAGGGCGAGTGGCGAGTGGCGAATGACGAATGACTAGTGACTAGTGACTAGTGGCGAATGACTAGTGGCGAATGGCGAGAACTTGACCTTTCAGCCAGCCCCGTAGGGGCCAAATCTTACTAGAAGAAACGCCACACGACCATTAAGCCCCGTAGGGGCGGAACACAAGAAGTACAAATTACAAAGTACGAAGTGCGGCCAACGCGTGTCTCATGGTCAATGGCAGCATTGCCCAATCATGGAAAATCCACTTGGCAACATTTTTAGCTTTTCCCCGAATTTGTTGCCAACTTTTGGCAACAAATTTTCTTTGTTCTTAATAATGTTGCTAAGACTAAAACTCTCTGCTAACTCGGTGTTCTCTGCGGTTAAAAACAGAAACAGAATGAGAAGCAGAATGAGAATGAGTCCGAACGGCACACCTCTCCACCACTAAATTCCTCCCCCAACCGTCATTAGTCATTTGTAATTAGTCACTAAAGAAGAAAGGCTCCCGGTTTCCCAAGAGCCTTCCTTCACTATCGTCGGGATGACACGACTCGAACGTGCGACCACACGCCCCCCAGACGTGTACTCTACCAACTGAGCTACATCCCGATACACTATAAAAACTGAAGACCACCGTCTTCTTCGAGGGCGCGAAAATAAGCGCGATTCGCAACTCCTACCAAAAAAAAGCCCCCGAACACGTCAGGGGCTTGGTCTATTTCACAAGCGTGATTATTCAATCACCACCGTCTCATCATTGGTCTTCATCTCCTCAATCTTGATGATGCCCTCACCCTCAAGTGAGCCCTTCTTGGCCTCAATATCCAATACCGCAAATCCGGCCTGACCTTCCTGATAATAATCGCTGAAGTCGAAGCTCGCCTTGCCCGTGCCATTGGTCACCTGCGTGGTGTCAAAACGAATCTCATTCGTTGGTGGTGGCGTCTCCGAAGAAACCGCATACAAACGAACCGATGCACCGGGCACCGCCTCGCCGTCACCATTGACAACCGTGATCACAGCAATCGTCTGCTGGTCCTTCTTACATCCGTTGAACATAATACCTACCGTAGCAAGCACCGCTGTTCCCAATATGAATCGAATTGTTGTATTCATCATAGCTCGCAAATTTAATCAAACAAACCAACCTTCAACTATTTTCTCATTGGCTCCTACTCCATCCTGTCAGCAAAGCATTGTTCAAAAGCCACACACGCCGTTCGCCCGCTTTCTGTATTACCTTCGGGCCCTCATTGTTTCTAACCATGAAAAGACTCCATATCGCCCTCTTCGGTTGCGCGGCATTCGCCATTTTCTGCAACGCTTCAGGCTGCAAAAGCAAAAGCGAAGCACCGAAAACCCCTGCAACAACCGAAACGACACAAGCACCCGCCCCGGCAGTGGCAGAAGCGCCTGCCGCCACCACCCCAACCGGTGATGCACCCCTGGTGAAAATTCACACCAAATTCGGCGATATGACCGTGATGCTCTACAACGAAACACCCAAGCACCGCGATAACTTCCTCAAACTCGTCAACGATAAATTCTACGACAACCTGCTCTTCCACCGCTGCATCAAAGGATTCATGATCCAGGGCGGCGACCCGCAAAGTCGCGGCGCAGCGCAAGGACAAAACCTCGGAGCAGGCGGCCCGGGCTATACCATTCCCGCCGAGTTCAATGCAAACCTCGTCCACAAACGCGGTGCACTTTGCGCCGCACGCCAGGGCGACCAGGTAAACCCGAAGAAAGAATCCAGCGGCAGCCAGTTCTATATCGTTCAAGGTCAAACCTGGACCGATATGCAACTCGGCCAAATCGAAATGAACATCGGGCGTAACAACCCCGGATTCAAATACACCGACGCCCAAAAGCAAGCTTATAAAACCGTGGGCGGTACCGCACAGCTCGATATGGAATACACCGTCTTCGGCGAAATCATCGAGGGCATGGCCGTTATCGATAGCATCAACAACCAAAAGACCATGCGCGACCGTCCGTTAAACGACGTTACCATGAGCATGGAAGTGATCAAAAAGAGCGGTAAATAATGCAAGACGCTATACAAAAGCATTTAGCCGAAATCGCGGCGCACACCGCCTCCACACCGGAAGCCGTAGAGCAGTTCCGCATTCAGTACCTGGGCCGAAAGGGCATCCTCAACGATCTGTTTGAAGCCTTCAAAGCCGTGCCCGGTGATCAAAAGAAAGTACTCGGCCAAGAGTTGAATAAACTCAAAATCGCCGTTCAGGAAAAACTCGAAAGCCTGCAAGCAGCCCATGCTTCAACGTCAGACAAAAGCGAAGGCATTGACTGGAGTCGCCCTACGGGTGCGCTCCCTCTGGGGACGCGTCACCCACTGGCCATCGTGCGTCAGGAAATTCTCGACATTTTTTCGCGCATAGGCTTCACCGTTGCCGATGGCCCGGAAATCGAAGACGACTGGCACGTGTTCTCCGGACTCAACTTTCCACCCGAACACCCGGCGCGCGACATGCAAGACACCTTCTTCATTCACAAGCCCACGCAAGAGGGCGAGAAAGAAATGGTGTTGCGCACCCACACCAGCAGCGTGCAAGTGCGCGCCATGGAAAACCAAAAGCCGCCGCTGCGCATCGTCATGCCCGGCCGCGTTTACCGCAATGAAGCCGTGAGCTCACGCGCCCATTGCCAGTTTCATCAAATCGAAGGATTGTATATCGATGAAGGCGTTTCGTTTGCAGACATGAAACAAACGCTTCAATATTTTACCCAGGAGTTCTTCGGGAAGGCCAAAATACGCCTACGCCCCTCCTATTTCCCCTTCACTGAACCCAGTGCCGAAATGGACGTCTACTGGGGGCTCAACAGTGAAGCAGACTATCGTATTACCAAAGGCACCGGATGGCTCGAAATCATGGGGTGCGGTATGGTAGACCCGGCAGTCTTGAGTGCCAGTGGCATCGACCCGGAGCGCTACAGCGGATTTGCATTCGGTATGGGTATCGAACGCATTACCATGCTGCGCTACCAGATTGATGACCTGCGCATGTTTTTTGAAAACGATGTGCGGTTTTTACGCCAGTTTCAGGGATAATTTCAACCCGTCAAGAATATAGAAATGAAACTAATTGCAACAATTTGGCTAGCACTATGTGCCTTTTTTTCGCTGGCACAGGCCCCCAATAAATTCTCTTACCAAGCTGTGGTGCGCAATGCGTCGAATGAACTTGTGGTATCGCAGACCGTTGGCGTTAAAATTAGTTTGCTGTTCAATACACCAACCGGAATTATCGTATATCAGGAAACACATACACCTCAATCGAATGCGAACGGATTGGTAACGCTCGAAGTGGGCGGCGGCACCGTGGTTGCAGGCGAAATGGCCACAATCGATTGGTCTGCCGGCTCCTATTTCATTAAGTCTGAAGTAGACCCTGCCGGCGGCACCAATTACACCGTAACCTCGACCTCGCAATTGCTAAGCGTTCCATTTGCTCTTTATGCTGCTAACGGAGGATCAGGTGAACCCGGACCACAGGGACCACAGGGACCACAGGGTCCGCAAGGCCCGGCAGGTGCAAACGGTGCTGCGGGTCCGCAAGGTCCGGCGGGTATCACGGGTGCACAAGGACCTACCGGAGCAACAGGACCTCAAGGACCGGCAGGAACTTTTGCCAATGGAAACGCACCTGGTGAGATGCTTTACTGGAACGGCAGTGAATGGGTGGCGGTAGCTCCGGGGCTTGAAGGCGCAACACTAACACTTTGCAATGGAGTCCCTACCTGGGGCCCATGCCCGGAACCACCCGTTGAAGTGGGTAGCTTCTACCAGGGCGGCGTTGTATTTTATGTTGATGGCAGCGGTCATGGCTTAATTGCAGCCACAAGCGACCAAAGTATTGGTGCTTTGTGGGGTTGCGAAGGAACAAGTATTGGAACACAAACCATTCTAAACACGGGCTTAGCCAACACGGAAGCCATCTATGTAACCTGCACCCAAGCAAATATAGCCGCTCGAATTTGTTACGACTTAGATTTGAACGGATACACAGATTGGTATCTTCCATCGAAAGATGAATTAGATCTCGTATACGAAAACCAGGCTGCCATAGGTGGTTTTAACAACGGATTGTATTGGAGTTCTTCACAAGCAACGCCCACAACAGCATATTACAAGAACTTCAGCAACGGCAATTCAAGTTCTAACTTTAAATCCGGATACAATTATCGGGTGAGAGCGATACGCTCATTTTAACCCTCATGAAGAAGCTACTTATTGTAAGAATTACAACAACAAAGTTTCCTTGCTGTTGAATAGCGCGGAAACCTATATTTGTGACCCTTAGAAAAAACCATATGGCAACTGATATCGCCACCGGCAAAGCAACAAGCCCCAAAGCGGCGGCTGCATCAAAATTCAGCAAGGATACCTACATCAAGTGGTACCGTGAAATGCTGCTCATGCGCCGCTTCGAAGAGAAGTGCGGGCATTTGTACATCCAACAAAAGTTTGGCGGATTCTGCCACCTTTATATCGGACAGGAAGCGATTCTTTCCGGTATGATGGCTGCTATCCGTCCATCGGATAAGGTGATTACCGCCTACCGCGACCACGCACACCCGCTGGTAATGGGCTCCGACCCTAACAAGGTGATGGCCGAACTTTACGGAAAGGCTACCGGTCTGTCCAAAGGAAAAGGCGGATCCATGCACATGTTCGACAAAGAACGCAACCTCTTCGGAGGCCACGGTATCGTGGGTGCACAAATCCCAATGGGTGCAGGAATTGCTTTCGCTGACAAATACAACGGTACAGACAACGTAACCCTCACCTTCTTCGGTGATGGCGCTGCCCGTCAAGGTGCTTTGTTTGAGACCTTCAACATGGCCATGACCTGGAAGCTTCCGGCGATTTTCATCATCGAAAACAACCAGTATGCGATGGGTACCTCCGTTGAGCGTACTTCCAACGTGACGGATCTTTCTAAGCTCGGAGCTTCGTTTGAAATGCCTTCAGAAACTGTTGACGGTATGCGTCCGGAAGCTGTTTGTGAAGCCATCGAACGTGCAGCTGACCGTGCGCGCCGTGGCGATGGACCAACGCTGCTCGATATCAAAACGTATCGCTACAAAGGTCACTCGATGAGCGACCCTCAGAAATACCGCACCAAAGAAGAGGTTTCTGAATACCAAAATCAGGACCCGATTGAACACGTGCTGCGTGTGATCCGCGAAAACAAGTGGATGAGCGAAGCCGAAATCGAAGGCGTAGAAGATGAAATCAAACAAGTGGTTGAAGCATCGGTGAAATTCGCAGAAGAATCACCGCTTCCGACCGCAGACGAACTGTATAAGGATGTTTACATGCAGGATGACTATCCGTACGTGAACGACTAATCATATTCAAGAACAAACCGCAAGAGAAAAGACAATGGCAGAAATAGTACGCATGCCCAAGCTGAGCGACACCATGACAGAAGGTACCGTCGCAGCATGGCATAAGAAAGTGGGTGATAAAGTGAAGAGCGGCGAAGTACTCGCTGAAATCGAAACGGACAAAGCCACGATGGAATTTGAATCCTTCCAGGACGGTGTGCTTCTGCACATCGGCGTGGATAAAGGCAAAACCGCCAAGGTGGATTCCATTTTAGCCATTCTGGGTAAGGAAGGAGAAGATGTTGCCGCATTAATCGCATCCGATGCCGCGGCCATTCCCGCTGCAGCAGCACCCGCTCCTGTAGCTGCCGCTGCACCCGCAGTAGCTCCTGCTCCCGTGTCGGCACCCGCAGCAGTTGCCGTAGCAGCGCCGGTTGCAGCACCAGCCACAACCAATGGCCGCCTCAAAGCATCGCCATTGGCTAAGAAAATTGCAGAAGAAAAAGGCATTGATATCGGCAGCGTAGCCGGCAGTGGCGACGGTGGTCGCATTGTGCGTCGTGACGTTGAGAACTTCACGCCGGCAGCAGCTGCTTCATCGACATACGTTCCCGCCTTCATTCCGGCAGGAACCGAACGCTACACGGAAGAAAACGTGTCGCAAATGCGCAAGACCATTGCTCGTCGTTTGGCTGAAAGCAAATTCACAGCACCGCATTTCTATCTCACGATGGAAATCGACATGGACAATGCCATGGCTGCGCGCAAGGCAATCAATGACAGCGGAACAGCGAAAGTTTCATTCAATGATATGGTGGTGAAAGCCTGCGCAATGGCGCTGCGCCAGCACCCGAAGGTGAACTCTTCGTGGAGAGGCGACACCATTCGCTACAACGAACACGTGCATATCGGCGTGGCCGTGGCCGTGGATGAAGGCCTGCTGGTTCCTGTGGTACGTTTTGCCAATGAAAAAGGTCTTTCGCAAATCGGTGCTGAAGTAAAATCATTCGCCGAAAAAGCCAAAAGCAAGAAATTACAGCCGAGCGATTGGGAAGGCAACACCTTCACCATCTCGAATCTGGGAATGTTCGGTATCGAAGAATTCACCGCCATCATCAACCCACCGGATGCCTGCATCCTCGCCGTTGGTGGTATCAAAGCTATTCCCGTTGTGAAAAACGGAGCTGTTGTTCCCGGTAATGTCATGAAAGTCACCCTGAGCTGCGATCACCGCGTGGTCGACGGTGCTTCAGGAGCCGCATTCTTGCAAACGCTGAAAGCGTTCTTGGAGAATCCGGTGATGATGATTGTGTAGGATTGTAGGGGTTAGGATTATAGGATTGTAGGATTGTAGGGCTGTAACGCCATCTATAATCCTACAATCCTAACCCCTTTAATCCTAATTGAACATTTCCTTCACGCGCTGAAAGAAGCTCTTATCCCTCGTACCCGGTGCGGGTTTGAAGTTGGCTGATTCGCGTAGTTTTTCCAACGCCTTCTTTTCGTCGTCGCTGAGCTTCTGGGGGGTCCAAACGTTGATGTTCACCAACAAGTCACCCTGCCCGTAACCATTCACTTCTTTAAGGCCTTTGCCCTTCAAGCGTAAGATTTTTCCACTCTGTGTGCCTGCATCAATTTTGACTTGAGCCTTGCCCTTCACCAGGGGAATCTCTACCGTGGCACCGAGTGCCGCATCCGCGAAATTCACATAGAGATCGTAGTACAGATTCACGCCGTCGCGCTTCAACTCTGCATGCTCTTCCTCTTCAATCTGCACCAGCAAATCACCGGGGATGCCTCCAAAAGGTCCGGCATTTCCTTTGCCCGACACATTGAGCGTCATGCCCTCGCCTACGCCGGCAGGTATATTAATTTCGATTAATTCCTCTTCACGCTTCTGACCGTTCTCATCGGAATCCTTTGGTTTTGACTTCACCGACTTACCTACGCCATGACAGGTAGGACACGTCGATGTGGTAGCCATTTGTCCAAGAATCGTATTGGTAACCCGACGCACCTGCCCTTGGCCTTTGCACATTCCACAGGTATCGAAAGTGACGTCAGCGGCATTGACCAACTTGAAGACTTTGATCTTCTTCGTACAGCCATTAGCAATTTCCTCAAGGTTCAATTTCACCTTGATGCGCAGGTTGGATCCCTTGGCTCGGCGCTGTCCGCCACCACCACCAAATCCACCGCCAAATGCCCCACCGAAGATGTCGCCGAAGTTGCTGAAGATATCGTCCATGTTCATGTGGCCTCCACCGAATCCGCCTTGCGGACCGGCATGACCGAACTGGTCATATTGTGCGCGCTTTTGCGCGTCGCTGAGGACGCCATACGCATCGGCAGCTTCTTTAAACTTATCCTCAGCGGCCTTATCTCCCGGATTCTTATCGGGATGGTATTTCAATGCGAGCTGACGGTAAGCCTTTTTAATTTCGGCCTCGTTAGCGCCCTTGGAAACACCCAGTATATCGTAATAATCGCGTTTTGCCATTGTTCTGTTGCTTTTACTGACCAATCACCACCTTCGCATAGCGAAGAACTTTCTCATGAAGCAAATACCCCTTCTCCACTTCGTCAACCACCTTGCCGACCATGTCACGCGACGGGGCCGGAATCTGTGTAATGGCTTCATGAAAATCCGTATCGAACGGTTTACCTGTTGCTTCCATTGGCTTGAGCCCTTTCGACTCAAGCTTGCGGTATAGCTTCGAATGAATCAGGACAAAGCCCTCCTTCACTACGTCAATATTGTCAACCGTAGCATTGGCTTGAACCGCTCGGTCAAAGTCATCCACAATAGCCAACATTTCCTTCATCATGTCGCCGGATGCCGTGGTCAAAATCTCTGACTTTTCCTTCATGCTGCGCTTGCGGAAATTATCGAACTCCGCGTATAGCCGCAGATACTTATCCTTCCATTCGGCGGCATCCTGTTTGGCTTTTCCTAATTCATCCACGGGTTGATCGGGCTGTTGATCAGGCGCACCCATGTCTGGTTGATGCTCGTCGGTAAGGAATGATTCCGGCGCTTCGTGCGCTCCTTGTTGCTTGTTGTCTTCGTTGGTCATAATTCTAGATTATCTCGTCGGCGCCCGCAAGTCAACTTCTACACCACATGTGCCTCGGGGCCAAACTGTCAGATTTTGCCGCAAAGATGCACCATCACGTGACGTGATTTGCGACAAATACGCAGAGGATTGCTGATTTATGCTGACAAAAAACCCCAATGATTGCTCATCGGGGCTTCACTATTTTTTGGGGAAAATGCTTACAGGCTCTTCACGTGTAAGTCCAACTGCTTGTGCAGTTCCAATCCGCGGAGGTTTTTCGCCAGGATAATTCCGTTTTCATCGATAAGGAAGCTCATCGGAATGCTGGACACACCGTACATAGCGGCCGCACCGTTTTGCCAACCCTTAAGATCGCTTACGTGGTTCTTCCATACCAATGCGTCCTTTTCAATAGCCGCCTTCCAGGCATCAGCATTTTGATCGAGTGACACCGAAAAGATGTCGAATCCCTTTGCATTCTTCCACTTGGCCTTCTTGTACTTTTCATAAGCCGAAACCACATTGGGGTTTTCTCGGCGGCAAGGTCCGCACCACGATGCCCAAAAATCGATGAGGACAATTTTTCCGCGCAACGAAGAGAGTTTGATTTCCTTTCCGTCAACGCCTGCCATGACAATTTCAGGTGCCTCGTCGCCAATACCGGTACCAACTTTCACCGGCTTCACAGCCATGCGATCTGCCTTTACGGGATGATCTAATGTGGTGAAGCTGTAAGTTGCCGCAATTCCCGCGGTCAACATCAATGCTGCAAATACTTTTTTCATTTCGTGTTTTTATCAGGGTTAAAAATAACTATTGACGCCGCGCCACAGGCAAACTTGTTGCCAAATTAATCGATGCGCTTTATATCGGCTCCAATCGCACGCAAACGCTGCTCAATATTTTGATACCCGCGATCGATTTGCTCAATGTTGTGAATGGTGCTCTTTCCATTGGCCGCAAGCGCCGCAATGAGCATCGACACACCGGCACGAATGTCAGGCGATGACATGGTGATACCGCGCAACTTTGTTTCGCGATTGCTTCCGATAACTACCGCGCGGTGTGGATCGCACAGAATAATCTTAGCACCCATGTCGATCAGATTGTCGACGAAGAACAGACGGCTTTCAAACATCCATTGATGGATGAGCACACTCCCCTTTGCTTGCGTCGCAGTGACCAATGCGATGGAAATAAGGTCGGGTGTAAACGCCGGCCAAATACCGTCGCGAATGGTCAGAATGGATCCGTCAATCAGGTTTTGAATCTTGTATGAATCCTGTGCCGGCAAATAAATATCGTCGCCGCGGAATTCCATCTCGATTCCCATCTTACGGAAAACCGACGGAATGATTCCCAAATCAGGGATAGAACAATTGCGAATGGTGATCTCCGACTGCGTGGTTGCCGCCAGACCAATGAAACTTCCGATCTCAATCATATCCGGAAGCATCCGGTGCTCCGTTCCACCGAGGCTATCCACACCTTCGATGACGAGTTTATTCGAACCGATACCGGAGATTTTTCCGCCCATGCGATTGATCATCTTGCAGAGCTGCTGCAGGTATGGCTCACTGGCCGCATTGTAAATAGTGGTCTCGCCTTTTGTCAATGATGCCGCCATCACAATGTTGGCTGTACCCGTAACCGATGCTTCATCCAGCAGCATAAACGTGCCCTTCAAATTCTTTGCGTTGATTTTGTAGAAACGCTCTTCTTTCAGGTGCTCGAAAGTGGCTCCCAGAGCCTCAAATCCGCGAAGGTGCGTATCAACGGGACGACGACCAATCTTGTCGCCACCTGGCTCCGGAATGTAAGCCACGCCAAAGCGCGCAAGCAGCGGACCGATGATCATGATGGATCCTCGCAGTGCACCGCCCTTCTTTTTAAAATCATCTGTAAGCAGGTATTCCAAATTCACATTCTTCGCCTCGAAAGCGTAGGTGTGATCATCAATCTTCGTTACGTCAACTCCCATCTCCTGGAGAAGCTCGATGAGCTTCATGACATCGCGAATGTTGGGTATGTTGGAAATGGTAACGCGCTCAGGAGTGAGCAGCACAGCAGAAACAATCTGCAGTGCTTCGTTCTTGGCACCTTGTGGGATTACCTCACCACTGAGTTTCTTGCCACCGATAATTTCAAATGAAGCCATAATCTAATTTTATGCTTCAAAGAACATCATCTATGGACGCAACAAATGTGTGCGTTCAGGAAATTATTGACAGCGCAAGGCTGATTGCGAGAATTTACTTGATAACCTTCATACGCTTGCGCTCGGGCATACCCAAATAAGTCAGCGAAATTTCAGGACCGCCCGCAATGCCATCGGTGAAAGGCATTTTTGCTAAACGAATATCGTAGCCGAAACTAATAGCGGCGAATCGCTTGTACTCAAAGCCAACGTATGGCGAAATAGCATCCTTCCAGCGGTAAAAAGCTCCTGCGCGAAGAAGACTTGCCGTCTTTACATTGGTATACTTCGACTCTTCACCAATGCGGTATTCGCACGTCAAACCAATGTTAACTTCATTCGACCCGCCTTGACGTTGAACAAGCGCATCATAGCGCATATCAATGTGCTCATAGCGCTTAATCCAGGCTGCCTTGTAAACTTGACGCAAGCGCACACGATCATTACCGCGGGCAATCATGGTAATCTGCTGATTGGCGTGATAAATGGCATACCCCAAATCAAACCGCCTTTTGTTGCGGTGCTTCCAGTGAGCGCCTGCACCAATATCAATGAAACTGCGAGTAGTTGTGATGAAACGCTCGCGATCATCCAGTGATGGATCATAGGCTACACCATCAAACTGAGAATCCCATGCCAATCCGTCAAAATTGATGCTGCGTTGTTCAAAGCCAATTTGAACTCCGGACGAGAACAAGTCGTTGTCGGTGGCCACCAGATTGTATGCCGCCGAGCCGCGAACCATCAGTGTTCCCATCTGCGCCTTTCCGGCATCGTCTTGAAGCACCAACAAGCCAAATCCAAAATAGTTGTCGTTGTACATGCTCAAGAGCTTGTACTGCGCATCCACTCCGCTCGTTGTGTATCCGGATCCAATGCCTCGCCACTGACGACGATGCAACAGCGTGCCCTTCAACATCGTCTCGAACTGGCCGGTCAGTGCCGGATTATACAACTGCGGGCAATTGGTATATTGTGAAAAATGAATGTCTTGAGCGGACAGTGAATCCGTGAACATCACTACCACCGCCAACACTAAAATGAGGTATCGTTTTTTCATGTCTTTCTATTCAATTATCTGACTAAGACTACTTCACCAACACGTTCAACGCGCGCGGCTGTTCCAATGGTTGCCGACAACGTATAATAGTAACTTCCCGATGGTGCAGGTGCTCCTCGGAGCTGACCATCCCAGCCCTTGTTCGGTGAGGAAGTTTCAAATACGACTTCACCCCAACGGTTATAAACTCTAAACTCCAGACGGGTAATCAATAAGCCCCTTACATAGAGTGTATCGTTTTTACCGTCGTCGTTGGGAGAGAAAATATCCGGAACGAAAACGGGATCCGGAGGAAGGATGCACAATTCGAACGACGTAGAGTCTACGCACTCACCTTCATTGACCACGGTGAGACCGATTGTATACAATCCCGCATTATCATACAGATGCGGAATCTCCTCGCCGGGCGTCAATTCTGCTGTAGTGCCGTCACCAAAATTCCATGTGCCACTGACGGCATTCGAAGAGCTATCCTGAAAGGCGATGTTTCCAATATTCTCAAAGGCAATACACGCGTCATCTGGCGTTACCGAGAACGCTGCATCCGGCGCAGAGAAAGCCGGGATATCAACGATGGTATCGCGCTGACATCCGTTATCATCGGTGATGGAAATCTCAACAGAAGTTCCCGCGTCATCCTCATAATAGCCCGGATTTCCGGTATCACCATTCCAAGTAACCAAATAGGTGTCGTTAGGGGTAATGGTTAAATCAATAAAGCCTTCTTCACCCGGACACAAGGTGTCGCTGGTAATCGTCACATATTGGAAGCGCGGGTAAATCTCAATTTCAATGCTGTCGATTTGCGGTGTTGAACAACCGTCATCCACCAATAAGGTTACTGTGGTAGTCTCGGTATAGGCCGAACTATTGCTGGCTGCGTTTGGCCCGCCATTACTCCAGGCATAAGTCAGATCATTTTCAGGAAAACCACCGCTAACTACTGCAGCAATAGTGGACGTTTCCTCATAACACACCGGGTTCACCGTGGCGGTCAGCGGCTGAAGTGAAATAGGAGGATAAACAACAAAATTGACTGTATCGGATACTTCAGGACAAATGTCCGGAATCACCTTATAGATAACCTCGTATTCGCCCTCACCTAACAGCGATGGATTAAACGTGGTTTGCGCCAATGATCCGGAGAGCAGTCCGCCGAAAGGAGTCGTAATGAAGGCGACTTCATAATCCTGAGTGCAATATTGCGGTTGAATGCCCGTGATGAGCGGCTCAACCTGCTTCTCTATTGTAACGTAGATGGAATCCTTGCAACCGGAAGGATTATCCCAATACACATAATACGAACCTTCACCCGCAACTGAAGGATCAAACAACCCTGTTTCCTCGTTCGTTATACCCGCGCCCGACCATGTTCCGCCCGGGACGGCATTGGCTAAAATCACCGGACTATCTGTGGTGCAGAACTGCTGCGGGAGATCAGAAAGATTCGGCGCAAAATTGCGGACCAACACGGAATCTGTGCAGCCATTAGTGATGTAATAGATGTAGTTCAATCCGACAGGAATACCTTGAGGGTTCACCGTAAAACCGGTTGTAGAAGATCCGTTAATACCCGGACCATACCACGAACCTCCGGAAGGAGTCAGAATGCCTGTCAATGCTGTGTCCAGATCGGTCACCGGATCCGTAACGCAAAATGAAATCTCCGTTTTGGCAACATTGGTGCGCACCATCGAAATGGCCACCGTATCGACACACCCATTGATTGCTTGGTACGTGATATAGGTTTCAGCATCCGCTGTGAAGGCGGCGGGATTAAATAACCCGGTGTTGGCATTGCTGATAGCGCCATCGGGACTCGCCCAAAAACCTCCTACAGGAACGGGATTGGGATCAACGATGAAGGGAGCTTCCAACGGACAAATCTCCGCTTCTTCAATAACACCAACCTCTTTAATAAATATCGAAAAATCGGCCTGACAGCCGTTAATGGTATATTGCAAGGTCACATCACCGGGGGGAGCGTTCGCAGGAGCAATCGTTCCGTTGAATGCGCTCACAATGCCGGGGCCTGTCCAAAAGCCTCCTAGTGGGGAGAACTCGAGTGTATCAAGATTTACCGATTGACACAGCGGATCAAGAATGAAGGGCTCTGCTATGCTGTCGATATTTACCAGTGTAACGTCCGTGCAGCCATTGACGCTGTATACTACCTGATAATTGCCCGGTGTCACAGGATCAATAACACCACCGGGGGTAATATCAATATCCAACCCGGACCACAATCCACCGACAGGAGTGCCATTCACCGTAAACGGCGCACTTCCCGGACATGCCGCAACGGCGAATTGTGCTGCGATAGGATTTACCGTGAATTCCATGCTATCGACACAATTGGCTGAGTTGAAATAAACCGTATGAACACCGCCGCCGGCCAAATCGGGATCATACAAATTCGTTCCGGGAATTACACCCGGACCTGACCATGTACCTTCTGTTCCTGCTTGCAGGAGAATATTGGGCACCGATTGACAAACGGTTTGATCGGCCGTGAAAATGGTAACATTCTCAATCCCTACGGTAACTGACTTTGTGACTTCCAGCGATGTTTCCAATTCCGTAATGACAACGGTATAGGTCGTTGCTGAGGTTGGGCAAACATTTTGAAGGGCTCCTCCCGATCCGATTCCATTGCCCCATTCAAACGCGTAATTGAAGCAACCCTCTGTGACTACCTGAATGTTGGTGCACTCACCCGGGCATACGGCGGGCGAATCAGCAAGAAGCTCCGCATTGATTCCGCAGTTAGCAAACAGGAACGATGTTCCCAATTCAAACTCATGTGGACCATTGCATTCATCCGGTATAGTGATGGTCATGTTTATCTGAATGTTGCAATTGAATGTGAACGCGTGATCGAGGTAGAGCGTTATAATATCAGTCATTCCTGCAGCACAGTTCGATTCCACTTGCGTAACCTCGAACGTTTCCGCAGAAGACAACACCTCGAACGTAGCACTTTCAAGCCAATCGCAATCAATCAAATCCGATAGGTTGACATTCACCTGAGCTGCATTGCACGAAGGAATTGTTTGAACAGAAAGTGATGGCGGAATCGGGTCCGGAACCTGCGTGCGCCAATAGGCACTAAATCCGGCCGTTGAAATGCTGCCATCTGAAGTCAACACCAACGTCATTGCGCCACTTGTCGCAACCAACTCCCCGGGAGAATCTTGACCGGTAAAGGTCCCCAGCGGCAATCCAGCCGTCGAAGCTCCATCATACACCGTTAAGAAGTCGACATTCTGTTGCAAGGCGAATGAGCCGAAAAACGTCATGGTAATGATCCCATCAGTGTTGATCACGGTGGTTGTATTCTCATCGAATCCGTAGGGACCTGTAAGCCCGCCACTATCGTAAAGACGCCCGAAACAATACCCAATCGTCGAATTGGACATGTTAAATTCGGGGTAATTCCACTGTCCCATCAGCAATGTTGAAGAGAACACTGCAACGAGCAACAGCGCTATGCGCAAGGATGACATCATATGATTTACTGAATGTACGTATAAAAAATACGGTGCAAATTACTACACATTGACTGCGAACAGGGTACCACGGTTGCAGGTATATAACAATGAATTGTCGAATAATGCACCCTGCCCTTTTCACCCCAAAAACGGCCCTTGCGTTGTACATTTGCGACTATGTCGGTAAACAAAGAAGTGCGTCGTATAACGACCAATACCCTTCAGGAGATGAAACATCGCGGTGAGAAGATCTCGATGCTCACTTCCTATGATTTCAGCATGGCGCGACTGGTGGATGGTGCCGGAATTGATGCCATCCTTGTTGGCGATAGCGCCAGCAACGTGATGGCCGGTCACGAAACCACCCTCCCCATAACGCTCGATCAAATGATTTACCACGCGCAAGGCGTGGTGCGTGCTGCAAAGCGCTGCCTGGTGGTTGTCGACCTTCCTTTTGGATCTTATCAGGGTAATTCTAAAGAAGCGCTCAACTCGGCCATTCGCATCATGAAAGAGAGTGGTGCCCATGCCGTCAAAATGGAAGGCGGGGCTGAAATCAAAGAATCTATCCAACGTATACTGACAGCGGGCATACCGGTTATGGGTCACCTGGGCCTTACTCCTCAGAGCATATATAAGTTCGGAACTTATCAGGTGCGTGCCAAAGAGGAAGCGGAGGCGGAACGACTGCTGAGCGACGCTAAAATTCTAGATGAATGCGGATGCTTTGCGCTGGTGCTTGAAAAAATACCGGCCACACTCGCCGCCAAAGTCACCCAATCCATTGAAATTCCCACCATCGGCATTGGTGCAGGATCGGAAGTCGACGGACAGGTGCTGGTCATCAACGATATGCTGGGATACACGCAGGAATTCAATCCGCGCTTTTTGCGCCGGTACATGAACGCAGGCGACCAAATTCACGACGCCGTTACACGCTACGTGAGTGACGTCAAATCCGGCGACTTCCCCAACGAGAAAGAACAATATTAATCGCCCTCAACGCAGCGACAGGGCATCGCATCACTCCCTAAGTAACCATGGAAAACGCACAACCTTCCGGCAAAGGCACGCGCGACTGGCGCCAAGCCCCAAAAGAACCGATTATCATGAGTACCGTAGAAAATCTGCGTGTACTTTATGAAGACAATCACCTGGTCATCGTCAATAAGCGGAACTCGGACATCATCCAAAGCGACATCAGCGGCGACCGCACCCTGTGCGATACCGTGAAAGGATATGTCAAGGAGAAATACAATAAACCCGGTCTGGCATTTATAGGCACCGTGCACCGCCTCGACAGGCCCGTCAGCGGCATTGTAATCTATGCCCGCACCACCAAGGCGCTCAATCGCCTGTCCAATATGTTCAAGTACCGCGAGGTACAAAAAACGTACTGGGCTGTCGTGAAAGGCACCCCGGAGGAAGCTGAAGCGAAAATCATCAACTATTTGTGGAAGGATCAGAAACTCAACAAGACCTTCGCATTCAAAGAGCCCGGTCCGGATCGTAAAGAGTCGGAATTGAGCTACAAGGTAGTTGGTGTGGGCGACAACTACACGTTTGTAGAAGTTTATCCCAAAACCGGACGTCATCATCAAATCCGTGCCACCCTGGCTAGCCTCGACTGCCCCATCAAAGGAGATATTAAGTACGGCGCCAAGCGCACCAACGACAACGCTTCCATACACCTTCATGCACGTAAGATTGAGTTCCTCCATCCCGTGAAAAAAACACCGATTACGGTAGTGGCACCGCCCCCCGAAGATGCTTTATGGAATGAGTTTTTGCGTATCTCATTCGAGGTCTAATCGCAAGGATCCATTGCTCGATAAGTAGAACGCTTTCAAGTACTCATACACGCCCCTGTGTTGAAAAACGGTTTCAAAACCATGACTTTATCCTTTCTGTAGGCCACAGTCTTATCTAGATTTGCCCACAGTATTGATTATTTATAAACACAATTTAAACCGCATGAAAAAGAACAGCTTCTACTTTCTCGCAGCTGTAGTTTGCGCTTCCATCGTTGTGGGATGCGCCAATCTGAAGTCCATGGAGAAGGCTGCCCAGGAAATGGGAATCAAGTCTAATCCCAACCCACTTGAAGTACACGGAGACACCGTAGCGCTAACTGTTACCGGCAACTTCCCTCCAAAGTATTTCCCTAAGAAAGCCAGCATCGAAGCTGTGCCTGTGCTCGTGCACAACGGCAAAGAAACTCGCTTCAAGTCGAGCTACTACCAGGGCGAACAAGCCGTAGGAAACGGAACCATCGTTCCTTTCAAGACAGGCAAGAGCTTCACCTACAATGACCGTGTTGCCTACACTCCGGAAATGGAAAGCAGCAAACTCGAATTGCGCATTCATGGCAAACAAGGCAAGAAGGAAGTTGACTTCCCGGCATTAGCCATAGGTGAAGGTGTTATCGCTACGCCTTACCTGATGAAGAATGACGATAAGTGCACCTGGAGCAAAGACAATTTCGTGCGCACGTTGAGTTACACCAATGACAGCACGCAAATCAACTTTGACTACAACTCTTCAACGTTGAAGCCGGCTGAACTCAAGCAAGCAGACGTGGCCAACCTTGGCAAGTGGATGCAAAGCGTAGCGAGCAACCCTGCACTGGTCATCAAGAAAATCGAATTCACATCTTACGCTTCTCCGGAAGGGGAGATGTTGCTCAACGACAATCTCGCCAACGAGCGTGCTGAAGCCGGTAAAAAGGCGTTCATGGATCTCGCTAAGAAAATGAAACTAACCAACGCAACTGAAAATCTCTTCGCATTGACACCGAAAGGTGAAGACTGGGAAGGTTTCCGTTCAGCAATGGAATCATCGAACATTGAAGACCGTAACATCATCATCAACGTATTGAAGATGACCAGCGACCTTCAGCAGCGCGAGCAGGAAATCAAGAACATCTCGAAGACTTACACTGAGATTCAGAAAGATATCTTCCCAAGCCTTCGTCGTTGCCGTATCCTGGTGAACTACGATCTTCAAGGCTACAG
>Ga0315899_10001451_pt1 | contig 26944 bp, 15 predicted proteins | sample LakEriMetagenome_2_FD_203518 | JGI IMG/M metagenome (GOLD analysis project Ga0315899, IMG submission 203518) | Freshwater fungal communities from buoy surface, Lake Erie, Ohio, United States - Buoy 4 MA112 | ecosystem: Environmental > Aquatic > Freshwater > Lake | place: USA: Lake Erie, Ohio... | reverse complement strand
GCTTTAATGGCGATTTGAAAAATAAGCATTAGCCGCAGGGCGCTAGCCCACGGTTAACGGCCGACAACCGGACGCTAGCGCGATCCCGGCTAATTAAAGCAACAAGCCCTCGCGCAGCGGGCTGATAGCACTAGATGCTAGCGCATGAAATATGGTCAATTTTTCACTTTTAGTTGCATCGGGGTCGGTCAAAAGTGACCAACTGCTCCTTGAAACTAGGCTGCCGATACATTACCCACTGCGTTTTGTTTTCTGTTCATCGCAACGACAACAATTCCTATACCCATAAACACTAGTTGAGCCGCGCCCCAGACAGCTAGTGCCTTAAGAATTTGACCTTCGAAAGCTCCATAGGCATGGAGTCCAATGCCCAGTTGGTTTGTTCCGAACATCGACCATGCGGTAATGATGTTGCCGAAAATCGCCAAGTTAGCGAAACCTAGGGCACCGACCAATTTGTCCCATCGAGCGTGGAGCAACAACGCATTCCACAACACGATCATGAGAGCCCCGTTCTCCTTAGGATCCCAACCCCAGAATCGACCCCAGCTATCGTCACCCCATAGCCCACCAAGAACCGTTCCAACAAAGCTAAAGAACAGTCCAAAGCAAACGACCGCATAGGTGATACGGTACAGCACAGGAATATAGTCGCTGTACTCTTTACCAGTCGGTGTTTCGCGTCCTGCGATGGCTGCCACGGCTGCAACGACGACGATAGCGATGCCGAACAATCCAGCGAAGAACGTTGCACTATATCCGAGCGTGACCGAAATTACGTGCGTGGACAGCCAAAACTGCGTATCCAGAACCGCTTGAAGCACCGGTGTTGTATCTCCGGTATCCAAGCCGTACGCCACTAGCAAACTTAGATACCCCGAGGTTGCGGCGATCAGCAACGAAACTCGTATCGGGTAGAACAACTCTGCGACGATACAAAAGAGAACCATCGCCCAGCCGATAAAGATGGCGGCTGAGTACAAACTCACCACAGGTGGGCGTTCCGATATCACTATCCGAGCCCAAATGCCATAGGTTTGAAGCAGAAATGCTGAAATGCATAGCACAAGAGCCACGACCCTCAATGATTTCGGCATGACTACAAAACTGAGCGTGGCTAGAACCCCCAAGAACAGATAGAGCCAACCGCATTTGCTAAACAAATTAGTGCGTTGGAATTGATGTTCGAAGGCCACATGCTCTGTTCGCATCACGTCTTCCCCGTGGGCTTTCACGGCGGCTTCTCGGTACTCCTCGACCAACCGATTGATCTTCGCACCTTGCGTTTTGTTCTCTTGGTAGGCCATGCTGAGCTGAATAAATTTCTCCAAGGCGATCATGCTGTCGCTCTTCTTCTCTTCCAAAGCTTTGGGCAGTGAGTCGAAGAACAAAGGTCCAAACGCGTCCCAATTGAGAGGTGGCGCGCGTTCACCCTCGGCAACAACGGGTTGAGTAAAGGAAGGTAGAATCGTTGGGCCCTTAGCTCTTCGGACCTGTGCAACGCGTTTTTCCAGAGCGTCTATCTCTTGACGGAGTGCGTTGATGTCACCGGACTTTATACTCTCTGGAGCGATGGGCCGATACGAATCAAAGAGAGAATTGATCAGGGATACCTTGTTCAGTACCTCGAGCAATTTTTCATCTTCAAACGGTAGTTTGCGTTCGCGATCTTCAGTGGACTGGATGATTCTCGTCATTCTCGGCCAGATCGCTTGCAACCCATCTACCACATCGTTGTAGGAGTAACGGTTTGATTTCACTCGCGTTAGACCGAGCGCCCCGGTCGCCTCCGGTGCATCGATGCGAATAAGTGGATTTGATCTCGTCCACTCCTCGGTCATCATGATGTCAAACAACCATTGGGACGAAGAGATACGCACCTCTTTGGGTTCTTTTCCATCCCCCTGACTTTCCATCATTAGCGCGTAGGGTTTGTTAGAGAGAATTTGGAGAATCTCTGCACCCGCTGACGAAAGCGGTTTGGTTCGCCCTCCATAGTTGACAGTGAGTTTACCAATGGCGTCATAGTCAACCCGCTCGCGGTCCGTTTTCGGCGGTAGGAAGATGTAATACGAGTAGGCCGACATAAAAAACGCGAACGCCCCTCCTAAAATCCAAGGAGTTCGGCTCGGTTTGCCTGCGTCCTTACGGTCACCTTTCTTTTTCGAAGCTGATTTCCCTGCATTCAGTACAACACCCTGAGTGTCGGGCATGCTTGGTATCGCAATAGCTCCTCGCTCATAACGCATGGCAAAGCGGGCGAATGTACCGCTGAAATGGAATAGCATCCCAATTCCTACCAGCACACAAGATACGTACGGTATAAGCCAGCCAGCGTTGGTCACGACTTGAAGCACTGTTTGTTCCGTTCCATACCTGCTTTCTCCACTGGGGGTGTAGCTCGATTGATAGAACGTTTCGCCTCGAAATCGCAGCGGACTATTCATCCACACCCGGCCATCTTGAAGAACATTGCCATCTTTGTCTTTGATTGTGATATAGGAGGAATAGTCCTTCGGGATAGCGGTGTTTGTGTATTGCTCCAGAACGACGTCATCGAGTGTGACGGTGTAGTCTTTGTAGTTCCGCCGAAACTGTATCCCGATTTCGTAGGTCTTCGATGCAGCCTCGATTTTCTCGAACTGCTTTCGGCCAATCACAAGTTCGTCGCTCAGCCACTGGCTCGCGAGATAACTACCCATCTCGGACTTGTCTGCTTTGTTAAAAACTGTGTAGTAGGCGGACGAGATATTGGATTCGCTAGTTGCTCCGCCAGCTTTAGGGACCTCTTGGGCATCGTACTCTTGAACCAATCCTTTCATTTTAGCCTCGGGAGAATCTGGCTTGGGAGGCTCTGCCCGAGATCGGAACGTGCTGTTCTCCATCCATTTATCGATACGAATAGAGAAAGGGAGTCCATCCGCCGTCAGTTCGCGACCGCTGCTAGCTGAATCGCGGAGCATGTGCTGATTAAATGCAACGACTCGGTCTCCATCATCACCGCTTCGGTCGATAACCACCAATTCTACGGAGTCGATTTCCGAGACCACGCTAGTCTGTTGACCTTCGACGATGGACATGCGTTCCTCGCGCTGCGCATCACCAAAGATAAACTGGCCTAGCATGAGCAATCCGACCCCGAAGTGAATAAGCACATTGCCACCTCGCTGTCCAAAGAGAATGGTGAGCCCGACTAACAATACGATACCCACCCCAAGGCTCTTCGTGAGTTGCCATACGATTCTCAAGCCGGGATCTGGAATTCGATAAGAATCGCCGGTCCAAAGCAACAATAGACTCACAGCGGCGAAGATTGCAGCCGTCGAAACCCCTGTGTAGAGGATAACTCTGTTCTTAGGACGACTGAGAACCAGCCAACCGATAGTCATTAGAGTCAAAGCATGGGCTGACCATTTCGTCCCGAGCCATAACCAATCATAAGAAAACGGAGGTTCACCCTGTAAACCGTCACCTAGGTGGGCACTCATAATCACGAGTCCGACCAACGCGAAACCGAGGAGTGTTATCAACATTCCGCCCCAAAATCGCCCACCCTTCGCATTCATCTTGAATCGTGTTAGTTTGGCGGCGAATAAATTGATCAGCAGAGCAAGACCGATCGATGCACCACCAGGCATAAGGAACCCAAAAGGTATCGGTTCCTCATGAGGCCAAATCGTCGAGGGTACAAAAACGTCGAACGGGACGTACGCAATCCAACTATTAAAGTAGTGTCGTTTGACGTCTACGATCGTCTCCTGATCCTGTGCGAGAGTTCCCACAAACAGGAGCAACGTTCCTAGCCCGAACATCGCGACGGCAATTCGCAATGATCCAAGCGCCGTGAGGAAACGCCAGAGAACAGCATTAAAATCCAGCGTCCCCACAGCAGCTTCGCGTGAGGAGAACGACTTGTTTGCAATACTAGACATATAAGACCTCTACTCCCATCGCAGCGTGTTCACGAAGCGAAGAAGGTTATCGTTTTGTTCTTGGGCGGTTTTTAAAGTGGAACGTAACTTGACAAAAATACTTAAGCCTTGGTCATTAACCGGAATCGATGCAATCACTAAACAATTTGCGTCCGGTTCGTTGGACGCTACGATCCGGTAGACTTTCGCTTGCTTTTCCCCAGCGGGAATCAACTCCGCATCCGCAACGGCTTTCTCAGCAATCGGGTCGTTGACGCCGGCTTCTGCATTCTTGGTGACTTGTTGAGCCCACATTTTGCAGTTTTCTAGAGGTGCATCGAGCGCTTGGCTTACCACGACTTCGCTGTCGCTGCCCTCAGGTCCAATCTTAAAGGTCGCCATTCGAAACGGGCTGCTGGCTTGTGCAACCCAGCCCTCCGGCGTCTCGTATTGCAACCGCGGGGGAGCGGCTCCTGATGCCGGGGCACCGCTCATTGGTCCGTCGCTTGGCTTTGAACCAGACACTGCACCCTGCGAGACGCTCCCGACTGCCTGATCTGATTTGGGAATCACACCCGACTTGGTGTGAGATCCGTTTCCGTCAAAGATGTACGCCGGTATGGACGAGTCTGGTCGATCGACTCGCACCAACTGAGTCTCCCACTCTTCGATAGTGAGAGCTCCCATACCAATCTGTCCATTCCATCGATCGAGTTGTTCTTTTAGGTAGCCTTTCCACTGTGATTCGCCCGCAGGTGCATTGAGTTTTGTTACCGTCATAACCACAGGCTTTCCATCGTCTGGAACAGGAATCTCAATCTTCGCATCCGCGATTCCATCCCCTGGAGTAATCTTCCAGCCATCCGGTAATTCCGATGTTGGGGCAAAGGAAGCAGGATCGACTGTGAATTTCGCTACCACATCTGCAAACGGAGCTTTGACCGCTTCGATCCTGGAAATAGTGTCGGTAATCTTCAAAAAGTACCCATAACCTAGGTAAGGAAATACGGCCCCCAAGATCCGCTTCTCTTCCATCGGGATAGAACTCGTCCGCATGCCAGGCATTCCTCCCGTTCCCGGCGCAGCGAGCCCACCTGCCCCCGGCATCTTCGGAGGTTGAACCACAAACACCGACTCCTGCTTTGGCGCGGTATAAGTTCTCGGTTCGTACTGCGGTTGGCAAGCCGTAACCAAAACCAATCCAACGCTGGCCAGTCCAAAGCGTGTTCGTCGTGTTCTGGAGAGGCTAACTCGAAAATGTGGCTTCAAGGGTAAGGTTTCCGGCAACAGGATGGAGGATTATTAATGATAATGCCTGCCTGACTTGAATCAGTTTAGGTTGATCCGTTTCGGCGGCTTCTTAAGGTTCGTTGTAAAGTTCGAGGGCCTGGGATTATACAGCGAGGGATGTACAAAGGGGTAGCGAGGCAGGGTGGGTGTGATTTGGCGGGGGGATAGGAAATGCTTTGTTCGGGATTATACGACCTAAATACTCTTGTTACGACATAATAGTTGCACAGGTTTTCTAATTCTGTTGCTGGGGAGGTTGACCGATACCGAGTAAACCTACAAGATTCAATGCGAAATAACACGAAACTCCAAGTACCTGTGTCCCTGTGCCGCACCTTTTTCAAACAACTTCTTTCTCTGGCCAAATGATTTTGCTCGGAACGGGTACCAGCGTGGGGGTCCCGGTCATCGGTTGTGGCTGTCCGGTTTGCCGTTCTCCAGATCCGCGAAACAACCGAACGCGGTGCAGTGTCGCAGTCGGGCTTCCGGGAGGAAACTTGTTAATCGACACGCCTCCCGATCTTCGCAATCAGTTGTTACGAGAGCATATTGGAGTGATCCATTCCGTTCTTTTCACGCACGAACATGCGGATCATCTCCATGGGATGGACGATTTAAGACTCTTTCCCTTTATTCTTGGGGGGGCGGTGCCGGTCCATGCCACTCTCAAGGTGCAGCAGCGAATCAAGCGAGTTTTTGACTATGCTTTCGAGGATCGAGAGCCAACACACGCTGGGGCTGCTCCGAAATTTGATTTGCGAACGATCGACGACTCTCCATTCGAAACTTTAGGTGTCACGATAACTCCGATTCCTATGTCGCATGGCCCTTATTGTGACGTTTTGGGGTTTCGCATCGGCAACGTCGCCTACTGCACGGATACCAACAACATCCCGGATACCAGTCTAGATCTTCTCCGTGATTTGGATTGCCTCGTTCTGGATGCCTTGAGATTTACTCCGCACCCAACTCACTTCAACGTCGACCAAGCCGTTGAGGTCATTCGAGAGCTGAAGCCGCGTCGAGCGTACCTAACGCATCTTTCGCATGATTTGGACTATGCCGAGGTGAATGCCACTTTGCCGGACAATATTGAGTTGGGCTATGACGGGCTTAGGATCCCACTCTCATGAATAGCAGCATCGTCGAATCATCGCTCGAGACTCGCATTCACGCTGCCATCGAGATATTGTTAAACGATCTGACCGTTGCCAAACAGAGTCAGCCAAACTGGACAGGCAAACTGTCAGATTCGGCTCTCTCCACCGCAACTGCCGTCAGCGCTCTATCAGTTTGCCGCCAAACAATGGGCACCGATCGATTCGATTCCATGATCACCAAGGGGTCAATATGGCTTTCCAAGTCGCAGAACGCCGATGGAGGCTTTGGAGATACGGATCGATCTTTGTCTAACATTGCGACGACGCTGCTAGTGCTGGCAGCATGGGAGTTGTCGGGAGACTCCAAGCGATTCTCGGAACAAGTCCAACGAGCTTGGGGCTTCGTCGATCGACTTGGTCGCTGGGATGGGCTTCGCAAACGATATGGTAAGGACAAGACCTTTGTCGTCCCCATTATGACCAATTGCGCCATCGCAGGCTTGATTGATTGGAAGCAGATACCAACCCTACCTTTCGAAGCAGCCGCGTTACCACAGTCCTGGTATCGATTCGCTAAAATGCCTGTTGTGAGCTACGCAGTCCCCGCATTGGTGGCCATAGGCCAAGCTCAATTCGTTCACAATCCTCCTAGGAACCCCATCGCTCACGTTGCTCGTCGGCTCTCGCAACGACGAACTTTACAAGTGCTGCAATCCATGCAGCCGGAAAGCGGGGGCTATCTCGAAGCCACGCCGCTTACAAGCTTTGTGCTCATGAGCCTGGCTAGTATCGGTCAAGCGAACTCACCTGTTTGCCAAAGCGCGATCCGGTTCTTAGAAGACTCGATGTCCTCGGAGGGAAGCTGGCCGATCGATACCAATCTCGCCACTTGGGTAACCTCGTTAACCACTACGAATTACTACTCAGTATTGCATGATAGGTTGTCGCAAAATTTGCCGACACATTTCATGATTGATAACGAACAAGCGGATGCGCCTAAGAGTAGCTCTCTGGATAGTGAAAGGTTGAGCCGTGATTGGCGAGATACTATGGATTGGATTCTCTCGTGCCAGCATCGAGCGAGACATCCGTTCACGGGAGCCGATCCAGGGGGCTGGGGCTGGACCGATTTGAGTGGTTCGGTTCCTGACGCGGATGATACGCCCGCTGCGCTATTGGCACTAAACGATTACATAAGGCAGTATCCGTCTGAAGAGCAACGGATCCTGGAGCCTGTAGAGATGGGATGTCGTTGGTTGTTGTCCTTGCAAAATCGAGATGGAGGTTGGCCGACATTTTGCCGAGGTTGGGGGCAATTGCCTTTCGATCGGAGCGGATCGGATTTGACCGCTCATGCGATACGAGCGCTGCAGGTTTGGCGAGAAAAGTTACCTCGCTCGATGCAGGGAGCCGCTGCCAGGGCATTAGATAAAGGTTGGCGATACCTCGCGAAAACCCAACAATCGGACGGTAGCTGGCTTCCGCTTTGGTTTGGTAATCAGGATCGCATTGAAGAAGACAACCCCTTTTATGGAACCGCTCGCGTATTGCTTGCGTACGCCCAATGTGGACGTTCTCACGATTCTGCTGCAAAACAAGGGGTTAAATTCCTATTAAGTCAGCAAAACGGTGATGGAGGTTGGGGTGGCGGTTCATCGATTCGCTACGCAGCTTCGGAAACTGTGACGCACACGGGTCCCATCTACGAAATGGGACAGACCTGTAGCACAATCGAAGAAACCGCAATAGTATTAGAAGGAATCATGGCTTGCAGTGGCGAAACCGTCGAACCTCGCACTATAATGAGGGGCCTCCAGTGGCTGACGCTAGCGATCCATGCCGGTCATCACCACACGAGCCAACCCATCGGCTTCTATTTTGCGAAGCTCTGGTACCATGAACGTCAATATCCTCTCGCGTTCTCACTCAGTGCACTAAGAAAAGGACTTGAGTTTTGTCAACGGTAACACCTCCCGCCATCGCCAATACCGAGACTGCTGTAACGGGAACGAGCGAGAAGAAAGTACGTCGAAAGACCAGCCACCTCAAGCTCGTGCCAGAAACGCGTGAGTTACGAGAAGCGCTTAAAGCCAAGTGTGCTGAGGTCGCATCACGGTTGAATAAAGAGCTCCCTCCCACGAAAGACCAACTCGAGCAGATCGCTCGTCGCACGTTGGACGAGATGGGGATGCCCGAGGGCTACGTCGGTTGGGCGATGGTGGTGCTTTCATCGGAGTTCTTTCGTGATTCCGTAGCGGCCATTCCACCGAGTCGTCGATTGTTTTTGTTGCCCCACTGCTTGAAGCATGCGGAGGGTTGCCCGGCTGACTACGACGAGTTCGGAATGGACTGCAAAAAGTGCGGCGCTTGCAGCATTGCAGACTTCCGAACGATGGCCGAGGAGATGGGCTACAAAGTGTTGGTTGCCGAGGGATCTCCTGTCGTTTTGAAAATCATCGTGAGCGGCTACGTCGATTCGATCGTGGGGGTGGCATGCTTGAATGTTTTGGAAAAAGCGATCGACAAGATTTTGTTGGCCGGTATTCCCTGCATGGCGGTGCCTCTACTGTCGAGTGATTGCCGCAATACCAGTGTCGATGAAGACTGGGTTCGAGACATGATTCTCACCTTGGCTCCTGCAGCCGAGCAACAAACCAGATCTTACGTCCACTTGATGAGAGCTGCGAGCGAATTATTTCAACAGCCACAACTCAATGATCTCGTTGGTCGGCAACGCAGCCAATCCTCTATCAGTCAAACACCAGGCAAGCCTCTTGAGGGGATTGATCCCATTGCGGCTACCGAAGCTATCGCAACGGACTTTTTAGCTCGTGGGGGCAAGTACTCGCGACCATTCATTACGTTGGCAGCATACGATGCCATGACCGGCGGGAATGGTACAGGCGCTACCGGCCCATCTGCTATCGAGGGCTTTTCGCGCGGCGTTCGCTGTGCTGCTATGAGCATCGAGTGTTTCCATAAAGCGAGCTTGGTCCACGACGATATCGAAGACGATGATTCGTTCCGATATGGAGTTCCGGCCGTTCACCAACAGTTTGGACTTTCGACAGCGATTAACGTTGGCGACTACATGATCGGCTTGGGTTACCGCATGATTGGTCGCGAGATCGAGTCGATTGGTGCGGCCGCTGCGGCCGATATTCTCAATTGCCTCTCGTCTGCCCACATGAGATTGGCAGAGGGACAAGGGGCCGAGTTGCTGTGGAGAGATGCGAGCGATAAACGCTTGGCACCGATCGATGCGTTGAAGATCTACGCGTTGAAGACGGCACCTGCTTTTGAAGCAGCACTTTACACCGGCATTCGATTGGCGACGGACGCAGCGACGTATTCGGAACCAGTTAAGCTGTTTGCTCGCAACATCGGGGTTGCTTTCCAGATCATCAACGATCTTCAAGATTGGTATGGAGATGACAACAACAAATTGGGAGCAGCCGGCGACATTTTAGCTGGCCGTCCAACAATCTTGTTGGCATTGGCTCTGCAAAGTTTGAACGAAGACGACCAAAAGAAGCTGCTTCATATTTTGGACTCCGACTGCGAGATGGCCGACTCACTTCGTATTGCAAACGCTCGGGAATTGCTCGAAAAGGGGCGTGTCTTTGAGCAAGCAGAAAAGCTGATTGATAAGCATAGAGAACGGGCGGTCGACGTAGCCCAATCGATCGAGCCGGAGCCTCTCCGACGATTAATGCTTTACCTCATCGACACTGTATTGGATCAATCCGCGATCGCAAAGGAGCAACAAGTTCATGTGCCTGCACTTCACACCATACAAATTGGTTTGACTCCGGTTCGATGAGCCAGCCTCAAGTCGAATTCTGTGGAGACCATTGCCTTAGTGCTGAGTCTCTTATTGGAATTTATTACGATTGCTCGGACGAGTTAGCGTCGTTTCGTTACGTGCCTGTAGAAGAGGTTCCGCAGCCGTATCGAGATCTTTTGGCACATGAGAACCACATGACGGTCACCGTCGAGCGTTTTCATCGAGATTCGGTCGATGTACAAGTCTTGCGCGACGAACTCCGGGAAACCGTGTATCATCGCGAGATACTTCTCAAGACACATCATGCGGGTGTCGTTGTACAGTATGGTATCGTTAGGCTATATCCACGGTTCTTAACGCGAGAGCCATTGGAAGAGATCTTATCGAGACAAAAGCCTCTTGGACGAGTCCTCATTGAGCACGATGTCCTGCGTCAAATCGAATTGTTCGATCTATTGGAGATACGTTGCGGCAGTGCGTTAGCCAAGTTCTTTGATGTACCCGTTGGTACGAGAACTTATGGTCGAACTGCCATTCTGCACTGCAACAACGAGCCCGCTATTGAGCTCTTGGAAATCGTCAGGCCTTAGTATTTTGCGGTACTTCGTTTAACCTCACGGGCATCGCCCTGAGCTAACTGTTCCAACCCAGACCTCTCCTCGCGAATCTGCCACCATTCCCTCAATAGTACTGAAAAACAACCGCATTCGCATTGAATCCGATTCCAAGTCTTTGCGCGAAATCGCGCGACCATCCGGTAAGTGGCGACTAAAAACGCAAACATAACTACGATTACAGGTACCACGTTGGGAGCGTTTTTTGCGTAACACCCGCTTTCATTTCGCATTTGCCACAGACGCGGCTGGTAGCAACAGATAGAGCGTCAGCAAGAAAACGCTATTGGCCCTTTGTTTCTAGCCCACATGTTCTCGCCGGAATCAAATAGCACTGCCAGAATCGCATTCACGGTCCTTCTCTGCTGTCGGCGGAGCCGCTTGCTACTGTTAGTTCTGTCCTGGCAAAAAAGAAATCTTCAGTGGCAGAAAGATCGAACGCAGAAAAATGGGTTGCATATCTTTCTGCGTTCGATTTTTCTGCCCATAGAATTAGTTTCGTTCGGTCCTTGCAGTCGATTCCTTGAAGTGTCTTGTTATCTCGCGTTCGCAAAACACACTCTCGCCATCTTCAGCCCTGGCTGAAAGGACAAACTATGCAACACTGCATCCTCGCGCATGTTTTCCGGCGAAGCCGTCTCTTTGCATCCCGATAGGGATGACAGATTGTAGCCGGGGGTTGAGCGCGAGCGACACCCCCGGATACAAATCCCAACCATTCTTCCCATCCTGAAAGGATGGCAGCGACGTGCATATAGCTGGTATCTCCTTCGGGATGCAAAACCTTTTACGCACCTCAACCGGAGGTGTCGTATTCGCTCAACCTCCGGCTACAAGCTTGAATCCTTACAGAATGAAAACCGATGATGTCAAACCCGAATAAAAATCCTGATCGGGCAGAAAGATCGAACGCAGAAAAATGAGTGTTGTATCTTTCTGCATTCGATGTTTCTGCCCATACAATTGGTCTCGTTTAGGCAGCGGAGTAGAGGGCCTCAAGATCGGGGATATAAAAAAGGGGGGATCATATTCGATCCCCCCTCTGCGTACTCCGATTCGATTCCAAATAAATAAAGAGGATGGCAGTTTGAATCAGAATGTACTAGTCGATGTTGAGGCTGCTAACATCGATCGGATTTTCACCAATTCGACCAAGCTGGTCAGTCGGGCGGCGAGAGCCATAATTGGGCCAGCCCCCGATTTCGGCTAGCTCAGGCATCATGTCGATCATTTGTTCGCGTAACATAGTCGTCAAGCGAACGACTCGCGGTGATGTCGCAACTTCCGTCAAGGCAACCACCGTTTTCATCAGTTTAACGAGCGCCGCACGCGTTTGCGTCGACTCCGATAAACCATCTTCCTCCTCGCACAAAAGGTGCTGGACCGGAACATCCAATGCCTTTTGCCAACGATACAAATCCAGAAGCGTCAGATTGGTATCTGATTGCTCCTGTTGTTTCAATTCACGAACCTCAATTCCCATCCTGCGCGAAAGTGACTGCAAAGATAATCCTTGCTGTTCTCTCACCTCGGCAATCCGATGTAATGCACGAGGAACAGGAGCGTTATCTCCCTGGTTCGCGATCGAAACCCTTTCTTGCGAAAGAATCGTATCCTCCAATACGATCGCCATTTGCACGGACCCTCCTTTCGGTTAGCAAATGAATTCCCAAGCCAAGTGTTTACACTTAGCATTCCTTTATGAAACAACTTCGGCGACCGAAAAACAAGCCCCCAAGCGATCCACAACGAAAAACGCCTTGCTTTTCCGAATAGATTCCCTCCAGAAAGTGGCGAAAATCCTTACGTTTCTTCAATCGCCTTGAGCAAGCTCTGTCGGAGCGTGTAGAGAAGGGTCGGCTCCAGAAGTTTATTGCCTGCTGTGTCTGTCACGTAAAAGACGTCAACCACTTGATCCAAATGGGTACTCACCTTGGCGACCTGCAAATCCAGTTCCAGTTCAAATAACGTTCGAGCTATGTCATACAACAATCCAATCCGATCGTATGCGAATACTGAGATGATCGTATGATCGTCGGAAGTCGCGTTGTCGAAGCGGATTTGTGTCGGCTGTGTTCTTGTCGTTTTGTCCGCAACATTGCTCTTCCAAATCCGCCGGAACACGGGTGATTTATTGTTGTTGGGATCAACCGCTGCGACCAAATTGGCACAGACCTCGTCGATACGATGCTGCGGAGGTGCGTCTCCATAATCAGGATCTTCGACCACAAAACGGTCCCACGCTAACATGCCCGGCTGAGTATGGATCTCGGCCGACAAAATGCTCAATCCACTACTGGATAGACCACCAACAATCCGATGGAAAAGACCGATTGGCTGCGTCTGCTTCACCCCCACAACATACTCAGTGGCACGTCGATCCGGTATGTACTGCCCCCACGCCATAGATGGCTTCTCGGCCGAGAGCTTTCGTAGCTTGCGAAGCTCTTCGGCGACAATCTTGGGCTTCAGGTTAAGCAGATAACCTGCTGGAACCTGCGCGAGGTTTTGGGACCACCACGGATCCGATTTCTCGGTGGCACTGCAATGGTCAAAAACCATCTTACGCTGTGTATTCACTAGATCCAAAAACCGCTGATCGGGACTATCACTGCGGAACTGAGCTTCGGTAGCATCGTACAATTGCAGGATTAAGTTCAGTTTCCAGTCGTTTAATGCCCCAGGACCGACAGCCGCTAAATCCGCACACGAAAGGACCAGCATGTGTTGCAATCGCTCGATCGAACCAACCGCTTTGGCGAATTGTACTGCCGGAGTCTTTTGTGAAAGATCAAATCGAAATGCTGTGTGAGTCATCAACAAATGCTGATGGACCAGGAATACTAATAAATCACGATCCGCATCCGACAAATTGAGCCGCTCGGCGGTCTCTTCTGCGATGGCTTTGCCTACTTCGCTATGGTCTTCCACAAAACCTTTACCAAGGTCGTGTAATAGCAATGCCAGATGCAATATTCTTTTGTTCTTGATGCCTCGGTAAACGCGACCTAATACCGAATCCTCTTTGCCGAAATCGCAAGCGGCTTCTACGGCGCGAATGCAATGGGCATCGACCGTGTATTTGTGATACTCATTAAATTGCAGCAGGCAACGAGCATGTCGCATCGCTGGAATGATTTGCTCTATCACTCTCAACTCGTGCAACCGGCGGAGCAGGTCTCCCAGTCGACGCGGTTCACAAACCAATTCCAGGAATCGATGGATTGCTTCCGACGTTGCAGGTTCACCCTGACGCTGACGCATGGTCTCTCGAATGGTTCGCCAAGTGGTATGTTCGATCCTGCGATTGTATCGACTGGAAAGTTGCATAAGTTCCAGGACCCGAGCAGGATCAGACTTGATTTTTGCTAGCCCACTCTTCGATGCCCAGATCTCCCGAAAACCAAGCCGGATACCATCAGCAACAGGAATACCAAAAAACCGGGAAAGTGTTCCGAACAAATTAACGCGTGACTGGGCGACACCGACAAAATTTGAGGAGCAATATCGCACCTCGCTGGTCACCTCAAAGAATTTTTGCATGAACTGTTCGACTGGCAAAACCCCTTCCTCGCCATGGCAACCAGCCCATACCGCCATATCCATCTGCTTCGTTCGATCCAACGTATCTTGAGCCCGCCCCGCCACGAAGTGCAACTGATTGCGAAGCCTCAATAGATACTGATAGCCAGTTTGGATCGTTTCATAGTCTTCCCGGGCGAGTAACCCCAGATTGGCAAGTTGTTCTGGACTGCGTTCACCAAAACAGACGAACCCAACCCATCGAACCAACTGAACATCACGCAAACATCCACGCGATCGCTTGACGTTGGGATGTAACAGATTGGTGGTCTCATTGTACTTTTTTCGTTCGGCCAATCGCTCGGCTTCGATCATCCTCGCTAAACGATTTGATCGGATCTTACACCCAACCATGATGGATTGTTCGAAACTATCAAACAGAGATCGATGCCCTTCAACGCACCGCATCTCGACGAATGAGGTAAGTGCCGTTGCATCAGTCCACGCGACACTTTTCGCTTGTCCAATGGTGCGAACAGAAAAACCCAACTGTAAGCCAGCGTCGACGACCATCTGACCAATTAGTCGCGCCAGAGGTGCGATATTCGCCTCAGATCCTCGATACAACAACATCAAATCGATGTCAGAGTAAGGAGCAAGATCTCGACGACCGTATCCCCCCAATGCAACAAATGCAAAATGCGATGGATCGGGTGGTTTGGGAAGAGAAGCAAGCGCAGCGCGAATGATGCCGATGACAGCCTCATCGACGTCGTCAGTCCAAGCAGAGCAAACCTGGAACCCACCTCCACCTGATTCGTGGAGAACTCTGGCTTTGGCACGTGCTTCGGCCAGGAAGACACGTGCTTTTACAACCTGCGGATGTAGAGAGGACAATCGTCGCTACGGATTAACCGTTTCGTTCCGAATTGAGAGGTTTACAAAACACTTAGGGACAATTCCCTACAGTGCATCTTCGCCATTTTCACCGGTACGAATGCGAATCGCATTGGCTACTTCCGAAACGAAAATCTTTCCATCACCGATCTGCCCAGTTTGCGCTGTCTTGACGATGGTATCGATCACCGTTTGCAATGTTGCATCAGAGCAAATGACTTCGATCTTAACCTTGGGAACAAAATCAACCGCGTACTCAGTGCCTCGGTAAATCTCGGTGTGCCCCTTTTGTCGCCCATAGCCTCGAACCTCGCAGACGGTCATTCCATGGATGCCTTGTTCGGTCAACGCATTCTTTACGTCTTCGAGTTTGAAATGGCGAACAACGGCTTCAACTTTCTTCATTCCACATCTCCAGGAATAATGACTATCATGAACAAACAGGACCGCCTGTGCGAAACTTCGCACTCCCGCTTATACCCTAGTCTACCCGCTAGCATTCCTTGACAGCAAGTGTGGATGTTTCACCATCTTTCATTTTGCCCCCACTTTCGCGGCTAGAACATTCCGTGCAAACGGAATGTTCGGCGAGAGCCTGCAACCGCGAGATGGTCGGATTCTCAGGAAATAACGCAAAAGAGAACTCCCTCGATCGAACAATCGTGCCCACACGAGCTCGCTCTATCAGCTCAAGTGATTGACGTTCCAGTCGATCGGCTACCGGAGAAATACTTTTCCGTATGCGTACTCTTAGTTCTCGCATCTCCCAATGCCAGGATTTTCTCTGCCCTTTGGGTGGTTGTTGTTGGAGGAGATTTCCGAAGGCTTCCTTTTGGGCTCTTTGACTGGATTCGGAGGTATCGAGCAATGATTCCGGTGCCGACCGTATTTGCCTAGCCAGCCTTTCAAGATCTTCTGTAGATTGTCCCTCGAGTGGCTCGATGCTGGGAATCGTGTCGCGGCCAAAAGGCAAGTGCAACGACGCGGACGCCACGACAAACTCGGGCATTTGGATATCCCAAAATCGACTCGCGATCAAATCTGTAAGCTCGTCGTAGATGCCTCCACCAATTCCATGAACAAATAAATCTCCAACAAAGAGTCTCAAGAATAGCGTGGTCATCAGCGCTCTGGGCCGAATACAAACTCCGTGCTCTGACCAAATTTGGTACTGTTGACTCCACACCGATAGCCGGCGATCGCACTGGAGTCGGATCGAGGCTGATTCGGACGGCGCATTGGCAACTTCGACCGCGTGCGCGGTGACTCGTATCCATGCGGGGTGCCTGTAATGCGAGTGAGCAATTAGTGCTTCGGCAGCTTCGGTTGTGTGATAAATCCAGAAGGGAGTTTCGATCCACTCCCCAGCGCGGCGAAGCTCCGGAACAGGTTGGCCGGGGTTGGTAATACTGCGTTCGGCTCGAAAGGTATCTCGGCTGGTGTTGTACACCTGGAGCAGCTTTTCCCCTTTATCGAAACAACGAAAAACAAACTCTGCGAAAGCCCCTCCCTTAGCCAGCCGACTCATTGGGACTTCGTTGTTAACTAAACCTGCATCCTTTTCAATAATCTGACGCAGTTGTGATGTAACTTCGGAAAACGTCTTGCACTCCTTAAGAAGTCCCCGGCATTCACCTAATCGAGTTTGTAATATAGGCTGAATTCCAAAGTGATTGAGTTCCTTTACCACTCTATCAAGACCCTCTACCCACTGCTCCTCTAACAAGCGGCTGCACCTAGTGTTTTCCCAAGGAAGAAATGCACCATCGTGGTTAGTGGGAAGTCTTTGCGTTGACAACGTCAACCGGCCCGATCGTAAAGTAGGAAAGGCCAATTCGACTTCTCGGACGACATCATGGTCGATCTGTACATGCAATGACAAACACCGCAGAGTGGTTGCTAGCCGATTAAGAACAAAGTTTTTGAACCAGACTCCAGGATGAAAAAGATCGGGCTGATGCCCACCGAGAATCAACGGGGAAGCATTCGGGACATTATCCGAAAAACAAAGCGCCTCGGAGCGAGCTGTACGTCTTACATGCAGGATCCAATCGGGATATCCCGCAATTCGCTCTGCATTTCGTTTCAGAACATGACCCCAGTCAGGGGGCCGTGGTGATACTAAAAACGTGTTGTCTTCACGAGGGACAACGTACTTAGACGTACTACCCGACATTACCTAGCACTCGCGACAGTAGCTAGTACGGCCGGTCGGAAGGACGAAGCCGCGTTGTCGCAATACTTCAATGCTTCGATCAATTACCTCGTTGTAATGCGCCATGCGAACGCCACTGTTATCTAGCGCCCCACCAAAGGACCTAGTTTCATCCAAATAAATTAGGGGAACCGGAATTTCGAGGATCGAAAGACCCAGCATGGCCGCTTGCGCCCAGAGCTCCAGCGGCATTGCATACCCATTCTCTGTGATCGACAATCGCTCCAATGCAGACACTCGATAACATTTAAACCCACAGAACGTATCAGTCAGATTCCAGGAGAACAATTCGTTGATACGCTTCGTTATTTGACGATTAACAAACAATCGGTCCGCAGGAGGTGCACTGTCCCCCTCGTATTGTTTCAGGTAACGAGAGCCTGACACGATGTCGACTTGTTCGCATGCCGCGACGAACCGCGGGATTCGCACGGGTTGGTGCTGTCCATCGCAATCAAGAGTAACCACGTACTCGAATCGATTCTCGATCGCGAAACGAAAGACCGACTGTAACGCAGCCCCGTAGCCTAGGTTCGTTTCATGCCGTACGACCTCGATGTCATTTCTACCCTGCAAAATGTCCTTGGTGCCGTCTTTGGACCCGTCATCTACTGCCAATACATTCGGCGCGTACTTTACAACCTCGTCCAAGACTTGGGAGACCGTTCCCGCTTCGTTGTACACGGGCAAGGCAGCGAGCCAATTCTGTGTCATTTTGTGTTCTCCCGCGCAATCACCAAAAAATCGAAATTTTACACAGTTACCATTCCGCCATCTAATTTTAGGAGGTAACGGCTGCTTGCAACCAGCCTTGCATTCTAGGCGACCAGGCTAGTAGGTCAACGTTCCAGGCTTAATGAGGGGTGCGATGGTTGGTCGGTGGAAGGGAATAGGCGGCTTATTCGCTACAATCGCCAATCTCATGGACGAGAAGCAGGCTAAATCCCCAGAAATCCTCAACTAATCGAAGCTGACTCTTAGGGTGGGGTAAATTCTTTCGAGCAGCAAAAAGCTCCGCTTGATAGCGATTCTACCACCTGTAACTCTTGAGATTATCGAGACCCAAAAATGCCAGTTTCCAAGAAAGCCGGATCCCAGATCGTCACTGTTGATCGTCGAACTCAGAACCGTCGCAACAAGGAAGCGAGCGAGGCAGAGGTCAAAGCAATGGTGGCTGCAGAGCGCAGAAAAGACAAAGTTCAACGTCGCCGACAGATTGATCCGACCACTTGCGAGCGTGATTATTCCAACGACGAAGTGGAATTTATGAAGGCCTTGGAACAATACAAAAGAACCAGTGGCCGAATGTTCCCAACCTGTAGTGAAATCCTCGAAGTGATTCGTGGCCTGGGATACGTGAGGACCTCTACGACTTCACAGATCGAGTCGACCGCAGAGGCTCTTGAACAACAGCTCGATTCGTTGGTCGAAGGTAATACTGAACCGGCAAAGAGCTAACGGCCATTTGGCAGTTTAGAACTTATCACTTAAGGGGGCGATCGCTCGGACCCCTACGACGGCAGGACAGGCCGGGCAACTTGGGTAGTTTGCGCGGTTTGTATTGTTCCGGTTGGATGGATTTTATCTTTGATTACGTTTGGTTCGATGTTGTAGCCAACTGAGAGGTGTGTTTCATCTCCAACGCCTCGCCAGAGCGCGACGATAAGACCATTGGAAGGACCCAAGCATGAAAAGCGGCATTCGAGCGATAGCTCTATTCGGACTCACTGTTTCTCTCTTCAGCGGCTGCGGCATTCTCGGTCGACGTTGCAATGACTGCAATGGCTGCAACTCGCCAATCGGTTGCCGACCATGTGCTATTGGCTGGCAACGTGGCGGCACCGACTATGGTCACCACCTCCGAGGCAATGGAGGTTGTTTGAACGGTGGTCACCAAGCGTACGCACAAGACCCACAGACTGGTTCTGGGGTTCCAGCTGCAGCGACTGCCTATCCGTATTACACCGTACGCGGTCCTCGCGATTTCTTTGCAAACAACCCACCAAATTTGGGTCGGTAAAACAATCGCTCTAGGTTCGGAATAGCCCTGGCTAGCCTTTGCAATGGATCTCGTGAAACAGTCTTATCCAAGGCTATCGAGGAGATCGTCTTCAGAAATCATCCGAAAGCCCTTGCGAGAAAGTGTCTCGAGGGCTTGCTCGGTATTGTCGACCATGATCGCCACTGCAGGATTACCATTGGGCTGACATATCAGTGGGTAAGCCTGGATAATGTTCAACTCCGCCTGTAGCAATGCGGTGCATATCTGTAATAACGGCTGCGATCCAGTGGGTAATTCGACACCGATTAGATCGGTCTCAATCATCGCCAAGCCCGCTCTCTCGAGTAGCTCTCGGCCTCGTTCCGCATGACTGACGAGAAACCTCACGAATGCGCATTCCGCGGAGTCATTGATCGAGAGGGCAACGATCCTGATTCCCGTACCCTCAAAACGACGAACAACCTCTAGTAATTGCCCAACTCGATTCTCCAAAAAAACGGTGAACTGCCTCAGCGTTGGGTAATTTCGTCCTCGCATCGTTTCGAACGAAGTTGAAGATCCGTCTCCTGAACTCATTTCGGTCATCTCTCATGGCATGCAGTGTTTGGGAATTCTTCGAGAGTATAACACAAAAAAGGAAATTCATAGCGATGCATCGAATAGCGAAACGCGATTAGTGGCTCGACTCACCTGATGCAATAAAACTACGGTGTCGACTTTTGAATTCTCCGGGCGGTCTTGGCTTGCTTTACGAACTTGTTGCGAATTCCGATTGTGAGCTGTTGCCCTGGAACATTCGTTCGCATCGTTCGCTCGATTCCTGAGATTCTTGGCCAGATTCTAGAGACCTGGATTAGTGGCTTTTCGCCTAGCAAAGGCACGCAGCAGCAATCAAAATCGTTCACACTTTACGAGTGGTCGCTATTTTGGAGCGACATCTGCCGTAGATTCGTCTTTCAAAGAGATGGATCGACTCGACAGATTTGGTGCCACAAGCCGATGGATTGGCCTATAATACAGCTTAACCCACCTCCTTTGTCTCACCGCTTTTTCCTCCCCTAAACGATGTCAAAACCCAGCGTCTTCAACGGCATTATTTTGTCGCACGTGCTAGGATTGCTTTGGACTCAATCGGTTTACTCCCAGTCGGATGTGGATTTCAAGACCGAGATAAGGCCGATTCTCAGCAATCGCTGTTTCGCTTGCCATGGTCCGGACGAAGAGAAAATCGAAGGGGGCCTGCAACTCGATTCCTTTGCCAGCGCAACCAAAGCTGCTGACTCAGGATCCTTTGCGATTATTCCGGGCAAAGCATCTGAATCCGAGATGATACGTCGCATACTGAGCACGGACGGAGGGGAGCGAATGCCACCTCCTCATTTCGGTGACAAGCTTACGGAACGTGAAGCGGAACTCTTGCGACGATGGATCGATGGCGGTGCAAAGTACTCGAAACACTGGTCCTTTGATTCTCTTGCACAACCGGATTGGTCTCGCAGCGCTTCCATCCCCGGCTTCGAAGCATGGAACACCCACCCAGTAGACCAGCTGCTCCTGAACAAACTCCACGAAAAAGGTTGGACTCCATCATCACAAGCTGACTTGCGAACATTGATTCGGCGAGTGTCGCTCGATCTGACTGGGCTGCCACCAACCATAGAGCAACAGCACAGGCTCTTGTCGAATCCGACATTTACGACCTACGAGGAATGGGTCGACGAACTGCTCGCATCCCCCGCATATGCAGAGCATTGGGCTCGAAAATGGCTCGACCTCGCTCGCTATGCAGACTCCGCTGGGTATGCAGACGATCCGGAACGAACAATCTGGGCTTATCGCGATTGGGTCATCCGTGCCCTCAACAGCAATATGCCCTTTGATCAGTTCACGAGGGAACAATTGGCTGGCGATCTATTACCCAACCCAACGGAAGACCAATTGATCGCAACGGCATTCAACCGTAACACGCTAACCAACAATGAAGGGGGCACGAACGATGAAGAATTCCGAAATGTGGCCGTGGTCGATCGAGTTAACACAACAATGGCTGTTTGGATGGGCGTCACAATGGCCTGCGCTCAATGCCATAGTCACAAATATGACCCGATCTCGCAAAAGGAATACTTCCAAGTATTCGCAATCCTAAATCAAAGCGAAGACGCCGACCGACGTGACGAAAGCCCCATTATTTCTTGGTTCACTCCCGAGCAGCAGGCTCGGATGGCAGAACTTAAACGGGAAAAAGGCACGATCGAAAACAATCTCTTCGCTGCAGAGGATGCCCTTTTACCTGAACAGCGAAACTGGGAATCGTTAGTTAGCTCCCCCGTAAACTGGACGCCTCTCGTTGGAAGCTCGGCGGTTTCCACGCAAAAGTCGGATGTAAAACCCATTCCTAACCCCAACGACCCAGCTTTGATCGACCTAAGATCTGATGCCAAGCGAGACACATTGATCGTCGAGTATCGTTTGGACTCGGCCGCTGATGCTAAGGCTTGGCAAGGACTAAAGCTGGAAACCGTGCCTGATCCCGCATTGCCCGGTTCAGGTGCAGGGGCAGGAACCGGTAACTTTGTTCTGACAGATATCCGTGCATCGCTACAATCTGTTAGCACCTCGGGCGTCAACGCAAAGTACATTCGTATCGAACTACCAGGCAAAAACAAAATACTGTCGTTAGCTGAGGTTCAAGCTTTCGCGGCCGGCGTCAACGTTGCAACAAAAGGCAAAGCAAAACAAAGTAGCGATGACTACGCGGGAACCCCAGAACGAGCCATCGACGGAAACACCTCCGGGATCTACACGAACAATTCGGTAACCCATACTAAACAAAGCGATGCGCCGTGGTGGGAGCTGGAACTAAATCAATCAGAAGTCATCGAGCGTATTGCTGTTTGGAATCGCACCGACGGAACGGTTGGTGATCGGCTAGCGGGTGCGATCGTAAAATTGCTTGACGAATCACGTAAAGAAGTCGCCACCTATGAGATCGGGACTCCGCAAGCGGAAAATGCATTTGGCCTAATCCCCAACACGGTTTTGAAATGGACGGGAGTTAGTGCCGATTTTTCGCAATCGGGATTCGACGCATCGCACGCCATTGACGAGTCTCCCAAAACCGGTTGGGCCGTCGGCGGTTCCATTGCTAATTCACACGAATTGAGACTGACCTTTGACACAAAAGACCTGCATTCTGCAATCGAATCATGGAATGGCCCCATTACACTTAGGTTGGAACTGGCGTTTCAATCTGACCACGAAAAACACATTCTTTCCCGGTTCCGAATGGCCACGACCGATGCGACTAACCTAAGAGATGCCGTTTCGGTACCGTCTCACGTGATGGCATTGGTCCGCAAACCGGCCTCACAAAGATCGACGGACGAAGCGAACGAACTGCATGGATACTTTGTTTCCAAGGTGTCAGCATCTCGCCAGCCTCTCCGGGATCAATTGGCTTCGGTAGATCGTGAACTTGCTTCGCTCAAACCAGCGACTACGGTTCCGATCATGAAAGATTTACCCGCTGATAAACATCGCCAAACCTTTGTGCAACTACGGGGCAACTACAAAGTCCATGGCGATTTGGTGGAACCGGGGCTTCCTCAAGCTTTTCATAGCTACCAACCTCCTGCAGCTCTTTCGCAATCGAACTCGAAACCGTCAACACTGAATAGACTCGATCTAGCCAATTGGCTTATGCAAGAGGATAATCCACTTACAGCTCGCGTCATCGCGAATCGATACTGGGAAAATTTGTTCGGGACGGGCATCGTAAAGACCAGCGAAGAATTTGGTTCACAAGGTGATTTGCCCACCAATCCGGTGTTACTCGATTACTTGGCGCAGGAGCTAATTCGTATGGAATGGGACACCAAAGCCTTTCTAAAGTTTCTGGTCATGTCGTCGGCGTATCGCCAAATTTCTTCGGTCAGCGCAGCTCGCTACGAAGAGGATCCTGATAACGTTTACTTGTCGCGCGGCCCTCGCTACCGTGCAACCGCGGAACAAATCCGAGATGCATCGCTGGCCGCAAGCGGTTTACTATCTCACAAAATGTTCGGCCCGCCTACTCGCCCGCCGCAGCCCTCGATGGGACTTTCGGCAGCCTTTGGTAGCCGCACCGACTGGGACACGAGCCAAGGTGAAAACCGATTCCGTCGCGGTCTCTATACTCAGTGGAGAAGGTCGAACCCCTATCCATCCATGGCTACCTTTGATGCCCCTAATCGGGAAGTTTGCGTTCTGAAACGCGATAGAACGAATACACCGTTACAAGCTCTCGTGACATTGAACGATCCTGTTTACATCGAAGCCGCCCAAGGGCTCGCACGACGAGTTGTTTTGCATGAGTTGCGTGACGGAAGCTTCGACGAGCAGATAACTCGAGTTTTTGAACATGCCGTTTCTCGGATTCCACAAAAACAAGAGATCGAATCGCTGAACAATTTGTTCGAGCAATTACTGACCGACCTAAAGGCATTTCCAGATCAAGCGATCAAGTTGGCAACCGAACCAATTGGAGCCTTACCCGCTGACGCTGATAGGAATCGAATGGCAGCTTGGACCGCCATTTGCAATGTCGTTTTAAACCTAGACGAATTTCTGATGAAACGATGATCCCACACAATAACCAACTACTGAATCTAACGCGTCGATACTTTCTTGGGATGGCTTCCGGCGGCCTGGGTGCCTTGGCACTTCAAAGCATGGGAGCCAGCCATGGATCTGGATTTAACAACAATCCACTGGCTTCCCGCGATACGCATTTCCCTGCGAGAGCAAAACGAGTCATTTATTTACACATGACTGGTTCGCCTCCGAATCTTGATATGTTCGACTACAAACCGAAGCTTATTGAGATGGATGGACAGGATGCACCCGACTCGGTCCTTAAAGGGAGAGAGTTTGCATTTACAACCGGGGTCCCTAAGTTACTTGGTACCCGCCAAAAATTTACAAAGAGCGGTGAATCGGGATTGATGTTGGCCAACTGCTTGCCTCATTTGCAAACCGTAGCTGATGATTTGTGTTTGGTTCATAGTCTTCATACCGATCAATTTAACCATGCGCCGGCAGAACTACTTGTTTACACCGGGTCACCTCGGAGTGGTCGCCCGTCATTTGGCTCCTGGGTCACTTATGGACTAGGCAGCGAAAACGAGAACTTGCCCGCCTACGTCGTTTTGATTAGCAGTGGGGTTCAGCCTAACGGAGGTAAAAACTCATTCGGCAGCGGCTTCTTGCCTTCGGTGTATCAAGGTGTTCAGTGCCGTTCACAAGGTGATCCCGTGCTCTATGCATCAGATCCACCAGGTATGACGAGGGAACTCCGACGAAAGACACTCGATGCCCTGCAGCAACTGAACAAGCTTCAATCTGAAGAAATGGGGCATCCGGAAACGCTGACGAGAATTTCTCAATATGAGTTAGCATTTCGTATGCAAACAAGCGTACCTGAAGTTATGGATATTTCGAAAGAATCCCAGGAAACGCTTGATGCCTATGGAGCAAAGGTTGGAGCAGCCAGTTTGGCAAACAATTGTTTGTTGGCACGTCGGCTCGTTGAATCCGGGGTGCGTTATGTGCAGCTATTTGACTGGGGCTGGGATTTCCATGGCACGGGGCCTCAAGAAGATATCCGTGACGGGCTTACAAAGAAGTGTGAGACGATGGACAAGCCCGTTGCAGCGTTGATCAAAGACCTTAAGCAACGTGGACTTTTAGATGACACGCTCATCATTTGGGGTGGAGAGTTCGGGCGAACACCATTTCGCGAGGGTCGAACAGCTAGCGGCGATACCCTCGGACGAGATCATTATCCCGATTGTTTCACCATGTTCATGGCTGGTGGAGGCGCCAAAGGGGGCTTCGAGTATGGCATGACCGATGAACTCGGCTTTTCGGTGGCAGAGAACCCCGTCCATGTCCACGACATGCAAGCCACCTGGTTGCATTTGCTGGGCTTTGACCACACCAAGCTCACCTATCGATTCCAAGGCCGCGATTATCGACTAACCGATGTCCATGGTGAAGTTGTAAAGCCGCTGCTGAGTTAACAATTACTTTTGATGCAAACCGAGTTTAGGCCCCGCGCAACACCAGTTTCGCGAGTCACTGCAACTATTTGAGCGGTAGCAAAATCGCCATGATCACGGTAACGGCCATGCTAGTGAGTCCTAGTAGCATGAGCAGGGGTGTCCAAGTCGAAAGAGCTTCTCGTTCGGTCAGGCCACTCATTTTCGCAAAGACCCAGAATCCGGAATCATTCATCCACGATCCAATCAGCGATCCTGCTCCAATGGCAGTGGCGAGATAAACCATATCAAACGGCAGCTCGACTCCAGCCAACATGCCAGGCATCATGCCGGATGTGATAATCATGGCTGCAGTACTGGAGCCCTGTGCAATTTTTAACAATGCTGCAATACCGAAGGCCAGAAATAGAATCGCGAGTCCCTGGGTATTACCGCCAAACATCATCTTGATCGCATCGCCGACGTGTGCCACTTTGAGCATTGCGCCGAACGCTGACCCGGCTGCAGTGATTAACACGATCACCCCCCCACTCATAAGCGATTGCTCGACAGAATGAACGAGTTGGTCGGGTGAAGGAGACTGCTGATTAATATAGACCGCTAGTGCAATAACCGCCGACAAAAGCAGTGCCAAGTTCGGATTACCAAAAATCTGAGCATAACGGTCAACTGTTATCCAAAACGTTGATTGCCCAGACTCAGCCAGGGTCTCTTTACGAATCTCCTTAAGCGCGTCGCTTCGGGTTAGCTCTTTTCCAGCGACAGTCGCTTTATCGACCAGCGATTGGATTTGTGCATCTAACGTCGTCCCCTGCCCGATGGCTCGTTGCTCGGCGCGCTGCAGTAGCTCTCGTTCTGTGATCGTGCTTGTCACCGTCTGCATCGCGATCAGTACTACCGGTAGCAACACCGGTAGCAGTGAAACGAATAGACCTGGCAGTTGGTCATCTCGGAGAGGTTCTCGCTCCTCGGTGCCCGAGAGTTCTCTCATTGGAATTTTGAGTAATCGATCCATCAAGCCCGCGAACCAAAAACCGACGATTGATGCGGGGAGTGCAACAATTGCACCAATAACGATCATCTTCCCCAGATCAACTCCTAGATTGGCGGCAATCGTAAGCGGACCTGGGGTAGGAGGGACCAAAGTATGAGTAACCGCTCCGCCAGCTGCAATCGCGATGATACACTTGAGATAAGCCGCTCCGGTTCGCTTTTGAAACGATCTAGCTAACGGAACTAAAAGGTAGAAAACCGTATCGAAAAAAACGGGAATGGCTAGCAAGTATCCGCTTCCCATGAGGGCCCACGGTGCTCGCTTGATCCCAAGCAGATTCATAAAGGCCCGAACGATGCGATCTGCTGCGCCGCTGTCCATCATGCAGGTCCCAATGACGGCTGCCAAGGCGATAACGATCGCTATTTTTCCGCAGGATATTCCAAACTCCTCAGCAACGCGAGAAATCGCGTTAGGAGCAAGGGAGACGCTACCCGTCGCCGTATCGAAATCAACCGCCAAGAGACTGACCACAATCGCGGCCGTAATCAAAGCGATAAAGGCGTTCACTCTT
>Ga0315899_10001449_pt1 | contig 26958 bp, 22 predicted proteins | sample LakEriMetagenome_2_FD_203518 | JGI IMG/M metagenome (GOLD analysis project Ga0315899, IMG submission 203518) | Freshwater fungal communities from buoy surface, Lake Erie, Ohio, United States - Buoy 4 MA112 | ecosystem: Environmental > Aquatic > Freshwater > Lake | place: USA: Lake Erie, Ohio... | reverse complement strand
AATCTGCTCGAAGTGGAAGAGTCTGTTTGCATCAGCTAGGCTCGGTGAGGGCATTCTGATTCTGGACCGAAAATCTTTCTTGCCATCTGCTTGACTGCGCGATCGCTGGGCCCGAAAATCAGGACTTTAGTGCATCTAATAGTTCTTTCTGGCTCGTCGACATTTCATGAATTCCAAAAGCCCTTTGCCGGAGCGTGGCTCGACGCTGGATCGCGCACAGAAAGCACTTGTGGCGTTGAAGTATCGGGAGCAAGCGGCTTTGTATCATGCCGCAGCAGCGACGTTAGAACTGGCCATTCACAATGCGGAGAATGGGCGGACCGCTGAGCTAGATCAATGGCTGGAGAAAAACGGCAGCCTCATTGAAGGTGATGCCGCTGAATGGTCCGCGTTCCCTGTGTCTCAGTCGGATCAGTCGGATCAGTCGGGTCAGTCGGGTCAGTCGGATCAGTCGGATCAGTCGGATCAGTCGGATCAGTCGGATCAGTCGGATCAGTCGATCTGGAGTGAGATGGCTTTGGCGGCAGAGAAGCGGGCGGCTAGTGTGCCAGATGTGCAACTGGAGCCGGGTTCAGATCGCACGAAAGCGGCCAAAAGCGTTTTTGCCCAATTAGACTTTATGGGCAGCGTCTTGGTGCATATTGCGTTCGTTTTGATCCTGGCCTTTATCGTAATTCGGCAAGCGGATCCGCCTGAAAAGGTGGCCATTGTTTCCGCTCCTTTGGAGTCGGACGTTGCTCTAACAGAGACGCCGCTTGAGAGCGAATCCGAAACGCTTGAGGAATCCTCATCACCGACAGAGGTTACCTCGCCTGACGTAAGTAGTGTTTCGGCGGAGGTAAGTGTGCCATCGGTGGATGTGTCAGTCAATGTTGAGGGACTGGTCGGGAATGAGTCAGGTTCAAGTCTGGCTGACCAAATGAAAAACGCGATGGCAGGCATGGCGCAAACCAAATCGATGCAGGGGGCAGCATTCTTCGGTTTGCAAGCTACAGGAAACACGTTTATCTATCTCGTTGATAACTCGCCGAGCATGCGTCGTGATAATGCTTTTGACAATGCCAGAAACGAGATGATCCGGTCCTTAATGAGCATGAAACCAAAACAGCGTTTTTTCATGATCATGTTTGGCAAAGAAATGCAGAGGCTGTCGTTTCCGGGCGAAGAGGAGCCAACCTCGCCGGTTTATGCAACTCCCGAGAACGTAAAGAAAGCCATCGATTGGCTTCAAACCACTTCCGTTCAAAAGGACGGATGGCCTCCAAGTGAGGCACTCGAAGTTGCCATTGAAATGGATCCTGATGCGATATTTATGCTGTTCGATGGCGCAACGAGAGCCGACGTGCCAAAGTTCTTAGAGCGAATCAATCGCACGGATGACATAATCTCTGAGAACGTTCCGAAGGTTCCGATTCACGTCATACATTTCTTTGAAGAAGAGTATGCGAAGGATATGCAGCGAATTGCAAAGGAAAACCTCGGGACTTATCGCTTTATTCCTAGGCCGACCAAGGATTCGCCGAAGAAAAACCCATAAGGTTAGTCTTGTTTCTTGGATATTCTTTTGTCGTGTAGTTGAAGACGCATGACGATCTCCTCTAGAATAGAGCGAGCGTTCATCATGCTGGCTTGGGCGATGGGCTGATTTGGTCGGTTGAAATCGGCTAAAGGTCTTCGGAACAATGGTTTATGGGATTCTTGGTTGCACGGATTAACGTCTAATGGCGACAAACGACAAACAAAAGTCAGACGGTTCGCCATCGCTCGGCAAGTGGATAGCGTTCTTGACGAGCTGTGCCGTGCATTTGAGTTTTTGTTTTCTGTTGGCATGTATAGTTTCCATGGGAGGATCTGGTAGGGATGGCGGATCCATTCTGTTGGCACTGGAAAGTTCTGCGGAATCCGTGTCATTGACAGATGAATCGTTCGAGTCAGCATCGCTAGAGGCGGACGCAAGTCTTCCGGAAGACCCTGTAACGGAGTCGGCTGTGCCAGCGACGTTAACCAGTTTTGATGTAAGTTTGGATTCGACCTCCGATTCGGAATCAGAAGAATCTCTTTCTGAAGGGTTGCGTTCTGCATTGACGTCGTTGAACGATGTGGAAAGTGACGTCATGGGAGAAGGTGCTGGGACTGCGGCAGCAAATTTTTATGGTAAGGATCTTGTTGGGAACAGATTCGTGTTTGTTATAGACTCCTCGAGTTCAATGAGTGGAGAGCGGTGGGAGTCATTAAAGGAAGAGTTGGTTCGTTGTGTCAAAGGACTATCGCTAGATCAGCGTTTTTTTGTGATTGGTTTTGATTCCGAGTGTCATCCGATGTTCGGGGAGGCGCCACCCAAAGGCTCTTTTTTGCGTCCTTCTAAATCCTCGATTACGAAGCTTCAGAACTGGCTGAACGGGATAAGGTTAGGAGGTCAAACTTTGCCCGCATCCAGTTTGGCAATGGCCATCTCTTTAAAGCCAGATGCGATCATGCTACTTTCTGACGGAGAAATAGCCGATGACTCGATCGTTAGGCTTCGGGTCCTGAATCGCAAGTTACTAAATGACGATGAGTACGAGATAAAGATTCCCGTTCACACCTATCTTTTGCATAGTTCTATTGGTTATCAAGCGTTAGAGACTATAGCCGAAGAGAATGACGGAGTCTTCACGCCAATCAATCTAATGCAGAAAGCAAACCGTCGCAGATGAACTGTTTTTGGTCGAGTTTAAGCCTCATCGTTCATCGAAACAAACTATTGTGGTTTTTACTTTTCTGTTCGCGACTTTTTTCACTTTCTGCTCCTCTTGCAGCGCAAGATGATCGAACGAATGCGGCGATCGAACGCGGGATCAAGTATTTAGTGTCGCAGCAGAAGCCCGATGGGTCGATAGTGGATCGTGGCAACGCGAGCGCTATGACTTCATTGGCAATTATGGCGATGGCGTCTGTCGGACATCAAGTTACCGACAAATCGGATGAGTCCGAGGTCATGAAAGAAGCACTGGAATTTATTCTAAAGCCAGAGCGACAAGATTCGAGCGGGTACTTCGGTGCAAACGATGGATCTCGAATGTATGGTCATGGGATCGTAACACTGATGTTAACAGAAATGTTAGGCATGGGTGACAGTGACGAAATGGATAAGCGGATTCACGACCGTTGTCAAAGAGGAATTGATCTGATTGTAAAGAGTCAAAAAGTGCGTAAGAACTCCTCTGCGCGGGGAGGCTGGAGGTACACACCGATATCCGAGGACAGTGATCTTTCTGTTTCTGTCTGGCAGTTGATGGCTCTTCGAAGTGCAAAAAACGATGGACTGGAAGTGCCATCGGAGACCATTGATGAAGCGGTCAATTATTTGACGCGTTCCTTTACATCTCCTTTTGGTCTAGATAAAAAGCCTTTGGAACGTAAGAACGGCTTTTCTTATGAACCAAATCAGAGAAATCCAACGTTCACAATGACCTCCGCTGGCTTGCTAGCGATGCAAGTCTGTGGAGATTACGATTCGGAAATTGTTCAGGGGGCTACCGAATGGTTGCTTGATCATCCTCCAAAGCGTGATGATCGCTATTTGATGTATGGGCTTTACTATTACTCCCAAGCGATGCACCAACGAGGTGGAGACGCAGCGCGAGTAGCGCAGGATCAGGTTAGAGCTTTCCTTTTGGAGGGGCAGCAACAAAATGGTTCATGGACTAGCCCTGCGGGTGAAGAGCAAAGTATCGGAGAGGTTTACAGTACCTCGCTGTCAATTTTAAGTTTGTCGGTAAATCATCACTTCTTGCCGATCTATCAAAAGTAGCGGACTTTGGTTTGTAGTGGTTGCACAGTATTTTCTGCTGCTCAGCTAAACAAAGGGATTATTGGGATTATTGGGTCAATACCGAGCGTCTAGATGAAGATGCTCGATACGTTAGAATCGTGTACCATGGTAAGTCGTCTTCGTTAAGTAGGCATCTACGTACCTGTGTTATTTGAATCGTTCCACAAACACCGCCACACTTTCATGAGATGTATTGTCGCTCCACAGCAATGGCTTCAGAGTCCCTGCGAAGTTCTTGTTGTCGCCATTTCTGATCAATGGAGAAATTCGCCGCACGTACTCGAACTGGATCAGGCGACGGGTGGTTTGCTCACGAAACTAATAGATTCTGGCGAAATTTCAACAAAGCCTTATCAGCTTACAACTCTATACTCCGTCATGGGTGTTGCTTCGTCCCAACTGTTGTTTGTAGGGGTTGGCGAGCAGCAGAGTCTATCTCCTCTTGTGGCGAACCGAGCTGCAGGCGCCGCCATGAAGAAGATCGCTACAAAGTATCGTGAACGAGTACGGTTTTCTGGATTTCAGGGGACTCCAGTTTCAGAGCGGGCGGCCGTATGTGGATCCATGGTGGCATGTGTTGGCCAAGATCTGTTTCGGCAAGACAAATCGCTCATTCAGCCGGAGTATTGCGAGTGGGTAGGTATGAAAGAAAGCACTTTGCTCAAGGGTGCAGTAATAGGCGATTCGATCAATTTGGTCAGGCGATTGGTGAATATGCCTGCAAACTTCATGTATCCAGAGTCTTTCGTGGATGAGATTTTTCGCACAGGGCAGCAATTTAAGTTTGAAGTCGAGATATGGGATAAGTCGAAACTGGAGGCAGAGCGTTGTGGCGCGTTGCTAGGTGTAGCTCGGGGGTCATCATGCGAGCCACGCTTGGCAATTATGAGATATCGGGGAGGTGATTCTACGACACCGCCTACTGCTTTGGTTGGAAAGGGAGTCACCTTTGACAGTGGTGGTTATTCTTTAAAACCATCGGATAGTATGCTTACGATGAAATGCGACATGGCAGGGGCTGCCACAGTGTTGGGAATTATGCAAGCGGCTGCCATGCTCAACGCGAAGTGTAACTTGGTTGGAGTGGTTGGTTTGGTAGAAAACATGGTTTCCGGTAATGCTTTTAAACTAGGCGATGTGTTGATGGCTCGAAGCGGTAAGACCATCGAAATCCACAATACCGATGCTGAAGGAAGATTAGTACTCGCTGATTGTTTGAGTGTTGCGTTGGATTCACATCCGAGCAAGATCGTTGATTTTGCTACATTGACGGGTGCTTGTGTTGTGGCGTTAGGCAACGATATTTCCGGGGCGATGTCAAACGACAGAGAATGGCAAGCTGAAATTATGAATGCTGCCGAAGAGTTTGGCGAATACGTTTGGCCATTACCGATGCATGCGTTCTTTTCGGAACAAATCGCTGGAAAGATTGCTGACATCAAAAACGTAGGGGAGGGACGTTGGGGAGGAGCGATCACAGCGGCAAAATTCTTGGAAGAGTTTGTCGGGCAAACTCCCTGGACACACTTGGACATTGCAGGGCCTGCCTTTTTGGATTCAGCGAAAGCATGGTGTGACGCTGGAGGTACCGGAACGTTGGTTCGCACGTTTGTCGAGATGCTGACAAGAGATAGTACGGAAACCGTTTGATGAGCCTTATTTTAGCCATAGAGACCAGTGGAAAATTTGGTTCCGTTGCGATTGCATCTCAAAGTAATGATTCATTGGATTCGATTGTGTCCGTCGATTTACCACGCACGGTCGGTTCGGCGCAGTCGCTTGCTCAAAGTATCTCGCAAATTGCACAAGAACATCAGCTCGCCTTACAGGATATTGGTTGTATTGCTCTCGTGAATGGTCCCGGTTCGTTTACGGGGCTACGGGTTGGAATCGCTATGGCGAAATCGATGGCGTATGCGTTAGGGATTCCCGTTATTGGTTTGGATACTTTGGATGTGATACATTTGCAAGCAGCGAGCGAGTCTAAATATTTGGAGCCGCATTGTTCTATTGGTCATACTCACGCCCTGCTGGACGCTTATCGCGGTCAGATATTCGTTAAATCAAAAGATAGGTTTGGTCGGTGTTCAGAAAGCAAGGTAGTGGATCTGGCTGATTTTCTAGCTTGGTGTCGCGACGTAGAACCTGAGCCCACGGCTCATGCCATGGTTGGCCCGGGGGGAGAGCGGATTCGCAGGTTCCTGGAGCGAGAGCTGGATGATGGGGAGTTGAGGGATTGGGGGGCGAAGGTGTCTTGGTTTGGTGAGCCAGAGTTCGAACCACATGCGAAATTTGTTGCCAAATTGGGGCTCCAGCAATGGGCTCGGGGGGAGCAAATCGAGCCGATTGCGCTATTGCCGAACTATTTTCGTGGTAGTGCAGCTGAAGAAAAGGCAAAAGCTGTTTGAGGAAATTGCCAACTCGGTATAGTTAGAGACGGTCTCAGAGTCCCAGTTGTGAAAAGAGCATATGGAAATTAAAAGAAACCCCACTCGGTCAGTCAAAGTTGGCAACATTTTTATAGGCTCAGCCCATCCGATCGCTGTGCAAAGTATGACCGCAACTCATACGACGGATATCGATGCCACGGTAGCGCTCGTAAACGATTTACATCGAGCTGGTGCTCACGTCGTTCGCATTGCCGTGGACAGCGACAAGGATGCTGCTGCATTGGCCGAGATAAGGTTGCAAACAGAGGCGAATTTGTCGGTTGATTTGCAAGAGAACTATCGACTGGTGGAAAAGGTTGCTCCGCACGTCGATAAGGTACGTTACAACCCAGGTCATTTATACCATCACGAACGAAACCGTCCTTGGCAAGACAAGGTGAAGTACATTGCCGAGATGGCTGCTGCCAACGATTGTGCTCTTCGGGTTGGAGTTAACTGTGGAAGCGTAGATCCAGCGCAAAAGGAAAAATTTGACGACAAGGATTCGCTAGGTCCAATGCTCGCGTCTGCATTCGAGCATTGCGAGTTGCTCGAGTCGATTGGTTTTACGCGGTTTGTGGTTTCGCTAAAGGACAGTGATCCAACTAAAGTTGTTGAGGTTAACCGTCGTTTTGCAGAGCAACGGCCCGATATTCCGTTGCATCTAGGGGTGACGGAAGCCGGTTTGCCTCCCGATGGGATTATAAAGACGCGGATTGCTTTTGAGCAGCTGATAGGGCGAGGTATTGGTGATACCATTCGTGTTAGTTTGACGGTTCCGAATTCGAAAAAATCGATGGAGATAGAAGCTGGCAATCAGATCATCGATGACATCAGAAACGGGCGTTTGCGGTCAGTTGTGGCGTTGGATCCATCCAAACTGAACATTATTTCTTGCCCAAGCTGCTCGCGAGTGGAGAACGAGGCATTTGTTGAGCTCGCTCAGGACGTCAAGGAGATGACCACATACGCAAAAGATTATGCGATTACGATCGCGGTTATGGGATGCCGAGTGAATGGTCCAGGGGAGACGGATGATGCCGATCTTGGGCTTTGGTGCGGGCCTAGTAAGGTTAACTTGAAGAAGGGTGAAGAGTCGCTCGGAGCCTACCCATATGATGAGATACTTGGAGTGTTGAGAGTTGAGCTAGATAAACTGATCGAGAAGAAAAAGATGGAGTCAGTTGTGACTTGATAATTCTTGCTGGAAAGCCAATCTGGAAGCAATCTTTGCAGCCGCCATAGACAATGGAAGTGGTAACGCAAGTGAAGCGACGATCATCCACAAAGGATGAGGAAGCAGAATCAAATTCAAGCTGGCCATGCCAAGAGCCAGTATTCCGTAGACGAGCGAAAGAAGCATCGAGTTAGAGCGGCCGAAGAATCCACAGACCGCGCCTCCCACGATAGAGCCAGCGGACTGAGCGATCAAAACAAATGCGAGTGCTTAGGGCGCCAGCTTTACAATGACTTAACACTGCGATGATGTACCCTGAGTATAGTTGCATACGAGAACTACAACTAGCTCTTATTTCGCCTTGTCGATGCGTGATTCTTAGGAAAAAGGCATGAGTTTTTGTGCAGCTTGTAGCTTAGAACATAAGGTGGTTGGGGTAAAACTGGGCGCAATTGAAATCGCTAGTTACGCTCTGATTTCTACGCGCGTCGATCAGCCGAGGTTGGTTTGCTTCGAGGTTTGGTTGGGAATGAGATGAGTCCAAGGAATATAGAGATCGACAAGTATTTGAGTGACGGATGTGGACGTTGCTCGTTAGGGGGGACACCCAATTGTAAAGTTCATGCGTGGCAAGAAGAGTTGAAGTTACTGAGAGAGATCGTTTTAGATTGCGGGTTAACGGAGGAGAGAAAATGGGGAGTTCCTTGTTACACGATTGAGGGAAAGAACGTTTCCGTAGTCAGCGCTTTAAAGAGTTATGCCTCGATCAGCTTTTTCAAAGGGGTTTTGATTTCTGATCGCCACAACATCCTGGAGAAGCCTGGTGAAAATTGCCAATCAGACCGTGTGGTCAAGTTTACCTCGGTGGATGCGATCCGCAGACTAGAGTCTGTTCTCAGGGAGTACGTACATCAAGCGATAGAAATCGAGCGATCTGGAGAGAAAGTCAATTTCGATGCAAAGTTCGATTTGGAGCTTCCTATCGAACTGTCGAATCGACTGGCCCTTTCTTCTGAGTTAAAGCGAGCATGGGAGAATTTGACTCCTGGTCGTAAGCGAGGTTACGTATTGTTTATTGAAGCAGCCAAGCAGCCTAAGACACGGGAGGCCCGCATCGATAAGTACACTCCGTTAATCCTTAGGGGGAAGGGAATGCATGACCAATAACCTAGCCAAAATGATATTTGTTTACTGGTGATTTTACGCCTACCTAAGATGTTTCGTTTTAGATCTATTTGGCAAGGTACTCGATGGCGGAGGCGATTCCGCAGGTAACTTGGGTCATGCGAGCATAGTCTAAGGTTTCGGGGGTATCGGTTGCTTTGTGATAGTTTGGGTTTCGAAGGAAACTGGTGTCTGTGAGCATTAATGCGGGATAGTTCTGGTCCCAGAAAGAACTGTTGTCGCTCATTCGAATTTCGTTTATTCGTTCGGGTAAGCAGATGGAGAAAAGAGGCATTGCTTTTGCTCCCTTTTTGAATCCTCGACGGAAACTCCAGCAGAGCTTCCAAGAAGCCAAATTGCCAACTGCTGCCAGGAAGTCTCCTCGTTTTGGGAAGAAGCGCCTCAGTACCTTCGGTATCAATGGGGGGATGTTTTGCGAATTCGGTTCAGTTGTGTAGTATCCAACCATTTCCAAGCATAACATACCGACAATATTGTCGTTTCTCTTTTGGGCTTCGCGTGCATGGTACTGGCTGCCCATGATATCCATGTTGAAGTAGGGTGGTTCCTCGCAAGCAAAGGCAACAAACCGTATGCTGCGTTTGTTGGAGAGGTCTTTTGTTAAACGGCTAACTTCGAGCATTACGGCAACGGCGGAAGCGTTGTCGTCTGCGCCGGGAGTACAGAAAACAGTGTCGTAATGGGCCCCGACAAGAATGATCTCGTCTGAACGAGCGTTACCTCGAAGTTCAACAATTAGATTTGTCGCTTGGTCTCGCAAGACATCGTAACATTCGCGAGTGACTTCATAGCCCATCGATGCCCATTGTCCCTCGATGTAACCGATCGCTGCCTGGATCGACTTTGGCTTTTGAAGGTAACGAGGACCGATTAATCCAGCCAATCGGTCAACATGCAGCCGTAATTGGTCTTCGATGAATTGGTGGTCGTTATTCTGCTTTTGAAACGCTTTCATTGTCTGCAGATTGTAACATAGTTAATCCGCAACCACACGCTTTGGACCAATCGATTAATCCATCGACAGGTCGTGATACCATTCCTCGGGATGCAAACACCGACGCCTCAATATCACTAACAGATCAAATCGGTAAAACCTTGTCGTTTTTCCAGATACCTTTGTTCGCTAAGCAGCGCGGCGTAGAGAACCACTGGAGACGGCTGTAGACGGAAGTGCTTGTTTCACAAACGCTTCCGAGTTGCTGGTGCGTGCGAAGATGGTCGATTGGTCATGGCAAAGACGAGGAAGCCATTGATGAATTGCTTGGCTGATCTCGTCATCGGAGTTCCATCGGCCGTCAACAATAACCAGATCACTTGGTAAGACGACGTTGGCGACGCGAGCGATAGCTGCAATGGTATCGCCTGGAATAAGATTGGCTTTGACGCCGAGTTCTGCTAGCTTTCTGTGGGCTGTTTTAAGCGGTAAGTGGGGCGTCCCGGCTGGCGCGGACTCGAATGGATCTACTCCCGCATAGCGGATTTGCGACACACCGTCTGGCTTTGAGCACAACGGGATGACTCTTGCGAAGCGTCCACCATCCCCTAATCCCAGTTCTAGGATCGAAGAAATAGGATTCTCGAGGACGTGTAGGAAAAGAGCACGCTCACTGGCTGGTTTTGAAAGATAACGCCAGTAAAAACGTTTCGTCCAGCTTAGCCGAGACATGTTTTCCTCTGATTCAGCCTCAAAGTGTTGAAAGCTGGCCGAGGTGAGATGATCAGCATCCGTGCCTCATCACCACACCTCGAGCAGCTACGCACAATCATCAACTTTGCGAACGTTCAATCATCCATGACCGAGTCGTTTGCAAATCCGATGTGCGAAAGCGAAAGCTATATGGGGGAGTGATCGGCAAGTCGGAGAGATCAAATGAGGAGTGGTTAGGAGTGTCGTTACAGTTTGGCTGGTTTCTCGCATCGCATTTAATCTACCGAATTTAACAACGCTGTGGATTGTTGGGGCTATGCTAGCGAAGGAGTGGTGTGGGAATTGCCGGTTGTGTCGAAGCTGCTGGCGTAGCAATTCGGATTCCGGACAAGTTGAATGGGCTCGTCATCGCCCAGCATGGTCGTTGACCTAACGTTTCAGCGTCTCAGGATTCTGTTTAATCCCATTTTAGAATCCCTAGGAGTCCCGAAAGCAGAAACGTCCGATTGGACTAAGCACTCACGAACAATGGCTAACTTTATTCAATCAATTGCATCAATCTTGCGTATGCCTGGTACGTTAAGATTCAATTTGCGATCTTCGAAAACAATAGAATCAACTCAGGACGATTTACCGTCCAAAATCGTCAGTGCGCCCCTGTGGCGGCATGTATCTGAATGGGAGAGGTGCGAAAAACGGCTGGCACTTTCTGCAATGCCATGGGGACCGCTTGAGTGGGATACGGCACAGATCAATGACGATTGGATAGATTTGCAGCAGCAAAGTGAACTTGGTGGGATTTCGCATCATGGTCTGGACAACGGTGCAGCCCCTGGCTTTACAGTTTCAGAAATAGAGACATTTCTTTCCAGCGCTCACCAGCAAACGGGGTGGACAAACGTTCAGTCTCTGTTTGGGCTCACTGGTCAAGGTCAGACGGTAGCCATTATCGATAGCGGTATCGCTTACAATCATTTGGCACTTGGTGGGGGATATGGTTCAACGCATCGAGTCGTTGGAGGTTGGGATTTTGCTGAGAATGACGCCAACCCGTTTGATGATGCACCCGCTGGGTATCATGGGACGCACGTAGCTGGAATTGTGGGAGCCAATCAAGGAAGTCAACAGGGGGTTGCACCGAACGTTGACTTCGTTGCCTTGCGAACATTTACGGACACAGGTCAAGGCCAGATGGCGTGGGTTGAGTCTGCATTGCGATGGGTCTACGACAATCGAAATACTTTTGAGAATCCCATCACTACCGTAAATTTGTCTTTGGGAGCTGGTTGGAATTCGAGCACGGTGCCAAGCTGGGCAACCCTCGAGGATGAGCTAATGCGGCTCAATCAAGTCGGTGTAGTTGTTGTCGCATCTGCGGGCAATTCCTTCCAACAAAATCCGACTCCTGGATTGGCATATCCGGCTGCAAGTCCTTACGTAATTCCTGTCGCGAGTATCGATTCGGACGGCGCCCTTAGCGGATTTAGTCAGCGAGATTCTCGGGTGATAGCGGCTCCAGGCAGAAATGTTTTGAGTACTGTGCCTGATCATTTCTGGGGTGCTGATGGAGTGTTTACGGATTGGGCTAGAGCAAGTGGCACGAGCATGGCGGCTCCGTACATATCGGGCGCGAGTGTGCTCATTCGCGAGGCCATGGAGTTGGTTGGGATGGAGAACATCAACTCGCAGTCGATCTATAACACGCTGATGAGTACTGCTAACTCCCTATTCGATCCCGTAACCAGACAAGTTTATAAATCCTTAGATCTAGATAACGCTATAGCCTCTATTTTGCCTGCGGATAACGTGGGAGGAACATTAGACTCGGGTCTTGTTCAAAATGTTCAGTCTTCTTGGCGGACTGATAGCTGGATTAATTCACTAGGTGATAAAGATGTTATGCGCATTGATGCCATTAAGTCAGGTGTGTTGCGATTTGAGCTAGATAGTGAGCAGCTTGGTGATTTAAATGTGTCCCTGTTACGCAATGGCAGCAGTTCGAATTTGCAACTCATTGATGGTGTTGCTTCGGTACAACTAGTTGCCGGCGAAAGGATTGGTTTTCAAATAGAGGACGGCCAGGCCATAGGACGGTATGGAATCAACTGGACATTTGTCGAGTCGCCAACAGGCAGCGGAAGTGGTTCTGGGGCTGGCAATGGATCGAACGGTGGTTCACCGATCTTAGGAACTGTGAACGGTTCAACATTGACCATCATTGGTACGAGCGATGTAAATGCCTACGAGCTGGACTTGCGACAAGGAATTCAGCTGCGTGTTGGAGATGCAACACAATCGTGGAATACTCAGCAAGTTCGATCGATTGTATTCGATGGAGGTTTGAATAACGATTCTATCAAAATCATTGGAACAGTGGGCGCAGACAAAATTGAGCTACGGTCTGGCGTTACTGTGTTGACGACAGAGCAGCTAAATGTTGAGTTGCGGAATTTAGAAAACGTGCAGTTCGACGGAGTGAGCGGACCAGATCGAGCATTTATGTATGATCAATCCACGGATGACCGGCTATTGATACATCCGAATCGAGCTGAATTGGTTGGAGTCGGCTATAACTTTGTCGTAGAAAATGTGAATCGAATTTTTATTCACGCAGTTGCTGGGGGAGACGATCAAGCGTTCGTCTACGATTCGAATCAAAACGACGTTCTTTCAGTAAGACCACAGTTTACCAGTATTTCAGGGCCGAGTTTCTTTAACTATCTTTCGGGATTCGAAAGAGTGTTTGCTTACTCGACCAATGGCGGATTAGACCGTGCGCAGTTGTACGATTCCGCAGGAGATGATTTGTTCAATGCGAGTCCTGTGGTGACATCGATCGTGGGGCAGGGGTTTTCGACCTTTGTTAGAGGCTTTAGCGAGGTAGAGGCCATTGCGAATGCGGGAGGGAACGACCGAGCGGTGATCCACTATTCCGGTGCTTCGCAAGTGTTGTCGAGCAGTGACTCTTCAGGAGTCATAAACAACAGCCGGACAAGTATTGCGCGTTACTTTGAACATGTGCAGGTTTCCGCTCTGACGTCGCCAGCATCTACCTCTGTAGCGTTAAGAGCTTTAGAGGAGGACGGAAGCTCGATTTTGGCAACAGAGGATGAGGGCGTTTTTGGTGCGTCCGGTTCTTTGGTTTTAGGACCGGCGATCAACATGGCCTTTTTGCGAGTGGCCGATAACGCATTCGCTGATCCAAGCCGATCGAGTTCTGGCTCAAGCGAGTCAGGTGAGTTGGCAAGTATTGTCTCAGAGTATTCCTGGTTCGACAAACAGTCTGCAACATCGCATGAAGCCGAGGCACAGGACCTGATTCGATTGGAGATGCTCGAGGAAAAATTAGAACGGCTGGATTCGCTCATTGCAGTGATCGCGGGCTGCGAGTCAGAAGACGAACTTTTAATTGTCCGTTCCCAGTTTTTTGCTGAGTATCGTTAGCTGTGACATAAGCTGGTATGGCAAAAACAGGAGGGGGGATCATAGACGATTCCTTTTAGAAAACGATGCAAACGTCGGGGGGGATCTCCCTTTCGCAATTGTTTTGGAGGCGTAAAATCTACCTATCCTGCTTGAATTACCTAAGTTCCCGGGCTATCTTCAATGGTTGCATTGAGCTGAGGCATTTTGCTAGCGCGGGTGTTTTCCTATAAAAGCTACTGGAGGAGCTTCATGAGACGAGGATTTTTAAGATCGATTTCAGCAATCGCGGTTGTTAGCTGCGTAACCGGCTTGGTGAGCATGGCTCACGCGGGCTGGGGATCTAGTGGTGGATCGTCGGGCGGTTACGGATCGTCTGGTAGCTATGGATCATCGGGCGGTTACGGTTCGTCTGGTAGCTATGGATCGTCGGGCGGTTATGGCTCATCGGGCGGCTATGGATCGTCGGGCAGCTATGGCTCGTCGGGCGGGCACACGCAGCATGTTGGGCCATTGCGTCGATTGCATAACCATTTGCACGACAAAATTCACAATCACATGGCACGTCGACATGCTTATCATGGCAGCAGTGGTGGAAGCAGTGGCAGTTATGTTACTTATGGTTCCAGCGGAGGTTCCAGCGGAGGTTCTTCAGGCAGTTACTACTCAACGGTTCGGGTAAGTCACGGTTCGTCGGGTGGGTCATCTGGCGGGTCGTCTGGCGGGTCATCCGGGGCGACATATTCGCCTGTTTCGTATGGTAGTTCAGGGGCATCTGGAGCCGTTCGTGAATCTTACGAGGTACCAGGTTCGACGCCTGCCGTTGGTGGGGCAACGCCACTTGGTTATTTGGGAAGCGATGGAGAAAGCTATTCCGTAAGTCGTATTTCGCCTGAAGCAATTAGCCCCAACGAGATTCACTTGATAGTTAATCTGCCGGAAAACGCGCAGATGTTCGTCAATGGAAATCCAACGACTTCGACCGGAAAGTCTCGACATTTCGTAAGTCGAGAGTTGGCTGCTGGTCAGAGCTACCGCTTCGATCTCAAGATGGTGATTGAGCAAGACGGCGTAGCAGTTGAGAAGCAAAAAGTCGTTGTATTGGAGAGCGGTCGAGGCGAAGAAGTCACGTTTGATGCAGTTGCGGCCAAAGACCCTGTTGAGACAGTACTTCAGCTCAATGTTCCTGAGGGGGCAATCGTTTCTCTTGGAAATAACGAGACAAAAACCACCGGTGGTAGCCGAGTTTACCGAACTCGTCAATTGCTAGAGGGTGAAGCTTGGGACGATTACGCGATCAAAGTGACTTACGCGGGAGAAACTCGCGAGCAAACCATACGTCTGATCGGTGGTGACAATTTAGAATTGTCTTTCGATTTTAGTGCGAAGTCGTCGGACGATCGCTTGGCCAGTCGATAGTTACCGAATTTGATACTTGGACGGTCTCGGATTCGTTCGGCACATTCGTAGTCAAGTCTGAATTTGAAAAAGGCTGAATTGGGCTCCGGGGTTTCCCTCGGGGCCTTTTTTCGTTGTCGAACGAGCTTGGTTAGTTGCTTGGATTTCATGTAAGTCGGATGGTAGTGGAAACTAATGCGGCTTATCATCAGGGAGATAGAAAGTCTCTAACCCCAATTATTGCCGATGCCATTCGATTCCGTTTCCCGCCTGTCGAGTTCCAATATTGCCGGTGCAACGCGAACAGTTGCGGTCGTCGACATCGGTTCTACCAGCGTGAGGATGGCCATTGCGGAGATTGGCCAAGGGAGTTTTCGGATTCTGGAAGAAGTTTCCCAGATGGTCTCGTTGGGAAAGGATGTTTTTTCGACTCAGAATATTCATCGAAAGAGCATTGAGGAGTGTGTCGTAGTACTCAAGAGCTGCCGTCGGCTGATGAAAGAATATGGCATAACCTCGCCGCAGCAGATTCGAATCGTCGGAACGAGTGCGGTTCGAGAAGCGAACAATCAGGTCGCGTTTCTTGATCGGGTTTTCATTGCTACCGGTTTAGAGATCGAGGCATTGGATGAAGCCGAGGTTATTCGAATCACCTATATGGGGGTTCAGTCTATTTTGCAGGGGACACCGCAGCTAGCGGCTGCCAAGACATTAGTTGTGGAAATAGGAAGTGGCAGTACCGAGGTCATGCTTGTTCGTGGGGGGAATGTTCTTTTTTCGAACACGTACCGACTTGGTTCGCTAAGGTTATTGGATCAAGTTGATCGGTTGAATACATCGCTCGCAAAGCAGCGGGTGATTATTGAGTCGCAGGTGCATCGGCATGTTCAGCAGATCGCTGAGCATATCGATATTGATCAGACTTTGCAGATGGTCGTCTTGGGTGGGGACGTCAGATTGGCGGCAGACAATTTGAATTGCGTAGGCTTGGGAGATCAGTTACGTACTATGTCATTGTCAGAGTTGACTGATTTTGCGAGAGCTGTAAGTAATCTCAAGGAAGAGGATTTAGTAAGTCGTTTCGGGATTAGTTATTGGGATGCTGAGACTTTGTGGCCAGCGTTGATTGCTTACATTCATCTCGCTCGTGAGTTACAGCTTGAGACTTTGCATGTTGCGCCGACCAATTTGCGTGATGGGTTATTGAGTGATATAGCCCAGCAGGATTCTTGGACGCAGGAGTTTCGAAATCAGATCGTCCGTTCTGCGATTAATCTAGGTCGTAAAATGGCGTTCGATGAGACGCATGCACGGCACGTAGCGAATCTATGCAGAAAGTTGTTTGCGGATTTGCAGGAGGAGCATCAGCTCGATCAAAGGATGGAGTTGATACTTTATTTGGCGGCATTACTTCACGAAATCGGGCTTTTTATAAGCCCTCGTAGTCATCATAAGCACGCTATGTACATAGTGCGCAACAGTGAATTGTTTGGTTTGTCCGATCGCGATCTACTTATTGTTTCCTTGGTGGTCCGTTACCACCGCAGGTCGTCACCTCGGCCTGAGCATGAGGGGTACAATGTTTTGGATCGCAAGCACCGGGTTTATGTCTCTAAGCTGGCTGCCATTCTCCGGTTGGCGATTGCTTTGGACGAGTCACGGTCGCAGCGAATAAGTAATATTCGATGCAACCGAGATCATACTCGTTGGTTGATAACCGCGTTCGGGGTTGATGACGTTTCATTGGAGCAGTTAACCGTTCGTCAATCGAGCGGACTATTCGAGGAAGTATTCGGAATGAGTGTTTTTCTGAGAAGCGAACCAGGTTAGGCGTTGCGCGAGGATTCGCATGTTACTCGTTCCGATAATTATCGCTGTATTGGCTCTTGGAATAGTTACCGGAACGACATGGTTTTCCGTAAGTATTATTGCGTTGCTTTTGGTTATCAGGCTTACAGGTTATTTTTCCAAGAATTGGGCCGATCAAGTTTCCGTAGCGCGTAGTGTATCGTCAAGAGAAGTTGAGATTGGCGATCGCATTTCGATTGGTTTAAGGGTTGATAACCTGTCTAAGCAGCCTATTCCGTGGGTCTTACTCGAGGATAGCATTCACAAATCGGTAATCTACGCCCCGCACCGATCTTTGGAGTTGGTGGGGAGTAACATCAAGCTATACGAGTTGGGTGCTGGTCAGTCAGGATTGTTAGCATACGATTTGAAAGCGGTTCGTCGAGGATATTTTAGAATCGGACCGACGTTGCTTGAGACGGGGGATTTATTGGGTCTAAATCGGCAGCATAGAGTTGTGTCTGGTGCGGACTACATACTCGTCATGCCGAAGTTGATCCCCATTCAAGGAATAGACTTAACGTCGCGGCGTCCTTTAGGCGACTTGAGGATTTCCGATCGATCGATGGAGGATCCGAGCCAGATGGCAGGGGTAAGAGAGTATCGGATGGGGGATCCGTTGAATCGCGTTCATTGGAAAGCGACAGCGAGAACAGGTCAATTGCATACACGGGTATTTGAACCCTCGTGTATGCACGGGGCGATGCTTCTCGTGGATATGAATAGGGAATCCAATCCTGAGGAGCATGAGCCGATCCGGACCGATCTGGCGGTAACTGCAGCGGCTTCCATTGCGCATGCGTATTATTTACTCAATCAGCCCTGTGGGTTTATTTGCAATGGTATTGATATGGCGGAGAGATTTTCTTTTCAGGAGCTAACGGGCGATTACTCTGATAGGAGCTCCATTCGCAACACTGTTCAAAAGGAGTTAAAAATTGATCGATTGAGACCGATCATTGTGGAGCCTGGGAATGGAGTCGAGACGTTTACCCAAATCCATAAAGCGTTGGCAAGAGTTGGCCGCTCCGAAGGTTTGTCATTTTTCGAGTTGGTGCAAGAAGTTCGCAGTAGGTTGCCACGCAATCTAACGATAATCGCTATTTTGCAGAACGTCTCCGAAGAATCGGTTATGGCATTGGAGATGCTTAAGAGACAGGGATATTCCGTAGCGGTAATATTGAATCACGCAGCCGATCATGAGGGCATTGACATGGCAGCTCGCCTAGTTTCTCAGCGTCTGTCCGTTTATTCTTTGTTGGACGAAACATCGGTTCCGTTCGTTTGCCAAAACTTGCTTGTCATGAGATGATTGATATATGAGTATTTGCCAGCAATCAGACAGTTCATCTATCGGTCCGTCCTCGATTCCAAACTTTGCCCCATTGAAGATTGGGGCGGTGGAAGTTGGTTTTCCTGTAGTTCAAGCAGCGCTGAGTGGGTACAGCGATTGGGCCATGAGGGTTATTGCGAGGCGATTGGGGGCATCGTATTCCTTGTGCGAGGTCATGCTCGATCAGTTTCTTGTAGGCCTTAAAGATCGGCAACGAACGAGGCACTTCTTGTATAACACTCCGGAGGAGCATCCTGTAGCTGGCCAGCTAATGGGAGCCGAACCTGAGCAGTTTTCCTTGGGGGCACAAAAGTTGGTTGAGGCCGGGTTTGCGGTGATTGACATCAACTTTGGGTGTCCGGTTAGGAAAGTGTTAGGCAGATGTCGGGGGGGATTTCATTTGAGTCAGCCCGACGTTGCTCTTGAAATTGTAAAGAGAACACGGGATATCGTTCCACCTGAGATCCCCGTAACGATCAAGATGCGGCGGGGGATCGATGATACTCAACAGAGTAGGGATAGGTTTTTCGAGATACTGGATGGTTCATTTGCTTACGGGGTAGCAGCCATTACTGTGCATGGTCGCACCGTTGAGCAACGCTATGTCGGTCCAAGTCGTTGGGGGTTTTTAAAAGAAGTAAAGCAGCATGTGGGCAATCGCGTGATCCTAGGAAGCGGTGACTTGTTCAGTGCTCACGATTGTATGAAGATGATGGAAGAGACTGGTGTCGATGGAGTCACTGTGGCTCGTGGTTGTATTGGCAATCCATGGATATTTAGTCAAGCACGAGCAATATATTCCGGACTTTCACTTCCTCCTCCGCCAACTCTTCACGAGCAAAGAGAGATAATTTTGGAGCATTTTCGTTTGGCTGAGGAATTGTATGGGACTGATCGAGCTGGAGTGCCAATGCGAAAGTTCGGGATCAAGTATTCGCAGCTACATCCTAATGGGATTGATGTTAGGACCGATTTTGCCCGTGTGAAGAATTTAAACGAATGGACAAAAGTCCTCGAGAAGTGGTACAGCATCGATGGGCCAGGTAAGTACCCACAGTTTGCGGAGCTGGAGACTGAGTGTGAATAAACCACACTGCATTCAGTTGCTACATGCAAAAGCGTGGGCGTTAGGAAGTGCCGCAGATAATGTTTGCTGGACAAGGAGCTTTGGTGGACCACTTAAATTGAGGAATGCATCGCAAACCACGTTGTGCATTTGTGGAGAGTGGTTGCCAAGCAGAGTGTTGCTAAACGGCATGTCGGTTGAAATCCGAGGTAATGAGCAGGGGCGAATGGAAGCGGAGATCGGTCGACAACTTTTTGATCGGAACAAAGTCGAATTGATATGGGATAATGAGATCGGTAGCGAAGTAACTCATGATGGTTTTGCCTCGCTTAGAAGCGTACATTTGGAGATTCTGGAATGAAGTCGGGTCGTTTGATTGCAAGCTTGTTACTGTCCGTTTTATTAGTCGATCTTGCTCGATCGCAATCCGGGGTTGAGTCGCCTGTTGCAAAGATGGGGCCAGAGCTGGATTTGGAAAAGCTTTTGGCCGCGCGACTGAATAATGAGGAATTGCGACAGGGGTGGATACGATTATTCGACGGCCAAACGTTGATGGGATGGACCAAAACAGACGGTGCAAATTGGCGGGTTAAGGATAACGCGATCGTTGCTACTGAGGGGACCAATAGTCTTTTGTGTACTTCAGTACCGTTTAGTGATTATGAAGTTTCGCTCGATTTTCGAGCGGAAGAGAAAACCAATAGTGGGTTGTTTTTGAGAACTCCGTTGGTGCCAATGGATCCAGCTCGCGATTGTTTCGAACTAAATATCGCACCGAAAGACAACCCCTTTCCCACAGGGTCCTTAGTGTTCCGTCAGAAGAGAAACGATTCTATTGTCGATCCAGCTCCTAACGAGTGGCATAATCTAAAAGCTCTCGTGCAAGGAGATCGAGTGACAACGTGGCTTGATGGAGTGCAGACGTGTGAATATCACGACACAACGAATCTGCAAAGTGGATTCGTAGGATTGCAGTTCAGGGAAGGTAAAATCGAGTTCCGTGAAATTAAGATTCGTCCTTTGGCGGACGAAGTTCTCGCTGGCAAAATGGACAGTTTCAAACCTGCCGTGAATGTTCGTGCTGATTACGATCCAGCGGGTGCGTTGACCATAAGTGGCGGTCGAGGGCACGTTGAGAGTGCATTTTCGTTCGGGGATGGTGTCGTTCAATTTTCAGCGGAGACTCTTGCGGGGAACGTGAATTCGGGAGTCTTTTTTCGTTGTATTCCGGGTGAAGACATGAATGGGTACGAATGCCAATTGCATCATGGGTTTTCGGAAAGTCGATTCAAGCCGTTGGATTCGGGATCTGGGGCGATATTTCGGCGACAAGCGGCTCGAGCGGTTTTGTCGGATGAAGGGAAGGTTACTCACATTACAATTCTGGCTTCCGGCGCAGGGATTTCGACATGGGTTGAAGGGGTGCAAGTAGTTGAATTCGTTGATACCAGAAAGCCAGATTTGAATCCTCGTCGTGGATTGCGATTGCAACCTGGAACACTGATGCTCCAAGGTCACGATCCAGAATGCAAAGTGCGGTTTCATTCCATCAGAGTGCAGCCGTTTCCGGATGCCAAGAAATAGCGAGTTGCGCTATTTCCTTGGAGTAGTTTGTTTAATTAGGGTGGGTTTTCTGAAGCAGGAATTATGGTGCAGTGATTTAGATCGCTCATTCTGATGCGGAACAAACAGCAGATGTTCGGGTTTAGACATTAAAGCCCAGTTTCTTTTTTTGTTCCAAAAAGTTGCTCCTGGGCTTTGGTGAAGCGTTTTGTTGACGTCGGCTCGCAATTGAGTCGGCGCGAGTTCCCGAAACCGTGGCAGATGCTTGTGGCATCTGGGCTTGAGATGGAGCGGGGGCTGAATTTGTTTGACGATTACGCCGGAGAGTCCTCGCATTTTTGGGGGCTTGTTAGGTCCCGATAATGCATCGGATCGTACTGAAATGGGAATTTTTTTTGAGTTCGAGTGGTGTTGCCGTTTTGCGAGTGTTGTCTTTTTCGATAAATTCGTCTGTTGATTGTCGTGAAGAAGCGTTACTTAGGTAACATGGTCTCGTCACCGATTTGGCCTCATGATGAAATTCCCCACCTTTCCCCAACCTACCCGTGGAGCTATCCATGAAACGCATTTCAAATCTTAGTTTCAAAAGAAGGACGCGATCTGGAAAGATCGGTGTGCTTTTCGGCGTGGTCACTGCAACTGCTCTGGTCGGCGGAGGGGCGTATTGGTGGTTTGCAAACGGATCGGGGCAGGGGGCTGCAGGGCGAGATAAGCCAATACTCGAACAAGTGGCTCGTGGTCCTTTTGACCACATAGTCCTTGAAACTGGGGAAATTGAAAGTAGTAGCAACAATGAGGTGAAATGCGAAGTCAAGGGACGCGGGGGAAATGGTACGCCCATACTAGAAGTCATCCCTGAAGGCAGCATCGTCAAAAAGGGGGATGTCCTGTGTCAATTGGATTCGTCTGCTTTGGATCAGGAGGCGAAAACGCAGCGGATTGTTGTGTCCGTCGCAGAGTCGACTGTAATTTCAAGTAGCGCGGCGGTTGAAAAAGCAGTAATCTCCAAGCAAGAGTACTTGGAGGGTACTTACTTAACCGAGCGTCAGGTGATTTTGAGCGAAATTTCCGTTGCTCAGCAAAATCTTCGTAAGGCGGAGTTGGCATTGCAAAGTGCCGAAAGATTAGCCGCCAAAGGGACTCTCAAGCCTTTGCAAATAGAGGCGGAACAATTTGCAGTTCAGAACGCAAAAAGCACGCTTGAGTCAGCTCAGGGGCGCCTGAAAGTTCTTGATGAATTAACCAAGCAAAAGATGTTGGTTCAGTTGGAAAGCGACATCAATACGGCGAAAGCAAAATTGGAATCGGACGAGACTTCGTTAATGGAGGAGCGAGACAAGCTTGCTGAGATTCAAGGTCAGATTGATGCTTGTAATATCAAAGCTCCCGCGGACGGCCAGGTCGTTTATGCAAACAAATTCGGTAACCGTGGCGGGGCAGATTTCGTGGTTGAGCCAGGTGCCTATGTTAGAGAGCAGCAAACGATCTTCCTGCTTCCTGACCCTACAAAGATGCAAGTAAAGGCGAAGGTCAACGAGTCTAGGATCACGCTGATTCGTGATGGAATGCCGGTGAAGATTCGCGTTGGTGCAGTGGACAACGATTTGTTTGGGCGGGTGGTTAAGGTCAACAAATATGCTGAGCCGGGTAACTGGTTTGGTCCAGCCGTCAAAGAGTATGCTGTGTTTGTTCAGATTATGGATCCTCCGAAAGAAATTCGTACCGGCATGACGGCCGAAGTACGCGTATTCGTTGAGCAGATACCTGATGCGATTCAGGTACCTATTTTGGCCGTGTATGAGACAAAACGCCATCATTTTGTGCTGGTGCAGAACGGAAATGATTTCGAGACTCGGGCGATTAAAATTGGCGGTGCTAATGACAAGTTCGTCACCGCTCAGTCTGGTGTCAAAGACGGCGATCAAGTAGTCCTAAATCCAAGGCTTCATTTGGACAAGATGGACATTCCTGACATTGTAGAAGAGGACGATAGCGAAGAGTTTGCAAAGATCTCTGCTGATGCCCCCAAAAAAGCATCGTTTTCTGCGAATGACGTTAGTGGTGGGCCAAAACCTGGTGCGAGGAGTGGTGGAGGTCCAGACATTGCGGCCATTGTTCAATCTATCATGGACCGGCTCGACAAAGACACCGACGGAAAAATTAGCAAAGCTGAGAGTCAGGAAGACTCTAATTTTTCAACGAGATTTGACGATGGAGACATGAACAAAGACGGCTTTATTGATAAAGCTGAGATGACCAGTAGCATGCGCAAAATGATGTCGGCTAGAGCTGGAATGAACGGTGGTCCCGCCGGTTCAGGTGGTCCTCCTGGATCTCGTGGTAGCAATTGAACATATCGAGTCTAGCCGAGGTCAATGTGTCAAACGTTCATAGTGATACGACGCGATATGCGTGCCGCGTTGTCGAGATGAAAAAGGAATATGTTTTAAAGAGCGAGACAGTGCGCGCACTTCGAGGTGTTACCTTCGATGTGCCTGAGGGGGACTATGTCGCGATCATGGGCCCGTCTGGCTCCGGTAAGAGTACGTTGCTCAACATGTTGGGATGTTTAGACAAACCTACGTCAGGTAGCTTGTTTTTGGGCAAGGACGATGTAGCGAAAATGAACGACGACGAGTTGGCGTCAATTCGTTCTCAAAGAATTGGTTTTGTCTTCCAATCTTACAACTTGATTCAGCAATTAACGGTCGTGGAGAACATTCAGGTTCCGCTGTTTTATCAGGGACGGCCTCTTTCTAAGGATCAGCAGACCAGATCTTTGGAGCTTGCCAAGATGGTGGGTTTGGGGCAAAGATTGGATCACCGACCTACGCAGCTTTCCGGGGGGCAGCAACAGCGTGTTGCGATTGCGAGATCGCTTGTTAACGACCCTTATTTTATATTGGCCGACGAGCCCACTGGAAACTTGGACTCACGAACGACCGAAGAGATTCTTCAGTTGTTCGAGAAGTTAAATAACGAGGGTCGGACGATCATTTTGGTAACGCACGAAGACGAAGTATCAAAGCGTGCAAAACGAGTAATTCGTCTTAAAGACGGACTTTTGCAATGGGATCGTCTTAATACCCAGGATATTCGGGACGCTGCTGCTAAGTACGCAATTGAAAATATGCCGGTGGAAGTATGAACATTTGGTTGGGAACAATTCAGCTTGGTGTGAAAAGCTTGTGGTTGCACCCGATGCGGTCCATCCTCACGGTGCTTGGTATATTCATTGGCGTCGCGAGCGTTATATGGTTGCTTGCCATAAGTAAAGGCATCGGAGATGAGGCCCAGCGACAGATCGAGAGCTTAGGCGCCGACACGATAATGATTCGAACCATCAAGCCCCCGAGCGAGAAGATGGCTGCTCAAGGTTTGACGCCGTATGGATTAACGCGAGATGAATTTGAGTTTCTCTCAACGAGCGTCCCGACTGTGAGGAGTGCGATTCCGATTCGAGAGTTGCGTCGACAGTTTCAGTACCGAGATCGCAAGATGGATGGTCGATTGGTCGGTTGTACCCCCGAGTATTTTGATGTAAATAAGCTCGAAATGGAGCAAGGGCACTTCATTACGGATGCGGAGAATTTTGGCAAGGAAACCCACTGCGTTATCTCTTCAAAAGTTGCAGAGAGACTGTTTCCTGCGGAAGATCCTATCGGCAAGCGCGTATATATGCCTGAGAACCAGGATTTCTATTTGGTCGTTGGTGTGCTAAAGCCAAAGGGGGCGACTGCGGCCGTGGGTGGATCCATGGCGGCACAAGATTTTACGAACGATATTTATATCCCTATTCGAACACTGCAGCAACGTATTGGGGATATGGTGATGAGTTTTCGTTCTGGATCCCGTGAGGGTGAAGTGATACAGCTAAATCAGATCACGTTGCGGGTAGCAGACATAAAAGACGTAAAGAGAACCGCAGAGTTGGTGGAAACGGCCCTTGCTGGGCATGACAAGATGGAAGATATCCAAGTCGTCGTGCCGTTGGAATTGTTGGAGCAGGCTCGAACGACGCGTGCCATGTTTATGTTGTTCATGGGAATGATTGCTGCGATCTCGCTCTTGGTTGGGGGGATCGGCATCATGAACATCATGCTGGCAACCGTGACAGAAAGAACGCGGGAAATCGGAATCAGAAGAGCATTAGGAGCAAAACGCAGGGATATCATTCGGCAGTTTCTGGTTGAAACCAGTGTGCTAAGTTTGACAGGAGGATTAACAGGTATTTTGTTCGGTTTGCTTTGCGGTCCTGCGGTAAACGGAGCTCGAATGCTTGCGAACCAATGGTTTGGGGACGTCATGGCAGAGCTTCCCGAAGTCGTTCGTACGGTTCAGCCGTCGATTGTTCCGGCAAGCATCCCGGGTGCATTTTTCATTTCGTTGATCGTTGGAATTGTGTTTGGAATATATCCAGCGACCAGAGCAGCGAAGATGAATCCTATCGAAGCCCTTCGGCACGAGTAACCCAACGCATTTAAATGAAGCCAGACGATGAGCTTTGCCTCTGCTTTCACATCACGTGGCGAAAAGTAATCAATTTTATACGGGTGCATAATGTCACCAGACCGAGTCAGCTCCATGAGTGTGGAGGAGCAGGAACGGGATGTGGCTGGTGTCGCAAGCAATTAACCAAGCTAACGGCGGAAATCCAGCAATATCCGCCGACTTCCGATACGATCGAGGAGTGGCTTGATGATCGATCGCCCAACAAAGAGCTTTATGCTGAGGGGCGGCAAAAGTATCGCGACTCGCTACCAAAGTGATTTAAGGCCAGAGCTCTGGGTCGCATTTTTTCGTTTGACCAATGGCAACCCATGATCGATGAAATTTGGATATCATAATGGTATTCCAACTCTCATCCCAGACGCCACAGCTATGACTACGGATCGAACCCAAAAGCTAAAACGAATACTTTATGCGATTAAGGAATTAAATGCGTTCTCACCTGATTTAGCCAAATCAACATGTAGCGATGTTCATCCCGCATATGTTACTCGGGTGATCAAACAGTTAAGTAAAGAAGGTCTGTTGAATCGACATCTCGAAAGCAAGAACGAGGTGTATTCCTGGAATAAGCCAAACCAGTTTGATATTGAGAATTGGGTTGCCAATCAGGTAAATGGTGAGCAGATAAAATCTTCTCCTGAGCAAGAGCGTCCCAGAGAGCTGTTGCTGCAGAATGGCCCGAGCTCGCTCACAGATGCGCAGCTCATTGCGATTCTCATTCGAGTCGGTATTCCTGGGGAGTCAGCAATCCATGCGGGCAGACGAATCTCCAATCGCTTTTCAGTTAAGCAGTTAGCAAAGCTGGTGGACGCCAGTTTACCGGAACTGCGCGCGATTTCGAAAGCTATACGTAAAGACAGTTACGCACAAATCATGGCTGGTATCGAGCTGGGGAGGAGAGTCTCTGTGCTGAGGGATCGCATCAATCAAGTACCGGAGAGAATACGAGGTTCGGATGATGCGATACGATACTGCATGAAAGAGTTTCATCGACTCGCAGTCGATGGTGTGCAGGAGGAGTTTCATATTGTGACTCTCGATACACAGCTCGGGCCTATTGGAACCCATCACATAACAACTGGTACATTAGATGCTAGTTTGGTGCATCCTAGGGAAGTGTTTAGGCCAGCGATTCGAGAAAGTGCGTCGGCGATCATTTTGGTTCACAACCATCCCTCGGGAGACCCAACTCCCAGTCGCGAGGATCGATCTGTTACGGATCGACTGACGCAAGCGGGAGATTTATTGGGGATTAGGGTGTTGGATCACATCGTTGTGGCCAAAGAGAATGGGCGATCAGTGATGGCAGGCTAGTTAGCCCCCCATGTTTTCTTCCAGGCGTCTTTTTTGATGGATCTCTTCTTCAATGATATTGATCCCGTGGGTTCCTCTAGAAGTTTCGAAATACTCAACGAGAGTTGAATAAGGTTGGTCTTCTGGCAGGTGTATAAAACGTTGATGGACCCCCCATTTGCTTTCAAGTAGGACAGTGTTGTCTGCCAGAACTGAGCAAACGATCGCCGTGTGGATGATATTGCCAGCAGCATTTCGGTAGACAGCCA
>Ga0315899_10001448_pt1 | contig 26965 bp, 15 predicted proteins | sample LakEriMetagenome_2_FD_203518 | JGI IMG/M metagenome (GOLD analysis project Ga0315899, IMG submission 203518) | Freshwater fungal communities from buoy surface, Lake Erie, Ohio, United States - Buoy 4 MA112 | ecosystem: Environmental > Aquatic > Freshwater > Lake | place: USA: Lake Erie, Ohio... | reverse complement strand
CGCCGCATCGGTCGCCATCCGGCCTTCTCCCAGTGCTTTCACGCCTGTGATCGCTACCTGGTGCTGAGGCGACTGCAGGGCACCACCTTCTACGACTGCCTGCGCCGCGGCATCCGCATTCCACTGCGAGCGATGGTCGACGTCGATGAGGCGATCGTCTACGCGGAGGCTCGGGGCCTGCATGGCCACGACGTCCACGGCCGCAATGTGCTGCTGCACGAAGGGCGCGGGCGCATCGTTGACATCTCCGATTTCCTCAACCCGGAGCCTTGCCACGCCTGGCGCGATCTGCGCTGGGCCTATCGGCACCTCTACCGGCCCCTGATCGCACCGCTGCGCCTGCCGGTGCCAGGGCCGCTGCTGGCGGGGGTCCGCAAGGGGTATCGGCTGTTCCGGCGCCTACTGCGGCGCGGGGCTGAGCGCTAGGGGTGGAGCAGCGGCTGGCGAGACCCGCCAGCCAGTCGCGCAGCAGCGGCAGGGCATCGGGCTCGAGTCGGTAGTACATCCAGCGGCCCTGCTGGCGTCCGCTGATCAACCCCGCCTCGCGCATCACCCGGAGGTGGAAGGAGAGCCGCGACTGGGCCAGCTCAAGGCTGGCGGTGAGCTCGCAGACGCAGCGCTCACCATCGGCCAGGGCCTCGATCACCCGCAGCCGGATCGGATCGGCCAGGGCCCGCAGCAGCAGCTGGGCCCGCGGCTCGGCCAGGGCCGGGGGGGCAGCCATGGAGACCGTCGCGGCCACGGACATGTGCTCTGCAACACCTGATCCATCAACGGTAGTTGATCTATGGTCGTGACCGTTGTCCCCGCCCGCGATCAGCTCCGCCATGAACATCGGCATCAACGGATTCGGGCGCATCGGTCGACTGGTGTTCCGCGCCCTCTGGGGCAGCCCCGGCATCAACATCGTCCATGTCAACGAACCGGCCGGCGATGCCCACGCCGCCGCCCATCTGCTCGCCTTTGATTCGGTGCATGGCCGCTGGCAGCAGGCGGTGCAGTCCAACAGCCGCGGCTTCTTCGTGGGCTCGGCCCCGATCAGCACCAGCCACGAGAGCGATCCCACCGCCGTGCCCTGGCGCGAGGCCGGCGTGGACCTGGTGCTCGAGTGCAGCGGCCGCTTCAAGACCCCCGAAACCCTGCAGCCGTACTTCGATCAGGCAGGGGTGCAGCGGGTCGTGGTGGCCTGCCCGGTGAAAGGCGTGATCGCCGGCCATGAAGCGCTGAATATCGTCTACGGCATCAACCATCACCAGTACGACCCCGAGCTGCACCGCCTGGTCACCGCCGCCTCCTGCACCACCAACTGCCTGGCGCCGGTGGTGAAGGTGGTGCACGAGAGCTTCGGCATCGACCACGGCGCCATCACCACCCTGCACGACGTCACCAACACCCAGGTGGTGGTGGACACCTACAAGAGCGATCTGCGCCGGGCCCGTTCCTGCAGCCAGAGCCTGATCCCCACCACCACCGGCTCGGCCCGGGCGATCGGCATGATCTTCCCCGAGCTGGAGGGACGCCTCAACGGCCATGCGGTGCGCGTGCCGCTGCTCAACGCCTCCCTCACCGACGCCGTGTTCGAACTGAAGCGCAGGGTGACCGTGGAGGAGGTGAACGCCGCCTTCGAGGCCGCCGCCCATGGGCCGCTGCAGGGCATCCTCGGCTACGAAACCCGGCCGCTGGTCTCGGTCGACTACGTCAACGACGCCCGTAGCGCCATCATCGACGCCGCCTCGACGATGGTCGTCGATGACACGCAGCTGAAGGTCTACGCCTGGTACGACAACGAATGGGGCTACAGCTCCCGCATGGCCGATCTGGTGCGCCACATCGCCCTGCTCGACGCACGCTGAGGCTGAGCCATGGGCACCACGTCGATGTCGCCGCTGCGGCAGTACGGGATCGTCACCGCCAACTACTGGGCCTTCACCCTCACCGATGGCGCCCTGCGCATGCTGGTGGTGTTCCACTTCCATCAGCTCGGCTACAGCACGCTCGAGATCGCGCTGCTGTTCCTCTTCTATGAGTTATTCGGGGTGCTCACCAACCTCTACGGCGGCTGGCTGGGCGGCCGCTTCGGCCTGAGGCTCACCCTCTGGAGCGGCACGCTGCTGCAGGTGGCGGCGCTGCTGATGCTGATCCCGGTGGCGGACAGCTGGCCGAAGTGGTGGAGCGTCGCCTATGTGATGGCCGCCCAGGCCCTGAGCGGCATCGCCAAGGACCTCAACAAGATGAGCGCCAAGAGCGCCATCCGCACGGTGGTGCCCGACACCCCGGATGATGCGGCGCGCGGCCAGCAGCAGTTGTTCCGCTGGGTGGCGATCCTCACCGGCTCCAAGAACGCCCTCAAGGGCGTGGGCTTCTTCCTGGGCGGCCTGCTGCTCACCACGATCGGCTTCAACAATGCGGTCGCGGCGATGGCAGCCGGACTGCTGCTGGCGTTCGCCGGCACCCTCGGCCTGCCGGCGGACATGGGCCGCATGAAGCAGAAACCGGCTTTCAGCTCGCTGTTCGCCAAGAGCCGCGCCATCAATCTGCTGGCGCTGGCGCGCTTCTTCCTGTTCGGCGCCCGTGATGTGTGGTTCGTGGTGGCCCTGCCAGTGTTCCTCGAAACCGCCCTCGGCTGGCGGTTCTGGGAGGTGGGCGGCTTCATGGGCCTGTGGGTGATCGGCTACGGGATCGTGCAGGGGGCAGCACCGGCCCTGCGACGCACCTGGGGCGATGGCAGCCCGCCCGGCCCGGCCGCCCTGCAGTTCTGGAGCGCCGTGCTCACGGCGATCCCCGGACTGATCGCCATCGCCCTCTGGCGGCAGGTGGGCCATCCTGGCCTGGCGGTGGTGGTGGGCCTGGCAGTGTTTGCCGTGGTGTTCGCGATGAATTCATCGCTGCACAGCTACATGATCCTGGCCTACACCGACGCGGAATCGGTGAGCCTCAATGTGGGCTTCTATTACATGGCCAATGCCGCCGGCCGCCTGGTGGGCACCCTGCTCTCCGGCGCCATGTTCCTGCTGGGCGGGATGCAGGGGATGCAGGCCTGCCTGTGGACCTCAAGCCTGCTGGTGGCGGCAGCCTGGCTGGTGAGCCAGCGGCTGCCGCGGGTGCCGAAGCCCCGCTGAACGCGGGGCAGGCGATCAGCGAGGGGCGCCGTTGTACTCCACCTTGACGATGCTGGTGCCGTCCGGAGAGATCAGGATGCGGGTCTGGCGGGTGGCGGCCTGCTTGTTCACCTCCCAGCCCGGAGGGCCGCCGAGGAAATCAAACAGGTAGCCGTTGGGTCCGGAGCTGACCATGCAGGCACCGCCGCCCTTCTGGTGCATGCAATTGGCGGTGAAGTACTTGGTGAGGCCGCCATTGATGCGCTCGCCCTCCATGCGCGCCAGATTGGCGGCACGGATCTGGCTGAGCGCCATCTGGGCCTGGGCGGGAAGCACGGCAATCGAGCCGGCCAGGGCAGCGCCGGCAGCGGCGGCGCCGATCAGGGTACGGATCATGGGCGGATGCGACACGAACGTTTTTTAGGAACGAGACCCGGGGTTGTCGACCCACGGCACACGCCGCTGTCGCTGGCCGCGCTTGCATTAATGACGTGACAGCTGTCTGCCAGCGGCTTGGCGCGTGCGTCGCGGCGTTTCACCGCACCAGGCCCGGTAGTCGGCCGCTGTGACCCCACAGGCCAGGAGGCCAGAGGCTTCCATCAGCGCGGCGATGCTGCGGGTACGCAACTCCGGATCCTGCAGCAACAGGCGCAACTGCCGCAGCCGCAGCCGTTTCACGTAGGCCATCGGCGTGCAGCCCAGCTCGGCCTGGAAGCTGTATTGCAGGGTGCGCACCGACACATGGAGCACGCCACTGAGTTCGATCACGCTGAACCGCTCGGCCAGATGATCGCGCATCCACAGACAGGCCTCACCGACCAGGGTGCGCCGCCTGACCAGGCTGTGCCGCTCCTCCGCCAGCTCATAGGCCGTGTACTGACACCACTGCTGCAGTGCGTCCTCCAGAGCCTCGGCGGCAAAGGTGGCCCCTGGGGAGCTGAAGGCCGCCGCCTGCACCAGCTGCCAGGCGGCATCGAGCACCTGCCTGGCCGGCGAGCCCCGCCAGAGCAGGCGCGGAAACGGAGGTTGCGCCGACAGCAGCGACCCGGGCACCAGGATCGACACCCCAGCCACCTCCTCACTGGTCACGCCGCGCATCGCGTCGCCGGGACGGAACAACAACCCCATGCCCGGCTCGGCGAGGTGCTCCTCACCGTTGATCAGCTCATGGCTCCAGCCCCGCAGGGGCAACCACAGCACACCGTGGCCGCACTGCTCGCGCTGCAGCTCCACCACGCCCCGTCCCTCGATCTGCAGCAGCGCCATCTCCTCAACGGCAGCCGCGCGCATGTGGGCCTCAAAGGGAGCGGAGCCTGATAGCAGCGTGCTGCGGTGGTGGCCAAGGCTTGCGGAGACGACCGACTGCCAGGCCTCGAAGTCGTTGCTGCGCAGCAGGGGAGTCCAGCCGCTCCCCTCCTGCCAGGACTGGGATCTGGCTGGCACCGACGCGTGACGACTCAAGCACCACTTTGACAGTCAAGGCAGGCGAGCGGCGACCAGGCCAGAACCAGACCAGGGCGAGTAGAGGAATTCCCAGATCAGAAGCAGGCTAATCCCAACGCCAGCAGAATAATGAACATTTGCAAACTTCAGAGGGGGGGGGTAGAAGCCTGCTTAAGATTAGAGCAAAGATCCTAGGCTCAAGGTGGCTGTGTTTCGCTGGCTGACCACAATCGGCTCAGCAGACATCACGGCCTCCCTCTCAGGCACTGTGCAATCCCTAGGCATGGAAATCAATGCGGGGGCTTCAGGTAGCGATCAGCTGTTCGCCGTCATGCCCGTCGATCGCAGCGTGCGCAACGGCGCCATGGTGAGCCTGCTAGCCAACTGGTCGAACAAGGGGCGCCGGGAGATTCAGCTCGAGATCCGCAGCGACGAACCGATGCTGCGTCGGAGCACCCGCTGCCAGCGGGTCTCGAACCTGCTCCAGCAGCAGCTGCGGCCCGCCTGAAGCAGGTCACGATGAGCTCGGACCCGAACAGATCGTGGCTCGGGCACACCAGTTCTACGAGCTCAGGATCTGTCGGCAGTTACACCTGTGCCACGATTACAAGCCTTAACGAAGACATTGCCAGGCTGAGATTACAGGCCTTTCATACATTGATTCATCGCGCACCCGAAGCGTCACTGCACAGCCTGGCGGCTCAGGCCGGCCTGCAGATGGGAGAGCGCTTGCAACAGGACTTCAAACAGGAGTTCCTGGTGTCGATCGAGGAGCATCGTCGCCACTGCTACAGACGCCACCGCAGCCAGGCCTAACCAATCCCTGATCACCTGTTCGCGCCAGGCCGGGGCTGAAGGCTTGATCCTGAAGTGAAACCCGGAATGCTGCCTAACCTCGGCGGGTGTAGCACGCTTCATGGCACGGGTTTTCCTCTCACATTCGAGCCGCGACAACGCCTCCGCCGCTCGCATCAAGACCTGGCTGATTGAACAGGGTTTTGATGTGCCTTTTCTCGACTTTGACAAGCACGCCGGCATCCCCCCTGGAGCGAACTGGGAGCAGACGCTCTATCGCGAAATCGAGCGGTCGCAGGCACTGCTGATCGTGCAGACCGCCAACTGGAGCGCCTCGCGCTGGTGTTTCGCCGAGTTCACCCAGGCGCGGGCCCTCGGAAAACCGATCTTCCAGGTGATCGAGTCCGTGGATGCCGAGCCCGGCGACAAGATTGCCCGTGATCTGCAGGTGCTGGATCTGCGGCGCGATCGCGAGGCGGGTCTGGAACAGCTCAGCCAGCAGCTCACCGCCCTGGCCCTCTCGGCCCAGGGCGGCCTGCTCTGGGACGGGAGCAGGCCGCCCTATCCAGGCCTGCTCAGTTTTGAGGAGGAGGATGCGCCGGTCTACTTCGGCCGCGATGATGCGATCCGGCATCTGATCGAACGCCTCACCGCCCGGCGCACGCTGGGATTCACGCGGTTGCTGGTGCTGCTAGGCGCCTCCGGCTCGGGTAAGTCGTCGCTGCTGCGGGCAGGCGTGCTGCCGCGCCTGAAGCGGGCGGGGCGCGGCTGGCTGGTGGTGCCACCGTTCCGGCCCCAGAGCCAGCCTTCTCAGGAGCTGGCCCGGGTGCTGGCCCTGGCCTGCAACTGCCCGAGCCAATGGCGGGAGCTGCATCAGAGCCTGATCGAGGCGGACAGCAATGGCAGCCTGGCGGCCGTGCTGGCGGGCATCGCTGCGGATCTGCGCATGGCGGCCGGCGCCAATGAGGCCCAGATCCTGCTCACGATCGATCAGGCCGAGGAGCTGTTCAGCGGCCAGGACCAACCGGACATCCAGCGCTTCTATCGCATCCTCTCGTCGGCCATGGCCGACGATCTGCCCTTCCTGGCGGTGATGACCCTGCGCTCGGATTTCCTCGGGCGCCTGCAGGCGGCCGGCGCCGATGGCCTCAGCGCCCGCTTCGAGGAGGTGTCACTCGGCCCCCTGCCGATGGCGCAGATCCCGGAGATCATCCAGGGGCCGGCCAGGGTGGCGGGCCTGGAGCTCGAGGACGCCTTCGTGCAGGCCGCAACGGCCGATGCCGCCACGGAGGATGCGCTGCCGCTGCTGGCCTTTGCCCTGCGCGAACTCTGGGATCGCTTCGGCCGTGATGGGCGCCTGACCCTGGCCAGCTACCAGGCCCTGGGGGACAGCCGCGCCGATCTCTCACCCCTCGAGAATGCCGTCAGCACCCGCGCCGATGCCGTCCTGGCGGCGATGGAGCCCGGCCCTGAGGAGCGCAGCGCCCTGCGACAGGCCTTCGTGCCGGCAATGGTGCGGCTGGAGCAGGGCGACTACGTGCGCCGGCCGGCGCTCTGGGAGGCGCTGCCCCGGCTGGCCTGGCCCCTGCTGGAGCAGCTGGTCAACGCCCGCCTGCTGATCACCCGCCAACAGGAGGATCAGCGACTGCTTGAGGTGGCCCATGAGGCATTGCTGCGCAAATGGCCGCTGCTGCGCGGCTGGCTGGATGAGGACAGGGAATTCCTGATCGGCAGCCAGCAGCTCGAACTCGATCTGCTGGATTGGCAACGGGCGCCGGAGGCACAGCGCTCCGGTGCGCTGCTGAACGGCCTGAAGCTGCAGCGAGCCAAGGCCTGGCTGGCGGAGCGGCCGCAGCAGCTCAGCCCCGAACTGCAAGGGTTCATCCAGGCCAGTGCAGACAGGGCGGATGCCCAGCAGCGCCGCAGCCGAAGGCAGCGCCGCCTGCTGGTCGGCGGCCTGAGCACCCTCAGCACCCTGGCGGTGATCGGTGGATTGACGGCCTGGCGTCAGGCGGCTCAGGCCCGCGCCGCCGACTACGCCAGCCGGGCGGAACTGCTGGTCGATTCGGATCCGGTCGGCAGCATGGTCCACGCCCTGGCGGCGCTGGATCATCAGTCGGAGGCCGAGGCCTTCGCCACCAGCCAGACACTCGCCGCAGCAACGGGCCGCAACCGACTGATCGCCACGCTGCCAACCGGGCAGGGGGCTGTGCTCTCGTTGATCAGCCTGCCCAACGGCGACCTGATCAGCGGCGGCCAGGACGGCAGCCTGCGGCGCTGGCGTGATGGACAGGCGCTGGGGCCAGCGATCCCCACCGGCCAGGGAGCGGTGACCAGCCTGCTCGCGCTGCGCAATGGCGATGTGATCAGTGGCGGCAGCAACGGCAGCCTGCGGCGCTGGCGCCAGGACCGGCCCCAGGGCCCGCCGCTCGCCACGGGGCAAGGCACCGTGCTCAGCCTGGTGGAATTCCGCAGTGGCGTGATCGCCAGCGGTGGCAGTAATGGCAGCCTGCGCTACTGGCGGAACGACAGGCCGATGGGTGCGGCGGTGCCCACGGGCCAGGGGATGCTTCAGGCCCTGCTGGTGCTGAGAACGGGCGAACTGCTCAGCGGCGGTGAGCGGGGCAGCCTGCAGCGCTGGCACGGCCCCCGGATGGTGGAAAGCGCCGCCGCGACCGGGGAAGGGGATCTGCTCACGATCATCCAGCTACGCAACAGTGAAGTGATCAGCGGCGACAGCCACGGCAACCTGCAGCGCTGGCGGGAGGGCAAGCCGATCGGCAACCGGATCCCCACCGGCCAGGGCGCGATCCGCAGCCTGATCGAACTCAACAACGGCGAACTGATCAGCGGTGGCCAGAACGGCAGCCTGCGGCGCTGGCGCGATGGCCACCCGGTCGGCGATGCCCGCGCCACCGGCCAGGGGGCGGTGCTGAGCCTGATCGATCAGAGCAGCGGCGACCTCATCAGCGGAGGGGCCGATGGCAGTCTGCGGATCTGGCGGGATGGTCAACCCACTGCGGCGACCGTCCAGACCGGCCAGGGCAAGGTGAACAGCCTGCTGCAACTGAAAAGCGGGCTGCTGGTCAGCGGCGGCAGCGATGGCAGCCTGCGGCAATGGCGCAATGGCCGACCGGTCGGCGCGACGATCCAGACCGATCAGATCAAGGTCAACAGCCTGACGGAGGAGAACGATGGTGACTTGATCAGCGGCGGCGACGACGGCACCGTGCGCCGCTGGCGCAATGGCAAACCCCTCGGTCCGCCAGTGGACAGCGGCCAGGGGGAGGTGGAGAGCCTGATCCGGCTGAGGAACGGCGATCTGATCAGCGGCGGCAAGAACGGCACACTGCAACGCTGGCGACACGGCCAACCCGTAGGCCCAGCAATCCGCACCGGGCAGGCGAGCGTCTACCGCGTTCTGGAACTGCGCAACGGCGACCTGGTGAGCGGCGGCAGCGATGGCAGCCTGCGCTACTGGCGCCAGAACCGCCCTCTCGGCCCCCCCATCGCCACGGGACAGGGCTGGCTCAACAGCCTGGCCGAACTACGCAACGGCGAGCTGATGACCGCCGGCGACAACGGCACGCTGCGGCGCTGGCGTGATGGGCGGCCGGTGGGCGGGCCGATTCCCACCGATCAGGACCGCGTGTTCAAGCTGATCGAACTGAGCAACGGCAACGTGGTCAGCGGCGGCAGCGATGGCAGCCTGCGGCTCTGGCGCAACGGCGTCCCGCTAGGCCCCGGCATGCCAACCGGTCAGGGCGGGGTCTGGAACCTGCTGCAGCTCAGGGATGGCGTGCTGATCAGCGCCGGTGAGGATGGCAGCCTGCGCCGCTTCCTGGAACCCACCACCGCCATCCGCCAGGCCTGCAGTGAACTGATCCAGAACGGAGCCCTGCAACCACCAATGGATGCGGTGGAGCAGCAGGCCCTGAAAACCTGCCACCGGCATGGGGTGTACCGCTGAGGACTTCACGTCAGGGCAAGTTACGGAGCCTGCCCTGACAAACCGCCTCAAACCGGCAAACAGAGGTCAGCCATGTCCATCGTGGTCAATGTCGTGATGTACCGCAGAGCCGTTGCAGAGCTGTTGCCATCAGGCAGCAGACAATATTCACGGGTTGAGAAAAGCATCGGCCGGATGGATACACGCGATTGGAAAGCCGCAGCTGCGGAGAAAGATGGCGTTGGACTGGTATGCAGGGAGAGCCACACCATCATCTCAAAGGAAGACGACGTTGTTGCGCTGGTGATAGGGGTGAACACGGGTTGAATGGTTGGTGCCTCAAAAGTCGATACAGGTCCACCGACTGATGAATGGGAGGCGAATGATGGCGAAGTTCCATGCTGCAAACCCAGATCATGCTCTCCACCACGCATCAGCCCAGACGTAGGACTGTTCGTGCGACAGCCCAAGTACGCACCAATACAAACGCGAAACTGGGCGCAATATCGTGATGTTGACGCTCAACTCCTGAAAGGATGATTGGCGCAAGAAACAATGCTCCCATCAACCGTAACAGCTGATGGGAGCCTGATGATCACTGATACACGACGCTTGGATCCTGCTGCTGATCCTGTGGGTCCGCTGGAGGTAGAACAGGATCGACACCGGCATCTGCAGGGGGAGCCTCTGCGGTGAAGGGATCGACCACAACGGAGACAGGAACCGCTGCGCTGTCGGGCTCATACGCCTGTCCACCGCTCCCTGGAGCGGGAGTCTCAACACCAGTGCCAGGAACCGAGGTCAACTGCTTGGCTGCCTGGGCCAGCAGATCGGCGCTGAGGTCCGGGGCTTCTGGAATTGGATCGATGGGCAGGCCAATCGACGGATCAGCATGATCGGCGCTGTTTGGGGTCATGCCGGCCTGGTCAGCCTCAGGGTTGGTCGAGGTTGCCAGGAAGTGTGCGGCACTCTGAAGGGCATCGGGATCGAGTGCGGGGTCTGAGAGGGTCTTCGCTTCTGCTGAATCCGCCGAACCCAGCCCTGCACCTGTCGAAGGGGCCGGCAGCGCGACCAGGTCCTGGGATGAGGGCAGCCCCTGCACACCATCGGCATGAGTTGAATCAGCAGCTGTGTGGTGATCCGCGAGTTCCGTCGGCCTGGAGATGCCATCGGCCATCTCCAGATGATCCATCGATGCAGACGCCACTGCCGTCGCTGCGCCAGCACCCGGTGCCGGCGGGGGCGGGGCTGGGGCCACACCAAGATCGGCATCGGTTGGCGCGCTGAGCGGGGTCTTGGTTCCGTCCGGGTTGAAGACGATCAGGGCATCGCCTGTGGATCGGGCGATGGATCCATCCGGCCCTGTCGATTCCGCCACCAATTGAAGCGGCAGATTGGTGTTGTAGCCGGCTGGTAGCTGTGCTACTAGCCCGTTCGTCAAGACCCAGCTGTGGGTCTCTGCGGTGATGTTCACCAAGGTGTTGGACCCAACCGTGAGCTGGTGGCCATTCCCATCACTCAACACCGTGCCCACGGGAAGACCTCGCAGCCATTGCCTGCTGATGGTGTCATCGGTATCTGACGGAGCGGCAACGTTCAGCGTCAGCTTCAGTGTTGCTCCAACCGGCGGAGGCATTGCAGAAACATCAATGTATTCCTTTTTGAAGCTGATCGCTCCTGTATTGAACGCTGATGTTGAACCTGATGGACCTGAGAGCTCATTGGCCACCGCTCCATTGCGAGCCTGGAAGTTCGCCTGCAACTGAGAGGTTTTAGGTGGCAGATTAGCCATCGGTCCCGACTGGATGTCGTGCAAATCCAGCGCTTTTGTCCCAAAGGAGGCCGAGAAGATGGTGCCGTTGTATTGTTCGTTTGCACGGAATCCCCCAAGGGTGGAGGGGGATGGATCATTCATCTTTTGGCCCAGGGTCAGGTGACCGCCAGAGGTTAGATCCAGGCTTGAGCCCATCAAGACGCCTGTAAAGGAGTTGTGGAGCTTACCGTTGTCATAGATATTGAGCGTGCCTGTTGCTGAATCCCAGGTTGCCGTCACCCGATGGGTACCAGTGGTCATGTCGATTCCGCCCTTGGCGTCCGACGCAAGGTTTCTGTCGGTGTAATAGTCGACCCCGTTGAAGGCAATCGAGAGGTTCGCCGGTCGCCAAAAGCTAACGAGGTTATTGTTGTGTTCTATAGCCAAGTTGAGGATCACGGGCCCTGTGGCTGCAGTCCGATCCCCGGGGTTTTTCGGATCTCCCACACTGATCAGTTCAAAGGTGGCCTGGGTCAGCTGGCCGCCGCCCACCTGGGCATAAACGTGGCTGTTGTTGGCGGCCGCAGGCTGGGCTTTGCTGCCAAACAGCATCACTTCATGCTCAACGGATACGGTCAGGGCCGGGGTTGCCGTATCGGTCACGGAGGAAACCGATGTCTGAGCATAGGCCGTTGTCACTCCCCCCTGCTCATCCCTGATGGTCAGGGTGATAGGAATGGGTGTTCCCGGTGTCGACGCGTAGTTGGCGGCAGGCGTGAAAATCCAGTCGGTGGTACCTGAAGGGCTGACTGACGAACGGAAGCTGCCGTAGGTGGGATCCACATGAACATCGGTGACCGATAGATGGGCGACATCGCTATCGCTATCGGCTGCGCCAACCTGACCCAGCAGATAGGCCGATGAGTAGGTCTGCGCCGTATCTTCCAGGGCGCTGGTCAGGGTGGCGCTATGTCCGGTCGTCGCCGTGACCGTCGGAGCTTCATTGGTCCCCGTGACCGTGATCGACAGATTCTGTTGGGTGCTGGCGCCAGAGCTGTCGGTCACCGTCACCGGGATCGTCAAGGCCCTGGTCTCCCCAGCTTTCAGGCTCTGGTAGGCGGCATCGCTCGGATTGAAGCTGTAGCTGCCATCCGCATGGAAGCTGAGACCGGCCACGGGGTTGGCGATGCTGAAGGTCTGGGTATCGCCCCGGTCGCTGTCCGTCGCAACCATCTGGCCCGTCACCACGCTGCCATCCTCGGTGGCGGCCTTGCTCTGGGCGCTCAGCACAGGCGCATCGTTGGTGCCCGTGACCGTGATGGTGAGATTCTGATGGGATGTGGCGCCGGCGCTGTCGGTCACCGTCACCGGTATCGATAACGTTCGGATCTCCCCGGCTTTCAGGCTCTGATAGTCGGCATCGCTCGGATTGAAGCTGTAACTGCCGTCTGCATGGAATGTGAGCCCAGGCACAGCATTGGGGATGCTAAACGTCTGGGTGTCACCCTGATCAAGGTCAGTCGCCACCATCTGACCGGAGAGTGCACTGCTGTCTTCCGTAGCGGTCTTGCTTTGAGCAGTCAGGACCGGTGCATCATTGGTGCCGGTGACCGTGATGGTGAGATTCTGGCGTGATGTTGCGCCGGAGCTGTCCGTCACCGTCACCGGTATCGTCAACATCCTGGTTTCACCCGCTTTAAGGCCCTGATAGTCGGCGTGGCTTGAATCAAAGCTGTAGCTGCCATCTGCATGGAAACTGAGCCCTGCCACTGAGGTCCCAATGCTGAAGGTCTGGGTCTCCCCGCTATCGGGATCCGTAGCAATCATCTGACTCGTCAAGATTCCCGAGTCCTCGGTGACGGTCTTGCTTTGAACCTGCAGCACCGGCGCATGATTCGGCAGGCCAGTTCGGGTGAAATCAACCGTGATCGTGCCATCCACCGTGGCATGGCCATCTGAGACCTGCACCGTCAGGCTGACGGCACCTCGATAACCGGAGTTTGGCGTCACCGTATAGGTGCCGTTGTGGTTGTCCACCACACGGGCATTGGATCCTGAGCAGGTGATCGATTGAAGCGAAAGCGTGTCGTGGTCGACGTCCGTGACCTGGCGCAGAATCTCATCGCGTGTGATCACAAATGGATGGTTTTCCTGCGAATAGGCGTGGAAGCTGGAGCCCGAAATGGAGTCATATTTGTTTAATAGATCTTTCAGGTTGCTAGTCTGAAAAAGGGCCCTAGCTTCTTGTTCACCAATATCCCTGTCGAAAATAGCCACACTGCCCAAGGCGCCTGTGAAATGGGAGTCAACGGGCCAGTTGCTCTGACCCAGGAAGTTGCTTGTTCGTTGAACAGCAGGAAGTGCAACGCCTGTATCAAGACTCCCAAGCAAAGCCCCATTCTTGTAGAGGGTGATACGTCCGTCATGGGAAATGGATCCCGTGAAATGTGCCCATTCACCAGGCACAATCGCATGGGGTATATCGAGGGCGTGTTCGACGTGCGCCGCGTCAAAGAATGACAGCCTAATGGTGTCTGAGCGCTCCACATGTGCCATCAAGATGTTGTCCCTACCTGGTCCATTGCCAACATCAAAGATCCTTGACCAGAAATCTCCGAGGTTGTCGTACTTTGCCCAACAGGACAGAGTGATTCCCTGGCCAGTGTTGATATCAGGGATTTTGACGCTCCCGGAAACCCCGTCAAAGTGGATGGCGGAGTTGGCTGTTCCATCGTGGCCAATCGTCAATGCAGTGCCAGCATTCGGCACTCCGTCGTTGCTGTTGCTCGACAAGTCTTGAACTTTTCCGCCAGCGGTGCCTGAAAATTCATAGGCGGCCGAGATTGGCAGTGACTTAAAGACACCTCCGCCAAGGAATTGTGGTGGGTCGTTGACGGCTGCAACCCTGAGTACTGCTGTGGCTTCTTTGGAATCGGTTAGGCCATCGTTGACCTTGTAATTGAAGTGGGAATCTCCATTGAAATTGGCCGCAGGTTCAAAGAGGAGTCGGCTGAGGTCTGCAGCTGCAATCTGCTGGTTTACCGTGACATCGTGGCCATCCAGTGTCAGCTTCCCTGACGTCCCAGCTGGCAACGAGGTAATGGCAATGTGATGGAGGCTTTCGCCTTCAATGTCCTGGTAACCGAAGTCCGCCGCCTGGAAGTGGTAATTGGTATCTTCCTGCAGGCCCAGGGTCTGGGCTGTTGCGATGGGTGCATCATTGGTGCCGCTCAGGTTGAAGCCAACCTGTGTGGTTGCTGTGGCACCGTGGATGTCAACCACCTGAACCTGGAACTGATCCTGGGCAGCGGCCCCGGCACGCAGAAGATCAGTGGCCCCGCCTGGAGTGTTGTTCAGGTGATAACTGACGGTGTTGGTCATCACCGTCAGGGTCGCGTCACCATAGGTTCCAGCTTTGGTGTACGTCTGACCCCCATCGGCCGTTGTCCAGCCGTGATTGCTCAGCCAGGCCGTATCCACGGTCGGGCTGGCATCGGTGGAATCCTTGTCCAGGATGGTCAGCACCGATGTGGCGGTGTCGCTCCTCCCTTCAATCAGGGTCGCCGAGGCGACCCCTGCGGTGACGGTGGGAGCGTCATTGGTGCCGTTGACATTGAAGATCGCCGTGCCGCTGACGCTGCCGCCATGGCCATCGGTGATCTGCACCTCGAAGGCATCACGGCCGTTCTGGCCAGCAGCGAGTCGGTCGGTGGGGCCGCCTGGGGTGTTGTTGAGCTGATAGCTCACCTGGTTGGTCGCGACAGTCAGCGTCGCCGTGCCATAGGTGCCTGTCTTGGTGTAAGTGCGGCCGCTGTCGCTGGTGCTCCAGTGGTTGGCGATCAGCCAGCCGGTGTCGATGCTGGTGGCATCGCCATCGCTATCGCTGCCGGTGATCTGATCGGTTCTGGTTTCCGTGGACTCCTCGGCCAGCGCTCCGCTGGTGCCGATGTTCACCGTCGGTGGATCATTGACCGCGGCAAAGTTGAGCGGCACCGGGATCTGGGTGACCGCCTGATCATGGTTGGAGCTCTCGGTGGTGGTGGCGATCAGCACCGCATTCACCCGGCCGTTGAAGTTGGCCGCCGGAACCACCTTCAGGTGCTGCAGGTCCCAGCCCTGCATGTCGAGGGTCTGGGTTGGTCCGGTTGAAGTGAGGCGATGTCCGGTCGTTCCATCGGTGATGGCAAAGCCTGGTGGCAGCCCCTTGATCCCGGTGGTGATGGTTTCGGAGCCGTCCTTGTCAACGGTTTCGACCGACAGTTTGATCGGCAGTTCGGTGTCTTCGGTGCCGTTGAAGCCGCGGAATTCAAAGTTGACGTTGTCAACAATTGGGCCTGAACCGTCATGAGTAACGGCCCTGAACTCGATGCGTGGATGTTCAGAGTGGGCGGTCAGGTCGTAGGCGTGGTTATGGAACCCAAAGGTGTTGTCAGCTGGTGTGATCGTGTCGATGATCACACCTTCCCACAGCACCTCCACTTGGGCGCTGGCACTGGAAGCGCCAACCCGGCCCGAAACATCAAGGCTGAAGTGGTAGGCGGCTCCTGGTTGGGTGTCGAGAACACGGTAGAGATTGTCATTTTCTCCTTTGTAGCCCTCGAGTTCAATTAGGCCGGTGTTCTTGCTGTCTGGATCCCCGTAGGTCTGGCCCTTGCCCTGCTCCACCAGGCCGCTGACGTTGTCGGTATGCCAACCCCATTGGGTCGGGCTGGTGAATTGATTGGGCCTGGATCCAAGGTTGGGATCTTCAAAGGTGCTGCTGAGAGATGGCGCCACCGTCATCGTCGCGGTGTCGGCGACTGCGGCGATCGGCACCGTCAGGGTGCCCGTGGTGACATCGTGGCCATCGCTCACGCCCACCTGGAAACTCAGATTGCCGCTCCAGTTGGCATGGGGCGTCAGCGTCCAGGTGCCGTTGTGGTTGTCCACCAAGGTGGCATCGGAGCCGCCGTAACCGAGGCTGCTCACACTCAGCGGATCGCCATCGGGATCCCTGGCCTGCAGTGCCGTCAGGATCTGCGCCTGGCTGACCGTGAAGCTGACGTCTTCCTTGGCGCCACTGATCTGACCAGCACTCAGCACCGGCGCATCGCTGGAGCCCTGCACATTCATCTGCAGCTGATGGCTGGTGCCATCGATGCTGTGCACCATGAAGCTGTCCTGGCGCAGGTCGCCGGCCTGCAGATCCTGCACAACTCGGGCTTTGTTGTTGAGCTCATAGGTCCAGCTGCCATCGGCATGCATGTGCAACGTGCCGTAGATGCCGACCTTGTCGCCCACATCGCTCTGGCGGATCGCGGCTTCACCCTGATCGACATCAGCGACCTGCAGTTGCCCGCTGGCGCTGAGTGTGGCGTCTTCGCGCAGCTGCCCGGTGCTGGTGCCGCTGATCACGGCAGCATCGTTGATGCCGGCCACCCGCACGCTCAGCTGATGGGTGGTGCCGTCGGCACTGCGCACGGTGAAGGTGTCCGTGGCTGAGCTGCCAGCTCCCAGGGCCTGCACCTTGGGATCGTTGTTATTCAAGGTGTAGGTCCAGGCACCATCGGCGCCCAGATGCAGGCTGCCGTAGGTGCCAACTTGATCGCCGGCCTGGAAATGGGCTTCGCCTCGGTCAACATCACTGACGCTGAGCTGACCCGTGGCCCGTTGCTGGCCATCTTCTGTGACCTGGCCGCTGCTGCTGCCGCTGATCTGGGCGACATCGTTGCGTCCGGCCACCTGAACGCTGATCTGGTGGGTGGTGCCATCGGCCGAGGTCACCGTGAAGCGATCGCTCACCTGATCGCTGCCGGTGAGTTGCTGCACGAGCGGCGAGGCGTTGTTGAGCTGATAGCTCCAGCTGCCATCAGCCTCCAGATGCAGGCTGCCGTAGGTGCCGCTCTGATCGCCGCTGTTGAAGTGGGCTTCGTTGCGATCGGGATCGGCCACATCGAGCTTGCCGCGGGCCTGCAGCACCTGGTCTTCAGACACGCGACCGGTAGCCGTGCCGCTGATCACGGCGGCATCCGCTGTTCCCTGCACATCCACCAGGATCGCCTGGCTCACCTGATGCCCCTGGGAATCACTGGCGAGCACCGTGAAGGTTTCGCGCGCCTTGGTGCCGCCCTGCAACACCTGGGCGGCAGCGTTGTCGAGCTGATAGCTCCAGTGGCCGCTGGTATCAATCACCAGCTGGCCGAAGACCCCTTGCAGCGTCTCGGCATGGAACGCAGGGTTCTGGCCCTGGTCCACATCGCTGACCTGCAGCTGGCCGGAAGCAGTGCTAGCCCCATCTTCCTTGACCGTGCCACTGTGGGCACCCTTGATCACAGCAGCGTCATCGCTTCCATGGATGCTGATTGAAATGCGCTGATTGGTGCCGTCTGCCGATTTCACTATCAGCGACTCGATCAGGCTATTGCCTGCAGGCAGAGCCTGAATCGCAGGGTTGCTGTTATCGAGTTGATAGGTCCAGTGCCCATCCAGGTCGATGGTCAGGGTGCCGAAATGGCCGCTGATGGTCTGGGGCTGGAAGTGGTTCTCACCCTGATCAGCATCGCTGATGGTGAGCAGACCACTGATCGACGAATGCATATCCTCCTGGACATGTCCGGTGTGGGCGCCGCCAATCACCGCGCCGTCGTTGGTACCGGTGACGGTGATCGTCAGGGTCTGCTGGCTGACGCCACCGTGGCCATCGCTGACCTGAACGGGCACCAGGATCTGCTGCTGTTCACCGGCGCGCAGGTGGTCGTAGGCCGGATCGCGTGGGTCAAATCCCCAATGGCCATCGCTCTGCATGCTGAATCCAGCCGGCGCAGCCGCTCCACCGGCCAGGCCATAGATCAGCTGATCGCTGCTATCGGGATCCGTACCGCTCAGCTGACCAGTCAGCGGTGCACCCCCTTCCGTGGCCGTGCGCTGAGCGACCGCCGCCAGGGACGGCGCGTCGTTGCTGCCATGCAGCTCAAAACTCACCTGGGTGAGGGTGCTGCCGCCATGCCCATCACTCACCAGCACAGGCACCACCACCATCTGCACCTCGCCTGCCGCCAGGTGGTTGTAGGCCGGATGATTCGTGTCGATCGACACCTGGCCCGTGGCCTGATTCAGGCTCACGCCCGCTGGAGCGGTGACGCCGGGGGGCAGGCCATAGACCAACCTGTCGCTGGCATCAACATCGCTCGCCAACACCTGCACCGACTCGGTGCCACCGCCCTCATTCACCGGTAGGGGCGGCCGCACGATCACGGTGGGGACGTCGTTGCTGCCGGCCACCTGCACCTGCAACAGGGCATTGGTGCAGGTACCGCGCTCATCCACCACCTGGACCGGAATCTGCAGCGTGCGGAATTCACCGGCCGCCAGGCTCTGGAACTCAGGCCGCGATGGATCGACGTGCACCATGCCATCGGCGTCGATCGTCACACCGGGGGACGGCGCTGAACCCGGCATGGGCCCGTAGGTCAGCGAGCGGGCATCGACATCCGTGGCCAGCAGACGACCGCTGACCGTGCCACCGTCCTCGACCGCCGAGAGGCTCAGGGGCGGGAAGGTCGCCCCGTCATCCGTGCCCACCACGGCCACCGACACCGTGGCGCGCACCGATTCCCCCTGGGCGTTCGTGGTCCAGACCGGGAAGCTGTCGGCGACCTGCTGCCCCTGGGCCAGGCCCTGGATCTTCTGCGGATCGGCGGTGTAGGTCCAGTGACCGTCGCTCTGCAGATTCAGCGAGCCGTACTGCCCCTTGACGCTCTGCGGCACGAAGGTGGGCTGATCACCGTGATCGAGATCGCTGACGTTCAGCTGACCGCCGGTGCGCTGCAGACCGACGTCCTCCGTGATCGCACCGCTGCGCACGCCACTGATCACGGCGGCATCATCGCGACCGTTGACGTTGATGATGATCGGCACATCCAAGCGCTGCCCGGTGCCATCGACGGCCAGGCAATGGAAATGCTCCTGAACCACCTCGCCATTGTTCAGGCGTTGCACCGCCGGCGAGTCGTTGTCGAGGTGATAGATCCAATGGCCACCGGCATCGACGCTCAGCAAGCCATAGGCGCCCTGGAACGTACCCGCCACCACCTGGGCCTGCCAGCCGCCCTGCAGCTGGATCGCTCCGGCCACGCTCAGTTGCCGATCCTCCTCGACGCCACCAGTGCTGGAGAGGGTGGCGGCGAGGGGGGCAACGCGATCAGGCGCTGCCGGCGGGGCCGAGGCACCACCACCACCGCCGCCACCCCCTGCTGCGCCAGCGGCGGCGGCGACCGGACTGCCAGCGCCATCGCTGGTGGATGTCACAACGGCAGCGGCGTCAAACGAGGCAGCGGCCTCAGCCGCCGCAGCACCGTCGCCAACAGAACCGCCAGTACCGGCCGCTCCCGGATCAAGCGTGGCGGAATCGAGTTCAGGCAGCGGGTCGCTGCTGAGCGGCGCGGAGCTGGCGATGGCGTCAGCCTCTGCGGGCAGCGCAGCAGCGCCGGCCTGAGGACCAAGATCCTGGCCGGGGTTCACCGCACCGGCCAACGGCTGGGCCTCGCCGTCGGCCGGCTGATACGTCTCTCCCGGATCGGCGGAGAGGTCCTCCAGACCGAGCAGGAAGCGGAGGCGATCAACCGCGCGCCTGGGTAGGGAATGCCCTTGCTGCTGCGTGCTCGCCTGGTTGCCGTTGTTCGCTGCGCCGTTGTCTGCCGCCATGGGCTCCCCAAACGCTGGTCTGCTCCGAACGTAGTAGCTGCGACCTGACATTGCATCCCCCATTCGTGGAGGTGCCGCAATGGCACACAGCACATACATTTGGCGCGTGAAGCAACCTCCGGGAGGAGCGGCATCTGGCCTTGCGTTTACATGACATTCGCCGCCGGTTGAGTCATTCCACGGGCGCGCCTGATCTGTCCAGCCCGGTGATCCGGACCGTGATCGCCGCCAGCCTGGCGATCAATCTTCTGGTGCTGGCTGTTCCCCTCTACATCAACCGCATCTACACCTCGGTGCTCCCCCAGAAGGCCGGCGACAGCCTGGTGGTGATCACCCTGCTGTTGTTGGCGGTGATGGTGCTGGACGTCGTACTCAAGACCGGCCGCGCCTGGGTGCTGAGCTGGCTGAGTGCCGGCGAGGAGCATCGCCTGCGCCTGGGCGCGATTCGAAGTCTGCTGGCTGCTCACCTGGAGGCGAGCGAGGCCGCCTCGATCCAGACACGTCTCGAACAGGTACGCGCCGCCGTGAGCCTGCGCAATCTGTTCGAACAGCAATGGCTGATCCGCCGGATCGACCTGCCGTTCGTCGCCGTCTACCTGCTGGTGCTCGCCCTGGTCGGCGGCTGGCTGGTGCTGGTACCGCTGCTGCTGGCACCCCTGTTCATCGATCAGGCGAGCAAGGCCGCAGACCGCATGGACCGGGCCCTGCATCAGCAACAACGCAGCCAGAGCTTCCGCGATGACGTCAGCCTGGCCTGCCTGCAGAGCGCGCCGACGATCAAGGCCCTCGGCCTGGAGGGGTTTCTGGTGCGACGGCTCGAGCCCTCCCAGGAAGCTCTGGGTCGGGCCACCGTTGAACTCGAAGCCTGCACGGCGCGCCTCCAGAACCTCTCCCAGCTGTTCGCGCAGTGGAGTCAGTTGCTGATCGTCAGCCTGGGGGGCTGGCTGGTGATCAACCAGGAGCTCTCCTCGGGGGCCCTCGCCGCCTGCACCCTGCTCAGCGGCCAGATCACGATGCCGCTCAGCAAGTTGTTCAGCGCTGAAGGACAGTCCGCCGGAGTGGCTCTGGCCCGCGAGCGGATCGAGGCGTTGCAGACCCTACCGATCGAACCCCATCTGCTCAGCGGCGACCCGGTGCCGAGCCGCGGCGAACTCGACATCGATGGCCTACGGCTCGCCAGTGGAGCCATAGCACTGCTCTCAGGCGGCGTTCCCCACCAGAGCGCAGCCTGGCTCGATCGCCTGACGGGCCTGCGCGGCCCGATTCCGGACGATCTGCGTTTCGCCGGCTCCACCGTCACCACGATGGAGCGGGTCAGCCTGCGCCGCAGGCTGCGGCTGGTGAGACATGGCAGTCCACTGCTGCGTGGGACCGTGCTCGACCATCTCTGTCAGTTCCAGAGCGATCAACGCGGCGATCAGGCCGTGGCGCTCTGCGATCGCCATGGCGTGGCCGCCCAGATCCACGCCCTGCCACGTGGCTATGACAGCCCGATCGGCGAAGACCGCGACTTCCCGCTGACGGCTTCGCTGGTGTTCCGGTTGCAGGTGATTCAGGCCCTGATGGATGACCCCGCCGTGCTGATGATCGACGCCTCCCAGATGGCCCTGCCGGCCGAGCAGCTGGCCTGGCTGCTGGGGCTGGAGATCGAGGCGACACGCCTGATCGCGCTCGAGAGCGAACCCACACTCCCCTGGCCCGCAGGCACGCGCCATCTCACCTGGCAGGGAGAGCGCCTGGTGGAGGTGGCGTCATGAGCCGCGATTCAGGATTGCTGCAGAGACTGAGCGAGAGTCCATCGGAGCAGGCCCGCCTGCTGGCGAGGCTGCTGGCTGCCATCCACTGGCCGGGCGAGACGATCCAGCTGCGCAATGCCCTGAGCGGATCGGCCGAACAGCTCGACGGCACCGATCTGCTCAACACCCTGGCGAACCTCGGTTATCGCTGGGATGTGCAACGGTTTGGGGCGGGCGAGACCAGTCGCTGTGATGCTCTGCCCCTGCCCCTGCTGGTGCGGGCCGATCAGCCCAACGCACCGCTACGGCTGCTCGACTCCCACCAAGAGCTGATCGACAGCCTGCGCGCCGGTGCAGCGCAGCTCGTCTACCACCTGAGCTTCGAACCCTCCCGCATCGGCGAACAGAGCCAGTGGTTCCAGGCCCAGGTGCTGCGCTTCCGGCGTCGCATCGTCGAGCTGGTGGTGATCTCGCTGCTGATCAACCTGCTCGCCCTGGCGCTGCCCTTCTACATCCGCGCCGTCTACAACCTCGAGATCCCGGGCGGTCAGGTCGGGGATCTGCTGCTGCTGCTGCCCTTTGCACTCCTGGCGGTCACGCTGCAGATCGGGCTGATGCAGAGGCGTCAGAGTCGTCTGGCGCTGATCGGCGGCCAGCTCGACCTGGTGCTGATCACCCGGGTTCTGAATCGGGTGCTGCGGCTGCGCCTTACTCAGCTGGAGCGCTACACGGCCCAGTCGCTGGCCAACAGATTGCACAGCCATCAGATGCTGCGCACCTACGTCACGGGCCCACTGGCGCTGGCGGCCCTCGATCTGCCCTTCATCGGCATCTACCTGATCGCGATCGCCTCCCTCAGCCTGCCGCTGATGGCGCTCACGGTGCTGATGGTGCTGCTCTGCTTCGGGGGGGTCTGGCTGATTGCCTCCCTTGCCCGCTCCCTGCAGCGACCCTTGCAGCGCAATCCCTCTCGGCTGGAGCCGCTGCTCCTCGATCTGATCGAGAACCTGGAGCAGGTCAAGGCCAGTGGCAGTGAACGCACCTGGCAGGAGCGGCTGGAATCGGCATCGGCCGACCAGGCGACCCTCGCCATCGGCACCAGCCGGATCGAGCAATGGATTGGCATCCTCACCGGCGAGTTCTCCCAACTCACCGGTGCCCTGGTCCTGGCCGTCGGGGTCGGTCTGGCCCTGGCAGGAGAAGGTCTGGAGCTGGGCACCCTGATTGCAGCGATGTTCTTCGTGTGGCGGGTGTTCCGGCCGATTCAGCTGGCTTACCAGGCCCTCAGCCGCTGGCCCCAGATGCGCAGCACCCTCGAGCAGCTGAACCGCTTCATGGCCAGCAGCGAAGTGGAGGACGACAACGCCCTGACGCGGCACTGGATCCTGCCCGACCCGGCCGGCACCCTCAGCTTCCGCAACGTCAACCTGCGACTCAATGCCATCCAGGAACCAGCGCTGAGCCAGCTCAACCTCTCGATCGCCGCCGGTGCGCTGGTGGCCATTCAGGGAAGTGAGGGGGCCGGTTCGTCGTCGCTGTTGAAGCTGATCGATGGCCAGCTCAGCCCGGGCAGTGGCGTGATCAGCCTGGATGGAGCCGATCTACGTCAGTACCCCCTGGCCCAGTTACGTCAGGCGGTCGTCTACCTGCCGGAGACCGCTGGTGTCCTGCCGGGCAGCCTGCGGGAAAACCTGCTGCTGGCGGATCCCCTGCTCGGAGACGAGGCCCTGCGGGAGAGCCTCGAGGCGCTGGCGCTCGATGAGCTGCTCGAAGGTGAGGGGCTCGATCGCCAGATCTCCCTGCGGGGACCCCAGGCCCTGCTACCCCATCAGGTTCAGGTGATCGCCCTGGCCAGGGTGCTGCTGGCCAGACCCCGGGTGCTGCTGCTCGATCAACCGTTCAGCCGTTTGCAGCAACCCAATCGCCAGGCGCTGCTCCGCATCCTTCAGCAACGGCAAGGGCAGGGCACCACCCTGGTGGCCAGCGATGCCGCGGAGCTGCTGCCGATCGCTGATCAGATCGTGCTGCTCAGGGAAGGAAGTGTGGCTTTCGCGGGTACACCTGCGGAGCTCCTTGCAGCGCAACGCCAGGCCCAGGCAGCCCAGGCCGCGCAAGCGGCTCAACCTGCTGCAGCCAGTTGAGCCAACGCTGCTGAGCCAACGGCACTGAGACCATCACTTAGACCGCAGCTGAGACCTTCACAGATCCGTCGCCGAAATCCCGCCTTCTTCACCATGACCGCCGATCACCCCCTCAACGCCAGGGTCCAGCCAGCACAGGATCCACAGGACGCTTCGCTCTGGCGGGTTGATGACAATCAGAGTGGTGCGATCAGCCAGGGCGGTCGGATGTCCGAGGCCTTGTCCCTGGAGGCTGGGCAGGCACCACCGAACTTGATGCGCTGGCTGCAGGGAACCACTGCTGTACTGGCTGGCTCGATCCTGGTATCCGCCCTGATTCCAATTCAGGACTACGTGGTCGCTTCCGGTGAGATTGAACCGGCGGGCGAGGTGCAAAAGGTGCAGCATCTGGAAGGCGGCATCATCCGGCAGCAACTGGTGTCGGAAGGTGAACGGGTCAGACGCGGCCAGATCCTGCTGAAGCTCGATGAGGGCGACATCGGCTCGCAGGAACAACAGACCGCCACCCGGATCACGAACCTCACGCTCGAGCAACGGGAACTGCGCCGCGCCCTCGGCGAAGAAGCCCTGAATGCCGACAGAGCCACGCCGACCCGCCCATCCGAGGAGGTGAGTCGAGCCTTTCGCGACGTACAGGATCAAAAGAGCAAGGAATACCGGCGCCAGATCGCGCTGGCCAGCCAGCGCATCGCCACAATGGAGGCCAAACGCCGTGAATATCTCGATGAAGTCAGCCTGCTGAAGCAGCAGACCAAGGCGTATGAAAGCCTCGACAAGACCGGAGCGATTCCCCACACGACCGTTCTGGAAGCGGAACGCCGGATCGCCAACACGGAGACCCAGCTGGCCGAACTCGATGGCAACATCCGCGAAGCACGGATCGCCATCCTTGAGCTACGCGCCAAGTTGCGGATGGAGACCTATGAACAACTCGCCAAGGTGACCGGCGAGAAAGCAGAACTGCAGAGCGTCCTCGGTCGCCAGCTGGCGGAACTGGGGCGACTTGAAGTGCGCTCACCGGTGGATGGCATTGTCAAGGCCTACACGGTCAAAACCCTTGGCGGCGTGATAGCACCCGGCAGCGTCGTGGCTGAAGTGGTCCCAATTGGCCAGAAGCTCCAGGCCTTCACCCGGGTGGCACCAAAAGATATCGGCAATGTTCGGGTGAACCAGAAAGTGCAGCTCAAGATCCAGGCCTATGACTACTCACGCTATGGCTCGATTAGCGGGAAGGTCGAATCGATTTCGGCCAGCACCTTCCAGGACGAAAAGACCGGCGAGCCCTACTACAAGGTTCGGATCGACCTCGACCAGAACTACGCCGGCAAAGAAAAAGGCAAGAACCTGCTTGTGCCTGGCATGACACTGACAGCGGACATCCTCACAGACCGCACGAACCTACTGATGTATCTGCTTGGTCCAATCGGCAAGGGCTTCAACAATGCCGTCAACGACTCGGGACGTTGATTCAGCGCGCGAGGCAGAGCAGGGGCAGGGTCAGGGGCTCGGCACAACTGTTGACAGTTGTGGCCTGAACCAGTGGTCATGAGATCGATCGAGCCAATTTTTCACGGGGGATTCGTGCAGGAAATTTCCCGAACGTCACGCCTGATCCTGCTGGTCCAGCTCGGGGTCTTCCAAGCCATTGAGCTCAGCACCCACCATCAGATCAACGCGGTCGTTGATGTAGCGACTCAACAGCAGACCGATGACCAGGCTGACATAAAGAGTTCCGGCGACACTGAGAAAGACAGCAAGAAACTCGGCCATGGGTGTTGCCGGCAAGATATCACCATAGCCAATGCTGCCTAGCGTAACAAACGCAAAATAGTTAAGCCGCTCGACAAGTTCCTCACCTGGCAACATCAGGCCAACATCGAAGCTACCAGGCCGCATCACAGCCATGAAGGTAGCAATTTGTCCGGCTGTGAGACCAAGCTGCACATAGCCAGCCGCCCCCAGGCAAAGACTGCGCCAGTTCACACCTTCCAGATGGGCCAGCAGCTGAATGATGCGAGCGGCGGTCAGCAGGTAGAACAGACAAATGCCACCCAGGACTGGTCCATGCAAAAACGGGGGTGCATGATGACCGATCAGGAACGGAATCCACATCACGAAGGCCGCATAGACAGCAGACGCCAGATAGAAACGACGACCGCCGACAAGGCGCAGCCCGGGGATCCGGCCCGGCATGATTCTGAGCGATTGTATGACCAGAAAATCAGCAACCAATGGCAGCAACAAACGCTGTAAGAGGTTTCCTTCCAGATTCGTAAAAGGAGTGACCACAATCGGCAGCAACGTAGCCAGCAGGAACCAGGGGTAGCAACCTTCGCGTTCACGGATTGAGCGACCCCGCAGTGTCAGCCCTTTAGAGATGACCATTAGCGCAGAACCTCCCGCTCAACGTCCGCAATGATGCCCCTGGTTCGAGATGCAATATAGCGACTCAACAATAGCCCGATCAATAGACTCACATACAACGTACTACTGATGCTAACAAGAATCACGAAGCTCTCACCAACAGGACTACCGGGCACCACATCGCCGAAGCCAAGCGTGCCGATCGTCACAAAGGCAAAATAGGATAAGCGCGAGAGCAGCTCCTCTCCACTACTCATCGCACCAAGCCTAAAGCTATCGCTATCAACGAGCTGCATCAGGGTCGCAAACTGTCCACATGTCAATCCATAGTGGATATAGCCGGCGGCCCCAAGGCAGAGGCTCTTACTCGTCACCCTACCACTGCTGGCCAGTACATCAATGATACGTATAGCTGTAACCAGATAAAAGATTGTACGAACCAGAACAACACAGATCCTGAGCGCTGGTGCCAGGTTTTGTTGCAATAGAAAGGGCAGCCAGATGCTGACCGCACCGATCAGTCCACAGAGGCGGTAGAAGCTTGTCAGGAAGCAACCCAAGCGATGCAGCGTCCAGGGAGGCATCGTCCGAATGGATTGCAGAGTCAGCAGATCCACAGCGATCGGCAAGCTGAACCGCTGCAACGGTGTGCCGCCGAGGTTGGCAAAAGGCAAGGCCAGCAGCGGCAACAACACCGCCAGCAGGAACAGCGGAAACTGAGATTCACGGCTGCGGATGGCTGCAGGTGGAATGGACATCAACCAATACTCATCCCGAATCCAAGGAGATGCCTGCGGGTCAGTGCCCGACAAAGCAGGCCCCATTGCATCGATGGGGCGAATCCTAAGAATGCCTGACCGCTGGCCCAACGTCGAGAGCCCCGCCACCAAGGAGCAGCAACAAAAAAGCCACCCCGTAGGGTGGCTTTCTCGTCTGCTGCACCGATCAGTGACTCTTCATAAAGTCAGCTGATCGATGCAGCAGTCAGGAGCAAGAGTTTTAAC
>Ga0315899_10001447_pt1 | contig 26993 bp, 18 predicted proteins | sample LakEriMetagenome_2_FD_203518 | JGI IMG/M metagenome (GOLD analysis project Ga0315899, IMG submission 203518) | Freshwater fungal communities from buoy surface, Lake Erie, Ohio, United States - Buoy 4 MA112 | ecosystem: Environmental > Aquatic > Freshwater > Lake | place: USA: Lake Erie, Ohio... | reverse complement strand
GTTTATTTTGAAAAAATCGAGTAAGATTCATTAATGAAACGGCACAAAGTGATTTAGCGAGTTTAACTAGCTATTTAAATCAAAACTCATCTTCAATTGTTAAATTAATAGGCTTCCGCCCTCATCCTCGTAGAAAGGTGAAAATGATTTATCGTTATTTTATTAATCAAGGTATTACAACGGATCGTATCCAGGTAAGCTATTACCGCAAAGGTTTAACTACCACGAGTAGCTCAACCAATAAGCGTAGAGTAGAGATTATAGTGGAGTAGAAAATAGCGTACTACATAACAGGTTGACCAGCAGATTTTATAGGGTTTTAAAATAAGCATTGGAGCCAGGTTGAAATTGACCACCCAATTACAGAGCAAATTGACCACCCCAGAAGTCTTTCTATAAATATTCAATTACATCCAATTGAATAAGAGAGACATTTTATTCAAAATTCATGCTTTTCACCTGGTATTTGTAAATTGAAATTTATTGTAAGATGACACTTGAAATTTCTCATGACACCTGTAATCAACTTAATTAATTTATTGGATAGTACATTTACAACCTCCTTCAGGCACACCTCAAGTGTCTTGTATAGTGTAACTTTTGAAACAAGTAATCTTACTGAAACTTATAATAAGTTAATAGAACTTGAGAAAAACTACACCAACGGGATTAATACTGGTAAACATGTAGGTTTACCAATAACATTGTCAGACATTACTAATGTTAAACATTCCTTTAATTCGTTAGTTCAAGCATATTTAGAGTTGCATGGAATAAATGCGGTACCATATAGATTAAGGTTAAATGATATGTTGAAAGAATTACGGGTAAATGAAGAAAAATAAGATGTTATCAATATGTCCGAAAAAGTGGTTAAAAATATTCTAGCGCTTAATCCACCGGAAAGAAAGCTAACCTATAAACAAAAAATAAAAGAAGCTGCGTTAAAGAAAAGTGAGGAACGAAAGCTAGAAATGATAAAAAAATAGGAAAATAAGCTTATAGCTTACATAATGTAAAAAAAACAGTGCTAAAATACCTTAAAATCACTAATTTTAATGCATAAAATAGTCGATTAAACGTTGTTTAAGACTATTTTATGCATTGTGGAGAATATCGGATTCGAACCGATCACCTCTTCACTGCCAGCGAAGCGCTCTAGCCAAATGAGCTAATCCCCCGTTTTATAGATTTCTTTTGATAGGATTCTAATGATGCAATTATCAGCATTTCAAACGACTTATTCAAGTTTGAAATTGATCGGGCTTAATTTTTATTGTATTCACTCTTGCTTTTTTGTTTTTTTTAATTAAATTTAATTTAACATTTTATTAAGGTCTGGGTTTTTATCTAAAAAGAACCATTAATTGATCTAGTTGATGTTGTAAACAATCTTCATTTAATTCTCATTTTTTTAATCAAATAACCGCTTTAAAAGAACAGAATTGTTATAAATACCTAAAAAAAAAATATTTTCGTAAAATATTTTTGCATTTCATCAATAATATTACATACTTTTAATATAGTATTTCAAAGTGCTAGCAGCCGCACTATAAAAAAACTGGGCGTATCTGAAAAGCCTTACGAGTAGGTCAAACCATAAATGTTTATTATGTCAACATTATTCCTTAATGCAACAAGTGCTATGGCTGCTGACTCTGATGCTCTAGCAAAAATTACAAACGGTGACCCAATAGCAATAACCTTTTTCATTGGTTATATGGCTATGTTGGCATCTGCAGTTTTCTTTTTCGTTGAAAGAGGCTCAGTAGATCCAAAATGGAAAATCTCATTGCTAGTTTCAGGTTTAATCACTGGAATCGCTGCAGTGCACTACTACTACATGAGAGATTTTTATCTTGCAACAGGTCAAAGTCCAACTGCTTTCCGCTATGTGGACTGGACACTAACTGTTCCTTTGATGTGTGTAGAATTTTACTTGTTAACAAAGCCATTTGGCGCTAAAAGTTCAACTTTATTTAAGTTGATCGTTGGTGCATTAGCCATGTTAATATTTGGATTTATCGGTGAAACTTCAGGTATTGACAACAACATCATGTGGGGAGTTCTTTCTACTCTTGGTTACCTGTACATTGTTTATGAAGTATTTGCTGGTGATGTTTCTAGATTAACAAAAGAATCAAACAGCGCTGCTTTAGCAAATGCGATGTTCTTGTTAAAGATCTTCATTACTTTAGGTTGGTCTATCTATCCAATTGGATATATGGTATTGCCAGGAAACTTGCTTTCAGGTATGTTCGAAGTTAGTTCAATTGATTTATTCTACAACTTAGCTGATGCAATTAACAAAATCGGTTTCGGTTTGGTTATCTACTCTGTAGCAATTGCTGAAACAGCAAAAGCGAAGAAAGCATAATTGCTTCTAAAGAAGTTGATTCTTATTTAATTTCAAAAGAAAAGGTATCCGCTTAGGATACCTTTTCTTTTTTATTTCTTTTTTAGAATGATTGATGCCAATATTATTGTTGTTGGAGGTGGTTGTGCAGGCATGCAGCTTATCAATGCATTGTTAAAATTGCCTGCCGAACAGACCGGTGAGATTTTATTAATTGAAAGTAATCAAACAATAATTCATAAATCCTGGTGTTTCTGGACTAACAAGCAATCGGAATATGATTTTCTGGTTGAAAAGTATTGGTCAGAACTAAAATTTTGCTCGTCAACTTCTGAATTGTCCGGAATTATAAGCCCATACAGGTATAATTATATAAATAGCGAAAAGTTTTTCGAGTATCACAACCAGTTAATACAGAATTCCTCCAGAGTCAGGGTAGTATCTGAAGAGGTAATAAAATTTAAATCAGACAATGATTTAAAACAAGTTCATACGCTCAATAACATGTATGTTGCCAAGCATGTTTATAATAGTACTATTGATCATTCTTTTGTTGATTGCACTAAGATTTTACTATGGCAGCATTTTAAAGGATGGTTTATTAAAACTGATCGAGAGGTTTTTAGTGTTGATCAGGCTACAATAATGGATTTTAATATTCCCCAGGATCAGGCTGCACATTTTATGTATGTTTTGCCTTTTTCAAAAACTGAAGCACTGATTGAATTCACCTCGTTTTCTAAACAAGATTGCTATTCAGATGAGGTTTATGATTCATATCTTAAAGGTTATATTTCTTCAAAATTCGATTGCCCTTACGAAATTATAAGAGAGGAAAAGGGAAAAATTCCAATGACTGATTTTGACTTTTCTGCGCGTGATAAGGAAGGGATAATTCAGATTGGATCTGCAGGAGGCGCAGTAAAACCAAGTACAGGATATGCGTTTAACCGTATTTCTAGGCACACTAAGTATTTAATCGAATGCTTTCTCAATAATAATGAAAGCATAATTAATTCAAATAGTTCAAGCAGGTTCCATTTTTACGATACGCTACTGCTACAGATTATTCGTGATCAACCTGAGATGGTTTCAAAGATTATGGATCAGCTTTTTGTCAATAATTCATTCTTGAATATTTTGTCTTTCTTAGATGAGCGTTCCAAATTGTTTGAAGAGTTTAGCCTTTTTTCTACCTTACCCAAGCGATTATTTTTAAAACAGGTCTTGAAGTATGTCCATGCTAAACTTTAAATCCAGGCGATCTTTATTTCTTATTCTTGCAATAGTCTTATTTTTAATCAATAATTTCTATCCTTTAAGTTTAGAAATTCAACTTTTTTTTTTTCGGTTTAGGTGTTATTTTTTTAGGAATTCCACATGGCTCACTGGACCATGTTATCTATCACCATGAACGAAAGGAGGCAATGAATTTCAAATCAGTGGTCAGGTTTTTGTTATTCTACCTAGGTTTTGCAGTTCTATATGCCATACTTTGGGTAATCAGTGTTGAACTATCTATTCTGTTATTCATTTTAATATCAGCTTATCATTTCGGAGAAATGGATTTGAACGGACTTTCATTAAAGAGCAGTTTGAATACCAGGATTTTATTTTCCTTATATGGCCTTTTGTTTCTGTTAAATTATCTGCTTTTCCAATTCCCGCGGGTTGAAGCTATTTTACTCGGTTTTCCGGGTTTTGATGATGGGCAGATTGGAAAATTACAATTGCTCTACGGATATCAAAATGAAATTTTGATTGCATCCATTCTTTTTTTTGTTCCCATTCTCTTATTCTATTTATATCAAAGTCAACAATTTGGCGTACCACAATTAGTGTCAGTGCTGCAATTATCATTTTTAATGCTTATCGTATTTAATTTGCCCATATTACTAGGTTTTGGTTTTTATTTTAATATCTGGCATGCCGGACTCTCCATGGCTGAAATAAAGAAATTTTTGGGTTGGGAAAATAAAAATTATTGGTTTATCTATCGTAAATCATGGTTAACCAATGGCTTTTCCTTTCTGATGATTGCAATTTTGTTTATAATTTTCAAAGGTAATTTGGAAAGATTATTAGCAATATTTTTTATGTCAATTGCAATTCTAACAGCTCCGCACATGAAGGTGATTTCAGTTCTTTTTACAAAGAGAAATTAATTTTTTTGCCGAGTAATATTTGATAAATCTTTACTTGACGCATTAGACAAAAGGCCTGGAAAATCTGCCGAATGACTAAAATTTTGTCGAATAATTAATAAACGTAGGCTTATTTCAAATTATCCTGAGATTGATATAAAATCTTGCCACGCTATTTTTGATTGAAGATTTTATCTTTTTTAGAAAGCAGGGTCTGTGCCTCTTCGGTCCCACCAGACCCGAGTTATGCCCTAGTTTTTGCCCATACATTGCTTTTTGAGATAAAATTTTGCTTGGGCAAAAAGCTAAAACTGTCACCCAGGTTTAATTACAGGGGCAATAGTCCTTGTGCAGAGCTACCCGTATCTATGAAATACAGCACCAGGTAAAATAAACCTTACCGGAGGAGGTTCCAGCTTTCCAGCTGGAATGACAACGATTTTTCGCATGTTGTTGGTGTTATAACCAACCAAAGGAGAACGTGATTTCTTGCCGGAAATACTCCGGAGGAAAGGGCTGAACTAACCTATAACACACTAGTATTGGTTTCAACTAACAACTTATTATGAATCCAGAGCCTTATCTGATGTGTTATAACCGTATTATTTTACCCTGCTTATATCGAAGGTTAATTAAACTATTCTGAAACATTAACTTAATCTTGTCTAGATTAATTTAAGGTAAATCTATTCTTAAATTAAGTTATAACTAATTTACTTTCAATTGAATAAGAATTATTTTTCTCTACTTCAGGTTTAATACCATGCTTTTCCAAAACCTAAATTATTATCTCAAACAAAATATTAACCTAATTCAGACTTAATATTCCAAACGGACTTTTGATGACAAATCATTTATGCATCTAAAGTTCCAAATCTGAATTATGAAAAAACATTACAAGCTTTTTTTTTGTAAAGCACTTATTTTATTAATTACATTTTCCTTTCTGAACTTTCAGGAAAAGGCATTTGCACAGACCCAAATTTCAGGGAAAGTAAAAGACATTGGCAATGAGCCTATTCCAGGTGTTAGTGTTCGTTTAAAAGGAACAACTAATGGCACCACTACTGACGTTAACGGAGAATTTAAATTAAGTATTCCGCAAAATCAGGGTATTCTAGTTATTTCATCAATAGGTTTTACGACGATTGAAATTCCGTTGGACAACAGAAGAGAGTATGCCATTACTCTCGCTGAAGATAATAAATTTTTGAACGAGGTTGTTGTAACTGCCTTAGGTATTAAAAGGGAAGAAAAATCACTGGGTTTTGCTGCTCAAACAATTACTGCCGAATCGGTTGTAGATGCCAAAACCAATAATTGGATTAACTCACTTTCTGGTAAGGTTGCAGGTTTAAATATTCAGGGAACGGGCGCCGGACCAATGGGTTCATCTAGAATCACCTTAAGAGGTGAATCATCTTTGAACCTGGATAATAACCAGGCGTTAATTGTGGTTGATGGTGTGCCAATCAGCAGCAGAATAACAGGAACCGGGTTTAATTCACACCTCTCTCAAGACGCCCCGGTTGATTATGGTTCAGGTGTTTCAGATATAAATCCTGATGATATAGAAACTGTAACTGTACTAAAAGGACCTGGTGCAACGGCACTTTATGGTAGTCGTGCAGCTGGTGGAGTAATTATCATCACCACAAAAAGTGGAGAGCGTAAGGGCAAGGGATTGGGGGTTACTTTTAATTCCAACTTTAATATTGAACAGGTCAATCGCTGGCCAGATTACCAGTTTGAGTACGGTGAAGGTAGAACTAGTGCTTATTACTCTTATTTAGATAGTCCCGATGGAATTAATACCAGTACTACCGTAGCTGCGGGCAGAGCCTGGGGCCCCAAATTTGCAGGCCAAAGCTATTTTCAATATGATCCAAACACTCCGGGGAATAGACCAACCCAGAAAACTCCCTGGGTGGCACATGACGATTATATTTCGGGATTTTTCCAGACAGGAAACACCTTATCAAACAGTGTTTCAATTGAAGGTGGATCTGATAAAAGCTCTGCCAGACTTTCTATTACGCATTTAAAAAACGAATGGACTATTCCAAATACAGGCTTCGAAAGATTAAATGCGACTTTATCATTCAATCAAAAAGTATCTGATAAATTAAAAATTACCGGTAGAGCTAATTATACCAATAAAAAGAGTGATAATCTTCCAATGGCAGGTTATAACAATCAGACCCTGATGTATTTTCTGATCATTGGTACTACACCAAACGTCAGACCTGAATGGTTTAAGCCTTACTGGCAACCTGGTTTGGAAAATGTTGTTCAAAGGAACCCATATAATCCTGGGCCGGATAATCCTTATCTGGGTATGTATGAAATGCTGAACAAAATGAATAAAAATGGATTGATAGGAAACGTTTCCGCTAACTATGAGATATCCAAGAAGTTCGATCTTTTGCTAAGAACAGGTTTAGATATGTCCAATGAATTTCGGTCACAACAAAGACCATTCAGTATGACAAGATATCCGAGGGGAATGTACCGTGAGCAAAACGTGTTCGCCTATGAGTCAAACACTGATTTATTGCTTTCTTTCAAGGATAAAATTACACCCAAAATTTCCATCTCTGCAAGTGCCGGTGCAAATACGATGATCCAGCAGTATGATTTTGCAGGTATTTATGCAGATCAATTAGCTCAACCTGGTGTTTATCAGATTTCCAATAGTTTAGACCAGGCGGTGGTTGACCCATCCAGAACTATGAGAGCCATTAATAGTGTGTACGGCAGTACTCAAATTGCTTATGATGAGAAAGTTTATGTAGATCTGACTGGTAGAAATGACTGGTCAAGTACGCTGCCTTTCAAGAATAATTCGTTTTTCTATCCTTCGGTAAGTTCCAGCTTTATTCTGGATGAGATTTTTGAACTTCCAAAGGTTATTACCTTTTCTAAATTTAGAGCATCCTGGGCGCAGGTAGGTAATGATACCAGACCCTATCAAACTGCCAGATATTATGATCGTATTTATGGTAATTCATTTACAAACCCTAATCAGTTATTTAATGCTGAATTGAAACCCGAAATAACAGCCAGTTATGAGTTTGGTTTGGATATGCGTTTTTTTAACAACAGGGTGGGATTTGATGTTGCTCACTATAATAACAATAGCCGTAACCAGATTCTATCCATTCCTCTAGATCCCGTAACAGGATTTTCTACAGCATTAATTAACGCAGGTTTGATCAATAGTAAAGGCTGGGAAGTTCAATTAAACGGAAAACCAATTTTAAAGGATAAATTCTCCTGGAGCACAACTTTACTTTGGAATAGAAACCGCAGTTATGTAAAAGAATTAACTGAGGGCTTAACCAATCAAATCATCTATCAGCATGGTTCGAATGTAAGTATTGAAGCGCGTGTTGGCGGACTTATGGGAGATATGTACGGAAGAGGATTTCAGCGTTCTCCTGATGGTCAGATCATTTATAACTCTGCCAATGGTTTGCCTGCTCCGCTTGACCAGGTTGCGCGTAAAATGGGTAATGCCTTTGCCGATTGGAAAGGCAGTTTAATGAATGAATTCAGGTATAAAAATATAAATCTGAGTATTTTAATGGATGGTCAATACGGTGGGGAAATGTATTCTCAAACCAGCCATAAGAATAATACCCTTGGAAAAACAAAAGTTACTCTTCCCGGACGTGATGCCGGAATTATTGGGGATGGGGTTGTGAAATTAGCGAACGGTACTTTTGTTAAAAATACTGTGGTTGCTCAGGCTAGTGCCTATTATGATAACTATTACCAAATCAGCAATGCAGAAACTAATATTTTTGATGCTTCTTTCTTAAAGATCAGAGAAGTAAGATTAGAATTTGGTCTTCCTGCCAATGTGCTCAGAAAATTAGGCGTTCAAAAAACATCTATTGCAATTTGGGGTAGAGATCTGTTCAACTTCACCAAATTTCCAGGATTTGATCCGGAAGGAGGAAATTTGGATAGTGGAACTTTAACTCCGGGAGTAGAGCTGACCCAGTTTCCCTCAAACCGTTTAATGGGTACTAACCTAACCTTTAAGTTTTAATTCAAAATTATTCTTAAAACACAAAAGACATGAAATTTTCAATCAAAATAGTTACTTCAATACTTTTAGTATTCACCTCTCTGTTCTCTTGTACAGATAAATTTGAGGAATTAAATACCGATCCTAACCGACCTAATGATGTGACACCCGGAATCTTATTAGGCCAAATGCAATATCGAATAGTGAACAATTCTATTCAGGCAGCCCGTAATTTTACACATGAACTCATGCAGGTTGATGCTCCACGAGCAAGTCCGGGCGGACAGGGTTTACATCGCTATGTAGTGCAGCCAGGTCAGGCAGTATGGACTGGTTTTTATGATCGTTTGACTGATGTAGAAGACATCTATAAGATTTCGGATAGACTTAAAGAAAATAACTACAAAGCAATTGCTCTGGTTTATAAAAGCTGGGCTTACTCTATCTTAACTGATTTATATGGAGATGTTCCTTATTCACAAGCAATTAAGGCTTCTGAAGGTAATTTTACACCGGCTTTTGATAAGCAAAAAGATATCTACATACAAATTTTAAAGGATCTTGAAACTGCAAATACCTTATTTGATGATACTAAGGCCTTGACTTATGGCGGCGACCAGGTTTATAACGCGAATGTGTTGACCGGAGGTAGAAATTTAGGTATTCAAAGATGGAGAAAATTTGCCAATTCCCTCAGATTGAGATTATTGCTAAGAATATCTAAGCGTGATGGTGAAGTTAATGTAAATCAGCAAATCACTTCAATCTTAGCTAACCCAACAGCAAATCCTGTTTTTACTGCTAATGCAGATGATGCAATTTTCAGATATCCTGGAACATTTCCATATTTCAATCCTTATTTCCAGGCTCGTACCCTGGAGTGGAGAGATGGAACTTATTTTACAAAGTTCTTTTTAAATCATATGAATGCAATCAATGATCCAAGAAGGGCTATCTGGGTATCTCCTGTTATTGTAAACGGACAAAGTCTTTATCAGGGAATTGACAGTGGCTATCCAACAAGTCTGGAATATATCGTAGGTCGTAATTCAAGTTATCCTGATGTTTTAAAAACATCACCGCTGCTTGGTGTGATGATGACCTACTCAGAGGTTGAGTTTATAAATGCTGAATTAGCTTTGAAGGGCTTTAATACAGGAAGAACAGCCAAGGCACATTATGATGCGGGAATAATGGCTTCCATGGTTCAATGGGGTGCAACCATGCCAGCTGGATTTTTGAATACGGCGGGTGTGGCGTACAATGCTACCGGTACTGCAGCTCAACAGCTGGAACAAATCATACTACAAAAATATTATGCTTACTTTTTTGTTGACTATCAATCCTGGTTTGAAAAACGCCGTACAGGTTATCCGGTTTTACCAAGAGGAACAGGAATCCCGGCCGAAAATGTATTTCCTTCAAGGGTGCCTTATCCAACCTATTTACAGTCTTTAAACGCAAGTAACCTTCAGGCTGCTGTTGCTTCAATTGGCGGTGATAACAGTAATGTTAAGCTTTGGTGGGAGAAATAGTATATTTAATTGAGTATTGAGAAATTAGTTCAAATTCAATTTTATTAATTGCTATAAATCCATTTTATAATAAACACACATTAAAATAGAGAAATGAAAAAAATATTTTTTCTGGGCTTAACGCTATTTGCCTTTGCCGCAAATGCGCAGAATCTAAATGAGCAGCTGAATTCTAAGAGAATTATGCTCCCCAATGGCTGGTCATTGTCTCCTGCCGGTAGATCAGTTGAGCTGGGTGACTTGCCATTGAATATTGCAGTTTCAGGATCCGAAAGATTTATTGCGGTCACGAACAATGGACAGAGTACTCAAACTATTCAGTTAATTGATCCGAAAACAGAAAAAGTGTTAGATAAGGTAGAAATTCCGAAATCTTTTTACGGACTGGAATTCAGCAGGGATGACCGTTTTCTCTATGCTTCTGGTGGGAATGATAACTGGATTTTGAAATATGAAATCGCCAATTCAAAATTACTCATTAGGGATACGCTAAAACTGGGTAAGCCTTGGCCTGAGAAAATTTCACCTGTTGGTTTGGAGATTGATGATGACAGAAATCTTTTATACGTAGTTACCAAGGAGAATAATTCCCTGTATATTTTCGACCTGAAGACTAATAAAATTATTCATCAGCAAAGCATTGGAAATGAAGGCTATACCTGTGTTTTATCGCCTGACAAGAAAACATTATATATTTCTTTATGGGGAGGCAAAAAGGTAGCATTTTTCGACACAAATCTTAGAAAAATTACGGCTTCTGTTGATGTTTCCTACAATCCGAATGAATTAATTCTAAATAAATCAGGAAGTATACTTTATGTAGCCAATTCTCAGGACAATAGTGTATCTGTGATAGACGTCAAGGCAAAAAAAGTCGTTGAAATTTTGAATACCGCTTTATTCCCTAATTCCCTTACCGGATCTACAACCAATGGTTTGGCTTTATCAAAAGATGGACAAAGTTTGTATATCGCTAACGCGGATAATAATTGTCTTGCAGTTTTTAATGTAAGTCAGAAGGGTAAAAGTGTTTCTAAAGGTTTTATTCCTGTCGGATGGTTTCCTACGAATGTCAGAGTGATTGGAAGTAAGATATTTGTGAGTAATGGTAAAGGTTTTTCTTCATTCGCGAACCCTCAGGGACCACAGCCCGTCAGACCTGATGTAAAATCTGAATCACATAGAGGAGAACTTCCACAGGCAAATAATAGATTGCAATATATCGGTAGTCTGATGAAGGGAACAATGAGTGTGATTGATGAGCCTTCTGCCAGCGACCTTGAGGTATATTCCAGAAATGTATTCAAGAACACTCCTTATCAAAAGGATAAAGAATTAATTGCTGATGGCGAAACCGGTAATCCTATACCAAAAAAGGTAGGTGATCCTTCCCCAATTAAATATGTTTTTTACGTAATAAAGGAAAACCGTACATATGATCAGGTTTTTGGAGATATCAAAGAAGGGAATGGCGATTCTACACTGACTCTTTTTGGAGAAAAATATACGCCAAATCAACATAAGCTTGTGCGGGAATATGTTTTGCTGGATAATTTTTATGTAGATGCAGAGGTTAGTGCCGATGGTCATAACTGGTCATTGGGAGCTTATGCAACAGACTTTCTGGAAAAGACCTGGCCAACATCCTATGGTCGCAGAGGTGGTCAAAATGATGGTTTAGGTCGCCGTACAATTGCCAATAATAAAGATGGATTTATTTGGGATATGGCCAAAAAACATGGAGTTTCATTTAGAACCTATGGTGTTTTTGCTGATAAGGATAAAGGTAACATACCCGTTTTGGATGAAGCACATGTCGCCTCTACGTTTACAGGTTATTACGATCAGAATGTGAAAGATGTTGAGCGTTTTGAACAGTGGAAAGCTGACTTTGATGTATTATTATCGAAAAATGCAGTCCCATCTTTAAATACCATTCGTTTGGGTTCTGACCATACACAAGGGCTTGGACTAGGTAAACCAACTCCTTATGCCTGTGTAGCAGATAATGATCTGGCAGTTGGTAAATTGATTGAACATATTAGCAATAGCTCAATATGGGCACAGTCGGCAATATTTATTCTTGAAGATGATGCCCAAAACGGCCCAGATCATGTTGATGCGCACCGATCAATTGCATTGGTTGTTAGTCCGTATACCAAAAGAAATTACCTGGATAACACCATGTATTCCACTTCAGGAATGTTACGCACAATTGAGCTCATTCTGGGTTTACCCCCGATGAGCCAGTATGATGCAGCTGCAATGCCTATGTTCAGAAGTTTTACCAGTAAACCTGATTTTACAAAGTTTAAAGCAGTCCCAAACCGGGTGAGCCTGGATGAAACGAACAAAATTGCTTCAAAATGGTCTAAAATTTCCGAAGGCTTCGATTTTGCTGAAGTAGATAAAAATGACGACCGATTATTTAATGAGGTATTATGGAAGGGCTTAAAAGGTGATGATTTTGAAGTGCCGGCACCCAGAAGAAGCGCATTTTTGAGACTGGAGCAAAAAGTTGAAAAAGATTAATTCTCTGGTGTTTCCCCGGTGGTCGGTGTTATCTATGTTCCGTGTTATCGCCGTACCATAAGCAATTTGGACTGCTTGGTGGATAACACCAACCAGAGGAGTACTTAATTTATCTGCAAATTGCATTTATGCTGCTTTAGAATTATAATTGCAGAATATGAATGATATACTGCAGAAAGAACAACATTTCAGGAAAGTAAAAGAGGATCTGGAATTTCAGGGATTTGAAATTTTGCAGATGGATTTGCAGAGGCCATGGGGAGGTTTCTTCGTAATCAATGAGGTTCAGGCTCAAAAATTTTCTGATACCTACTTCAGTGGAATTGCTGTCGACCAGCTTAAAATCTCAGGGAAACTAAGTCCGAAAATTTTAGTCGTAGCCCCACAAACCCGACTTTCATGGCAGTATCATCACCGTAGGGCAGAAATCTGGCAGGTAATAAGCGGTACTGTAGGGGTTATTTCGAGCTTTACAGACCAGGAGACTGAACTTAATAGATACAATCCGGGAGATCAGATTGTACTTAAACAGGGAGAGCGTCACAGGCTTGTCGGACTTGAAGATTGGGGAGTAATTGCAGAGATCTGGCAACATACCGATGCTTCAAATCCTTCTGATGAATCTGATATTGTTAGAGTTCAGGATGATTTTGGGCGATAATAACTATGAATTCGTGACATTTCAGCTATTATTAACTGTTATAATTTAATTATTTTCGCTTGCTTTTTATCCGAAGCCTTTTTGATTTATGATAATTCTGATTTTTTTTCTTGCTCACTGGTTTTTGTCTCTGTTCTTTCAAACATTCTTCCTGCATCGCTACTCTTCTCATAAAATGTTCAAAATGAGTCCTTTCTGGGAAAAGGTTTTCTATCTATCTACCTTCCTGGCTCAGGGATCTTCCTTTCTTAATCCACGTGCTTATGCCATTATGCATCGCATGCATCATGCCTACAGTGATACAGAAAAAGATCCTCACTCGCCGCATTTCTTTAAAGATGTGATTGGAATGATGGTTCAGACTAAAAATATTTATCTGGATTTCATCAGGTTTAAAACCGAACCAGAACCAGCCTTTCGTGATAATTATCCAACATGGCCGCTTATAGATAAAATTGGTGATCTATGGATTACCCGCCTTATCTTTATCATGCTTTACATAACTTTTTACGTGTATTTTGCGGAGTATTGGTGGATGTTTTTATTACTTCCAATTCACTTTCTAATGGGACCAATTCACGGTGCGGTAGTTAACTGGTGCGGACATAAATATGGTTACTCAAATTATGATAATCATGATCATAGCAAGAACTCTCTTCCACTCGACTTTTTGATGCTTGGAGAATTGTTTCAGAACAATCACCATAAGAAACCAAATAATGTGAATTTTGCCTTAAAATGGTTTGAATTTGATCCTTCTTATCCGATCATCAAATTAATGCATCATCTGCATATTATAAGGTTAAGAAAGGTGTAGACACAAGAAATTTTATTTAATGAGGGTTCCTTAAGGGAGCCCTTTTTTTGTTTTATAGTTTTTGACCCTTTTGGAATCACTAATAAGCGGAATAATGTTTCACTTCGACCCCGAAGGGGTAATCATTATTGTAATAGTTGGAGGTTCCCGCTTTCGCCCAATGTCATTATTTTAAGATTGGGAGGTTCCCACTTTCGTGGGAATGACAAATCATGAGTAAGCTAAGGGAGATTCCAGCCTTCGCTGGAATCGGTTTTGGTTGATATAAATTTAATGGACTATACCGCTACACGATTATGCCTTGAAGTCATGATCATCTTGATCAAACGGTTTCGTATTACGATTCCAGCGGAGGCTGGAATCTCCTTGTCCCTCAACTAAACATGTCATTCCCGCGAAAGCGGGAACCTCACTTAACATTCATTAAGCAACCTTGGTCATTCCAGCGCAGGCTGGAATATCCTTGTTCCCATCACCATTTTGTCATTCCGGCGAAAGCTGGAACCTCCTGCGTCAAATCTATTAAAGCAATCAGCCCCAGTGTTTAAATGTGGAAATCTAAGCAGGAGCTATGCCAATCTAAATTTTAAATTTGTAGCTGTAAAGGTATTATTTAGATAAGGATGGCTGAAATAGATTATAGTGATGATAGTATTCGGTCGCTCGACTGGAAAGAACATATTCGCCTGCGACCAGGCATGTACATCGGAAAGCTGGGAGATGGATCAGCTTACGATGATGGAATTTACGTTTTACTTAAAGAAATTCTGGATAATTCTATTGACGAGTTTGTGATGGGCTCCGGCCGGACAATTGAAGTCACAGTCAGTGATAAAAAGGTTTCTATTCGTGATTATGGTCGTGGAATCCCGCTCGGAAAAGTGATCGATTGTGTGTCCAAAATTAATACAGGTGGTAAGTACGATTCAAAAGCTTTCCAGAAATCAGTTGGTTTAAATGGGGTTGGTACCAAGGCAGTAAATGCACTTTCATCTAGTTTTAGTGTGCAGTCTTATCGTGATGGCCGGACTAAAAAGGCTGAATTTGAACAGGGTGTTCTAGTGAACGATTTGCCTGAGACAGAAAGTACCCAGAGGAACGGAACTGCAGTTATTTTTTATGCCGATGAAACTATTTTCAGGAATTACCATTATATCCCTGAGTTTGTAGAGAGTATGATCTGGAATTATGTATTTCTTAATTCCGGACTCACGATTAATTTTAATGGAACCAAATTTTTCTCTGAAAGGGGTTTATACGATTTGCTTACCAGGAATACTGAAGCAGAGACCCTTCGGTATCCGATTATTCACCTGAAGGGTGAAGATATAGAGGTGGCTATGACTCATGGTCAGCAATATGGTGAAGAGTATTATTCTTTTGTAAATGGGCAGCATACCACACAGGGCGGAACACATCAGGCAGCATTCAGGGAAGCAGTTGTAAAAACAATCCGTGAATTTTATAAAAAGGAGTTCGATGCTTCCGATGTCAGGGCTTCTATTGTTTCTGCTATTTCAATCAGAGTTCAGGAGCCTGTGTTTGAATCGCAAACGAAAACCAAACTTGGTTCGCAAAATATAGCTCCTGATGGCCCTTCAGTTCGTACCTTCATAAATGATTTCATCAAGAAGGAACTGGATGATTATCTGCATAAACACCCTTCAGATGCGGATGCTCTGCTGAAACGAATACTTCAATCTGAACGTGAACGAAAAGATATTGCCGGAATCAAAAAATTGGCAAATGAGCGCGCAAAAAAAGCGTCATTACACAATAAAAAATTAAGGGATTGTAAAATTCACTTTGACGATAATCATGAGCGAAAGCAAGATACTACCTTGTTTATAACTGAGGGAGATTCTGCGAGTGGTTCTATTACAAAATCCAGAGATGTAATGACCCAGGCAGTGTTTAGTCTGAAAGGTAAGCCACTCAATTGCTTTGGTTTGACAAAAAAGGTTGTTTATGAAAATGAGGAATTTAATCTGCTTCAGCATGCCCTGAATATTGAAGATGGATTAGATAATCTTAGGTATAACAACATTGTTTTTGCCACTGATGCCGATGTCGATGGAATGCACATCCGCTTATTACTAATGACCTTTTTCCTTCAGTTTTTTCCTGATCTGGTTAAAGCAGGACATGTTTCAATTCTTCAAACTCCGCTTTTCAGGGTCAGAAATAAGAAGGAAACTATTTACTGTTACAGTGATGAAGAAAGGCAGCGGGCTATACATAAACTAGGTAATAAGCCCGAAATAACTAGATTTAAAGGCTTGGGTGAAATATCACCCGAAGAATTCGGATTGTTCATAGGAGCAGATATTCGTCTTGATCCTGTAATTCTTTCAAAAGAACAAGGTATTAAGAATATACTGGAGTATTATATGGGTAAAAATACTCCCGATAGGCAGCAACATATTATTCAAAACCTCCGTGTGGAAGTTGATTTTCTTGCTGAAGAGCAGGAAGCTGCAGCATTATTAGCAGATGCTGTATGATGCAGAAAAAAAATATTTCCATTTCTTTTGAGGAATATTCTTCAGTTGATGAATTAAGTAGTACAGATAGAAATCTTTGCCTGGAGTCTGTTAACGCCATGGCGAGTTCTTATTCTCCCTATTCGGGTTTCAGGGTGGGGGTAGCTGTAATACTTGCGAGTGGGAAGATTGTGTATGGCAGTAATCAAGAGAATGGGGCTTATCCTTCAGGCTTATGTGCAGAACGGGTTGCGCTTTTCGCTATTGGTTCTTCATATCCCAATGATAAGATTGTAAGTATGGCAATAAGTGCGCAGACTGATCATTTTGAAATAAAGGAACCGGTTACTTCATGCGGAGCCTGCCTTCAAGTTATGGCAGAATACGAAAAGAAACAGTCTAGTCTGATCAATGTTCTCTTTTATTGCCCCAATGGATCTATTATCCGTACGGTAGGAATAAAAAGTTTACTTCCTTTTGCCTTTACCGAAACAAGACTTCAAAAATAATCGTAAATTGTATGATATGGATTTTAATTTTTCTCATCCCATGTTAAATTGGACTATTCAATGAAGCATGATTGAAAATTCTCTTTAATACATTGATTAATAATGAATAAATATTTATTCCTGCTGCTTACAGTTTTGTTTTCTGCCGCTAATAGTTTCGGCCAGATCAGATTATCTTCTATTAAGGTGGACGAATGGGTAAAGAAGAATTTTAGCGGACAGGGGATAGTAGTTGGAAACATTAAATTTAAAGGATACCCGCTTTCTACCTTGTCCTACACCAGTACAGGTAATATTTTGAAGGTTCAAAAGGGCTTAATTCTTTCAACAGGAAACTCCTATAATGTTGCGGGTTATAATAATTCTCATAATCAAAGTTCCACTTTTGGAGATATCTCGTCCCCTCAAACTGATCCCGATCTTTCGACTATTGTCAGTGGTATGTTATTTGATATCTGTAGTGTAGAGTTTGATTTTGTCCCAATGGATAACAGCATTCAATTTAATTATCAATTTGGCTCTGACGAATATCCGGAGTATGTTGATTCACCCTATAATGATGTTTTTGCATTTATTGTTTCTGATGAGAGCAGCTCTAAAAATATTGCTTTAATTTCCGGAAGCGAAGTTCCTGTTAGTATAAATACGATTAACTTTAAACTTAACCAGGATCAATTCATCGATAATAATTTATACAAGCAGGTTGTTATTAAAAGACAAGAGCCACTCAAAGCAACGTATAAAGGGACTTTGCCTGGCCGAATATTAAGAGGTATTGGCTCGGTATTTGCCATAAAAGGACCTGTTGCCGGTGACCAGACAGTTATTAAGGCTGATCCTGAACTATTGAAAACTCTTGATGCAAACCTTTACCGTAATCTGCGCTACGATGGAATCACTAAAAAGCTTGTGGCGCAGACTTATGTTACTCCTTACAAAAAATATCATTTAAAAATTGTAATCGCCGATGTGTCTGACAACATTTATGATTCAGGAGTATTTTTAGAAGACAGAAGTCTGACTTCAAAAAAAGATATTCAACAGCCTGGATTTGTCGATTACCCCGATTTGAGTAAGGTAATTGATGCTAATCTGATCTTAAAGGGAAAAACTCTTGAGGAAATACTTCCTGCAAATTATAAAATGGAGTTGACAAAATCTCCAGAGCAGATGCCTGCTGTTTCTCAACAAAATCCTAATTCTGTTTCTCAGCAAAATACCAATCCTGCCTCTCAAAAAACTCCCGTTACTTCTCCTCAGTCCAAGCCAACTCCTGCTCAGTCTGCTAAGCCTAAAAAGGGTTCGGTAGCTGCTCCAAAACCTGTAGATGTACCATCGCCTGCACAGAGGAAAGTGGCTCTTACTGAACCGGAAATTGAATTGCCAAATATTGTTATCCTGTTTGATTTTGATAAATCTGAAATTACTGAGATAGAAATGTCTAAACTCCGGAATGCCATTAATAAGTATGAACAAGTAAAAAATCAATATTCAATTAACATCTCAGGCCATACTGATAATTATGGAAGTCTGGATTACAACTATGCACTTTCAGAGCGTAGAAACAAGGCAGTAATCAATGCTGTCAGTGAAATCCTTGGAGAGAAAATCAGAATACCTGCCAACAGTAAATCATATACAAAACCGGTTGCAGATAATACCACTGATGATGGTCGGCAGTTAAATCGTCGTGTTGAGTTGGTGTTTGTTAAGAAAAATTAATGTTAAGTTGTCTATTGATAAATTTACTCTTCTTTTTCAATGAATAATATTGTTGAAAATCTGTTCCAAGAAATTCCAGTTCTTTATTGCCATTGTTATTGATAGCTTTGAAATTTTAAAGTTGATAAAATTGCTCTGTTTAATCTAAAAGCTAAATTTAATTGGGGGCTGTTTAAAACTTAGCGCTTGGTTTTTCATATGATAACTTATATTTACCACAATAGAATTCCATATTAAGGATGAGTGAAGAAATAGAAAATACAGACAGCGAAAACAACAATACTGCAGGTGAAGAAAAAGCTTTACACAATGTAACATCTCTTTCTGGGTTGTATGAAAATTGGTTCTTAGATTATGCGTCATATGTTATTCTGGACCGGGCCGTTCCTCATATCCATGACGGTTTAAAGCCGGTGCAGCGCCGTATTTTGCATTCTTTAAAAGAAATGGATGATGGGCGGTTTAATAAGGCTGCCAATGTAATTGGTAACACGATGAAGTATCATCCACATGGGGATGCCTCAATCGGTGACGCCATGGTTCAAATCGGACAAAAGAATTTATTAATTGATACTCAGGGTAACTGGGGAGATCCAATTACGGGAGATTCTGCAGCTGCACCACGATACATCGAAGCCCGGTTGTCTAAATTCGCTAATGAGGTGGTATTTAATCCTGACACAACCGAATGGCAAAGTAGTTATGATGGCAGAAACAGGGAACCTGTTACTCTTCCTGTTAAATTTCCATTATTACTTGCTCAGGGTGCGGATGGGATTGCAGTCGGACTTGCAACTAAAATTATGCCTCATAATTTCGTGGAATTGATTGATGCTTCAATTGAAGTTCTGAAAGGTAATCGCCCCGATCTTTTACCCGATTTCCAGATGGGTGGCATGGCCGATTTCAGTAACTATAATGAAGGTATGCGGGGTGGTAGAATCAGGGTTCGTGCTAAGATTATTGAGCGAGATAAGAAAACTCTGGCTATAACTGAGATACCTTATACAACTACTACAGGCGGACTTATAGACAGTGTGATCTCGGCCAACGATAAAGGCAAAATCAAGATCAAAAAAATTGAAGATAATACAGCCAAGGATGTTGAGATCATCATTCATCTCGCACCGGGGATCTCGCCAGATGTGACTATTGATGCGCTTTATGCATTCACTGATTGCGAGGTTTCTATTTCCCCAAATACCTGTATTATCAAAGGGGATAAGCCCTACTTTATGAGTGTGAATGATATTCTGGTTGAGAGTACTCAGCACACCAAAGGACTGCTTAAGCTTGAGCTTGAAATTAAGCTTGCCGAGTTAAAGGAAAAGATTTTTTTTAGCTCCTTGCTTAAAATATTTATTCAGGAAGGAATGTATAAGAATCCGGAGTACGAAGGTTCCGGTAATTTTGAAGCGGTAGTTGAGGTTTTGAATAAATTGTTCAGCCCTTTCTTTTCACAGTTATATCGCGAAATCCTTCCCGAGGATTATAAAAAGCTGATTGATAAACCAATGAGTAGTATTACTCGCTTTGATCTCAAGAAATCTGACGAGCAGTTACTGGCTTTGGAAAGTGATATTAAAGAGGTTAACAAGCATCTAAAACATCTTACAGATTATGCAATTGCCTGGTTTGAAAAGTTAAAGGGTAAGTATGGTGCAGGCAGGGAACGTAAGACTGAAATCAGAGCATTCGATCGTGTGGAGGCTTCAAAAGTGGCACTTGCAAATGTTAAGCTCTACATGAACCGGGAAGATGGATTTATTGGAACCGGATTACGTAAGGATGAATTTGTGTGTGATTGTTCTGACTTGGATGAGGTGATCGTTTTTAGGGAAGATGGTAAATTCAATGTTTCAAAGGTTGCAGAAAAGACCTTTGCTGGCAAAGCGATTGTGCATGCTCAAGTCTTTAAGAAGAATGATGAGCGTACAGTATACAATCTGATATACAGGGATGGGGAAAGTGGTACCTCCTATATTAAACGATTTTCCGTACTGGGTGTTACCCGGGATAAAGAATATGACCTGACTAAGGGTGGCAAGGGATCGAAAGTGCTGTATTTTACTGCAAATCCAAATGGAGAAGCGGAAATAATTAATGTTCAGCTTAAGCCTCATTCTAAACTCAAAAAACTTCAATTTGATCTTGATTTTGCCGATCAGGTGATTAAAGGCAGAAGTTCTATGGGCAATATTGTGACAAAATACCCGGTCAAGAAAGTGCTTTTAAAGAGTAAGGGTCTTTCCACTTTATCCGGACGTAAAATCTGGTATGATGATGTTTTGAAACGTTTAAATGTGGATGGAAGAGGGAAATATCTTGGTGAATTTGATGGTGACGACAGAATTCTTACTCTAAATCCACAGGGTATTTATGAACTCAGTAGCTTTGATTTGAGTAATCATTTTGATGATAAATTGCTACTTATCGAGAAGTTTAATTCTGAAAAAGTATTTACTTCGATCTATTTAGAAGGTAAATCGGGTGCTCATTATCTCAAGCGATTCGTTTTTGAAAATGCCTCTATTGGGAAGAAGACCAGCATCATTAGCGAGGAGCAAGGATCAAAACTGATTCTGATCTCGGGTCATGTTCAACCCAAGATCAGACTCGAAGTATTGAAGGGTAAAACCAAAATCGCAGAGGAATCTGAGATTGATTTGAGTGAGGCAATTGAGGTTAAGGGCATGAAGGCCATGGGAAATAGGCTAAGTCCGCATGAAGTGAAAGAGATTAATCTTCTTCCTTCTACTGCCGAGGATGATGAGGAGATTCTTGCCATAGATTCTGAACCGGATGAAAATGAAAGTATTGAATCGGGTGTAGATACCGATATTCCTGTTTCGTTTAAGGCGAATGACATTGAGGAAAAAGTAGAGCAGGTTGAGAATGCCGAGGCAATAGTTGAAGAACCAATATCAGAAACTGAATCTTTACAGGAAGTGGAAAGTGAGGAGGATATCATTACTAATGACGCTGAGGATACTTTAGATGAGGATCAGGGGATTACCGAAGTTCCTACAGAACCCTCGGAGGAAAATATAAAGCCGGGAAAGAAAGTTGATTTTGAGATCACCAATCCGGATGATCTGGATATTGATGATAAAGGGCAGATTGGATTGTTCTAAAGGCTGACAGGGTTCTAAACCCTGTCAGCCTTTTTCAAATGGTGGCAGGTTCTTATGCCGGGTTGCCAGTACCAATGAAACACAGCTCCGGCTAAAATAAACCTTACCAGAGGAGGTATCTTCCGGCCATATTTAGTTTGAAATAGAACGTGATTTCTTGCCGGAAATACTCCGGAGGAAAGGGCTAAGCTAGGCTATAGCACATAGGACTTGGTTTCAAAAATCAAATTATTATGGCTCCAGAGCCTAATCTGACGTATTGTAACCTTGGTATTTTAACCTTCCTTAAAACGAAATCCAGATTATTTTAACTTATCCCTGAACTCCCTGATAAATTTATGCAGCTTCGGTTGAATAACATGAACACAATATCCTTTATTCGCATTATTGTTATAATAATCCTGATGATAATCTTCGGCCGAATAAAATATTGATACCGGGGTCACTTCAGTAACTATTGGCCGCTCAAACACCATATCTTTTTCCAATTGATCGATCATGTTTTCGGCGGCAAGTTTCTGTTCTTGATTTTCATAGAAAACAACCGAACGATATTGAGTGCCAACATCATTTCCCTGCATATTCAGGGTAGTTGGATCATGGGTTTTAAAGAATACGAGCAAGAGCTCTTCAAAAGTGATTTCTTCCGGATTAAATTCAATGCGTATTATTTCTGCATGTCCGGTATCTCCATTGCAGATATCTTCATATGTGGGATTGAGTTTATGCCCTCCCATATAGCCTGATACTACCTTTGTAACCCCTTTTAAATTCTGGAAAACTGCTTCTGTACACCAAAAGCAGCCACCACCGAAAATTGCCTGTTCCATATTAATAAATGTGAGAATTTATTGTGATAGAATTATAATAGCCCTGTAAAGAATTTCAGAGGATTATGCCATTTTTTATAGGTGTAGCCAAAGCTGCCACTAGGACTATTTCAAATGGCTTGATCCTCTTGCCGGGCTGCCTGTTCCTATGAAAAACAGCTCCGAGTAAAATAAACCCTGCCGTAGGAGGAATCTTCCGGCTATTCATATTTTGAAATAGAACGCGATTTCTTACTGGAAATACTCCGGAAGAAAGGGCTGAACTAAGCTATAAAAAACAGGTATTGCTTTCCAAAATCAAATTATTTGGCCCAAGATCCTACGCTGTATATTTATAAACCTAAATTACCCTTAATAAATCGAATTCGTTGTTAAATTTTAATCTCTACTGATACTGAATATAGCTTGGTTGTGGTTTAAGTTTCATCAGATCCTGAGGAGTCATTAAACGGTTTGGAGCTTTTTTTAGATCGTTTTTATAGAATATTTTAAAACCTGTAAACTGTACCGGTTCTGAATAAATAAAGTGACGGTGTGTTCCAATTTTAAGTTCTGGCTCACCCCAGCCATCCATATGCATCACGATCTGTGTTTCAGGTCTTAGTTTAATGTTTTGATAATTTGTGACCATTTTTTTTGTGAAACGGTGGATAACAAAAATTTTAGGTGGCAGGTTGTGGGTTCTTACCAGTTTCGCGAGGTAGTCTGATACATAATTGATCTCTGATGCATCATAGGTTCCAATCTTTCTACCCGGAAGAACTCCGCCTTTCATTGAGAATTCTGGATCAATTCCCAGGTGTACATTTGGCATTTTTAAATATTTTTCAAGACGTGGAAGCTCTTCCCTAATCGTACTCAGCGCAACCTGAATGTCGAGAAATACAATCATATTTTTCTTCATTCTAGATATGGTTAAAACTGAATCGATCTGCTTATCAGGCATTCGATTTCTATATTTACCATCCTTGCCGGGATCACCTGCAGCAACTACCGCAATATAATGAAGGGCCGGTTGTACCGGAGTTTTAGGGTCAACTTTTTCCCATTTGGCAACCTCTGCGTATAACATTCTCAACATCTCTTTTGGAGCATATTCGCCTAAAGCTCCCATTTTTTTCGAGTACAGATTTCCATAAAAGGTTACCACTCTTTTATAAGGCAGTATTGCACCAGGAAGGGGGTAAGGTTGCTTTTTAACTGGCCATTTTCCGGTAGTATCGCCATTGGCTAGTTCCTTTAATTTTTTGTTGTAAAGTGCAGTATCAACCGGGGCATATTCGACGCTCTCTGCTGCCGATTCTTCTTCTTCTGATTTAGCGCTTGATGTAGTATTTAGTGCAGATTTGGTGTCTGCTTTACTTTTTGATTCACTACAGTTTGTAAAAAAAATAATGGTTGATAAAATTGAAAGAATGCTTAGGCTTAGTTTTCCGGTTTTCATAGATTAATTTATATACTATTTTGGGGTGATATTGAAGTGAATAGGTTATTACTGTAAATATTGAAATTTAAATTTTTTTAAAGGTTAAAATAATTTTTGGATGTTGGATAAGCAAATAAAATACCATCAAAATTTACAGAATTTTCCGAAAACTCCCAAGGGTAATTTATAACCCGAGCTCGCCTGAAGATAAAGTTCTCCAGTTTCCAGGTTTTGAACATCTGGAAAAGAAGAAAGAATCAGATTTTCAACGATCACAGACGAAAATCCTAGTGAATAAGTATTTAAAATCAAAAAATGTTCATCTTCATCCAATAGCTTTACAACATCATCCATCATCTCCCGAATATTATCTTCCAGTTTCCATTTTTCTCCATTAGGGCCATGCCCGTAAGCAGGAGGGTCCAGAATAATTCCGTTATATTTACGCCCTCTCTTTACTTCACGTTTGACAAATTTTAGTGCATCTTCCACTGTCCAGCGTATATTTTCAAGTCCGGAAAGCATTTGATTCTCATTTGCCCAGCTTACCACCTGTTTTATAGAATCGACATGGGTTGTTTCGGCACCTGCAGCGCATGCCGCTAGGGAGGCTCCTCCTGTATACGCGAAGAGGTTTAATACTTTTGGCTGTTTAGTTTTGAAATTCTTGACATTTTTGATGATATAATCCCAGTTAACTGCCTGTTCAGGAAATATTCCTAAATGCTTAAAAGAGGTGAGTGCGAGTCTGAACTGCAGTTTGATGTCCTCATTTTTATAACTAATATGCCATCTGTCGGGAGTTTTATTGTCTTTTTTGATCCACTCTCCTGAAGTTGCTGAACGACCCTTAAACCGGATGTGATGTTGTTTAGTCCATTCACTTTCAGAATACCTTTTCGCCCATACAGCTTGTGGTTCGGGGCGGATCAGGATTACATTTCCAAAGCGCTCCAGCTTTTCAAAATTACCACAATCGATTAGCTCGTAATCTTTCCAGTTTTGCGGACTTAACAGTTGAATCATTCTAATGCTATTTTGCTCATCCAAAAAGGCTGAGTAGGGTAATTTTATTTTTTCTGTAATGCCTGCATGAATTTACTTGCAAATACAAATTCATTTAGTTCTTTGTTATCGGTTGATGAAATTTCCTTATTTGTACCTTCCCACCATTTTTTCCCTTCATGAAGGAATATGATATTCTCGCCAATACCCATCACTGAATTCATATCATGGGTAACTACTACTGTTGTTGTATTGTATTCTGTGGTGAGTTCCTGAATAAGTTCATCAATCACAATAGCAGTTTTAGGATCTAGTCCGGAGTTAGGTTCATCTACAAACAAATATTTTGGAGTCATCGCGATGGCTCTGGCAATTCCTACTCTTTTTTTCATTCCTCCTGAAAGTTCCGCAGGGAATAATTTATTCTTTCCAGCAAGATTTACCCTTTCCAGGCAAAAATTAGCACGATCAAGTTTTTCTTTATCACTCTGATTAGTGAACATTTTGATTGGAAAGATGATATTATCTTCAACATTCATGGAATCAAATAAAGCGGATCCCTGGAATAGCATACCTATTTCGGTCCGAATTTCAATTCTTGTTGCGAAATTCATCCGGGTAAAATCACGACCATCGTAAATTACAGAACCTTCTTCAGGCTCATGCAATCCTACCATACATTTTAATAAAGTGGTTTTTCCTGAACCCGAGCCTCCAATAATCAAGTTACACTTTCCTTCTGCAAACTGTGCTGAAATACCCTGCAAGACATGATTTTCGCCAAACGTTTTATGTATGTTTTTAATTTCTATCATAACAATAACTGCGCTATAACATAATCTGAAAAGAGAATGGCAATACAACTGATCACTACTGCTTTGGTGCTAGATTGCCCAACCTCAAGGGCGCCACCGCTGGTATAAAATCCCTGATAAGCTGATACTGATGTGATTATAAAAGCAAAGATTACTGCTTTTACCATACATACTGTAAATGTAAAAGTGTTGAAGTCGGTGGTGATACCTGTTATAAAATCTTGTTCAGTTAAGGCCCCTGATGCAGTCCCGGCAAAATATCCTCCCGTTATGCTTAATCCGATAGAAATAATAACTAATAAGGGGATGGTAGTAACTGCGGCTATGATCTTAGGTAAGATCAGGTAGCCAGGAGAGTTTATCCCCATTATTTCAAGAGCATCAATCTGCTCAGTTACCCGCATGGTTCCAATCTGGGACGCTACGCTCGAACCAACTTTTCCTGCAAGAACTACTGCAGAGATAGTCGGACTCAACTCTAAAATGGATGAGTCACGAAGAATCATCCCAATAACAGACTTAGGAATCAAATCACTAACGAGCTGGAAGGCAGTCTGGACGGTGGTTACAGCACCTAAAAACACAGAAATTATTGCAATGATTCCTAAAGAGCCAACACCGATAGATACCATCTCGTGGAAAATTTCCTTTTTATAAATATTCCATTTCTCCGGTCGGCGGAAAACTGCTTTTAACAATAAAATATATTTACCTAATGGGTGAAATATCATTTGAAAATTGTTTTTTTTACTTTTTATACAATATTAATATAAAATTGTCAGTGCTATGGAAAGAAGAATTATTTAACAAAGGTAATCAAATGAGATTATGCCTTAAATTAAATACTTCTCCATCATTGATTTTATTAATTTTAATCCATGAACGCAATAATAACCGGTGCAACAAAGGGAATTGGCAGAGCCATTGTTATGGAACTCGCGGCAAATAATTATAATATCATATTTTGTGCAAGAGATGAGAAGGAAGT
>Ga0315899_10001446_pt1 | contig 27009 bp, 23 predicted proteins | sample LakEriMetagenome_2_FD_203518 | JGI IMG/M metagenome (GOLD analysis project Ga0315899, IMG submission 203518) | Freshwater fungal communities from buoy surface, Lake Erie, Ohio, United States - Buoy 4 MA112 | ecosystem: Environmental > Aquatic > Freshwater > Lake | place: USA: Lake Erie, Ohio... | reverse complement strand
GGCGCCGCGACCGGGGCACCGGCCGCCGCGGCACCGGCCGCCGCGCCGCCTGCGGCGCCTGCCGGCCCCCCGGCCGACCTGTCGGCGGCCGCGGGCAGCCCGCCCCCCGCGCCGTCAGCCCCGCCCTCGCCCTCGCCTCTCCCGTCATGAACGACGTGCGCGGTCCGCGTACCGGCATGAAGCGCTCCGTCATGCGCGTCGTGCGACAGATCCCCTCCTACCTCCGGCTCCTGATCGGGCTGGTGGGAGATCGTCGCGTGTCGCGTCTCGACCGCGTGTTCGTCGTTGCCGCGCTCGCGTACATCGTGTCGCCGCTCGACTTCATCCCCGATCTCATCCCGTTTCTGGGCCAGGTCGACGACGTCTTCCTGCTCATGACGGCGTTGCAGCGCATGGTGGAGAACGCCGGTCGCGGGGTGCTGCGCGACCATTGGCGGGGCGCGCCGGACGAGCTCGAGCATCTCGACGTGGTCCGGGTGCTGCAGGCGGCGGCGTTCTTTCTGCCTGTGGGGTTGCGCCGGCGGTTGCGGCGCTTCGGTGGGGCGCGGTAAGGGCGGTTCTCCGTCCTCGGGCTGAGACGGCCTCTGGAATCCCCCAAGGGCCCGTTTTACCTTGCGAGATGGCACCCTCAACTCGCTCCGCCCGTGTTCGTGACGACGTCGCGCTGACCTTCGATGACGTCCTGCTCGCCCCCCGGCACTCGCTCACGCATCCTCGTGAGGTGAGTCTCGTGTCCCGCTTCACGCGGGGCATCGCGCTCAACGTGCCGCTGGTGTCGGCGGCCATGGATACGGTCACCGAAAGCGAAATGGCGATCGCCATGGCCCGCTACGGCGCGATCGGCGTGCTGCACAAGAACATGTCCGTCGACCGGCAGGCGGCCGAGGTCGATCGCGTCAAGCGCAGCGAGAGCGGAATGATCCTCAACCCGATCACGCTCTCCCCGACGGCGTCGCTCCGTGAGGCCGTGGCGCTCATGATGCGCTTCAAGATCTCGGGGGTGCCCATCGTCGATGCCACGGGCAAGCTGGTGGGCATTCTCACCAACCGTGACCTGCAGTTCGAGCGCGACCTCGACCGTCCACTCGCCGAGGTCATGACCAGCGAGGACCTGGTGACGGCGCCCATGGGGACCGGGCTCGATGAGGCCGAGAAGATTCTGGCCAAGCATCGCATCGAGAAGCTGCCGGTCACCGACGACCAGGGCAATCTGAAGGGCCTCATCACCGTCAAGGACATTCACAAGCGCCGCCAGTACCCCGACGCCAACAAGGACCAGTACGGGCGCCTTCGGGTGGCGGCGGCCATCGGGGCTGGCGGGGATTACCTCGACCGGGCCCGGGCGCTCATTCAGGCGGGCGTCGATGTGCTCATCATTGATACCGCCCACGGGCACAGCGAAGGGGTGCTGCAGGCCACGGCGCGAGTCCGCGAGGCCTTCCCCGATGTGCAGCTCATTGCGGGCAACGTGGCCACGAAGGCCGGGGCGGCGGCGCTGGTGGACCGTGGCGTGGATGCCGTGAAGGTGGGGGTTGGCCCGGGCTCCATCTGCACCACCCGCGTGGTCACCGGGGTGGGCGTGCCGCAGATCGCGGCCATCATGGACGCCGTTGAAGGGGCCGGTGATGTCCCGGTCATCGCCGATGGTGGCATCAAGTACTCGGGGGACATCGTCAAGGCGCTGGCCGCCGGCGCCTCGAGCGTCATGATGGGAAGCATGCTCGCCGGTACGGAGGAGAGCCCCGGTGAATCGTTCCTCCTCGAGGGGCGCCGCTTCAAGATGATTCGCGGCATGGGCTCGCTCTCCGCGATGCAGGACGGCTCGGCCGACCGCTACTTCCAGGATGGGGAAATGTCCCCCAAGAAGCTGGTCCCCGAGGGGATCGAGGGGCGCGTTCCCTACAAGGGCCCCGTGGGTGACGTGCTCTTCCAGATGATCGGCGGCCTGCGCAGCGGGATGGGGTACGTAGGGTGCGGCACCATTGAGGCGTTACGCACCGAGGCGGAGTTCGTGCGCATCACCACGGCGGGGCTCCGGGAATCGCATCCGCACGATGTGACGATTACCCGGGAAGCACCGAACTACTCGCTGTAACCACCCGGCAGGGTGAACCCGACACCCGGGACCCGATACTCCCCCGGCCCACGCGATTTTGGACGGGCATCGCGTGAGCCGCGGGAGTATCGGGTGGCGGGTTGCGGGTGCCGCCGGCCAGCTACTCGGCCCGCGACTGCGTAGCTTCCGGGCAACTGAACCCGCCCGCCTACTGTCCGAACGCCGTGCGGACGCCCACATTAGGCGCCGTACGGTCCGGCAGTCGCGGACCGCATGCTGCCACCCCGCGGGCCACCCCGTCTCTCCCCGGCCCGCTCCACCCAGACCACACCGCTGATGGGCATCTGGTCCAAGAAATCGATCACGGCGCTTCGCGCCGAGGCCGCCAGCTCGGAGGGCGGCCTCAAGCGAACGCTGGGCGCGCTCAACCTCACCATGCTTGGAATCGGTGCCATCATTGGCGCCGGCATCTTCGTGCTCACCGGAACGGCAGCGGCCAACTTCGCCGGCCCCGGCGTGTCGCTCTCCTTCGTGCTCGCCGGCCTGGCCTGTCTCTTCGCCGGACTGTGCTACGCCGAGTTCGCGTCGATGATTCCCATCGCCGGTTCCGCGTATACCTACAGCTACGCCACCATGGGGGAAGGCGTGGCCTGGTTCATCGGCTGGAATCTGGTCCTCGAGTACCTGTTTGCCGCCGCCACGGTGTCGGTGGGGTGGTCGGGCTACTTCAGTGCCATGCTGAACGAAGTGGGGGTGCACATCCCCGCCGCCTTCGCCTCGGCGCCGCTCACGGTGATCAACGGGCATGAGGTCGTTCGCGCCTTCACCTGCGTCGACGGGACCGGTGCCACCCTCATGGACGCGACCACCTCGGCCGCGTTCGTGGTGCGCGACGCGTGCACGGCGGCCGGCGGCACGCCGGTGGAAGGGCTCATCAACCTCCCGGCCGTGCTGCTCATCCTCGCGCTCACGTTCCTGCTGGTGCGCGGCGTGCAGGAATCGGCGACGTTCAACAACATCGTCGTGGCCATCAAGATGACCATCGTGCTGCTGGTCATCGGCTTCGGCTTCATGTACGTGAACACCGACAACTGGTCACCGTTCATTCCGGAGATGGTCACCAACCCCGACGGCAGCACCAAGTACGGCATGTCGGGCGTGCTGCGCGCGGCCCCCGTGGTGTTCTTCTCGTACATCGGCTTCGACGCCGTGTCGACCGCCGCGCAGGAAGCGAAGAACCCGCAGCGTGACCTGCCCATCGGCATGATCGCCTCGCTGCTCATCTGCACGGTGCTCTACATCCTGATGTCGCTGGTCATGACCGGGCTTGCCCCCTACACGGCCCTTGGGGTGCCGCACCCGGTGTCGGCCGCGCTCGAGGCAGTGCCGCAGCTCAAGTGGCTCGAGTACCTCGTGAACATCGGCGCCGTGGCCGGGCTCTCCTCGGTGGTGCTGGTGATGCTCATGGGCCAGCCGCGCATCTTCTACACCATGTCGCGCGACGGCCTGCTCCCCAAGATCTTTGCCAAGGTGCACCCGACGTACCAGACGCCGGCCGCCTCCACCTGGATCGTGGGCATCATCGCCATTCTCATTGCCGGCTTCTTCCCGCTCGGCCTGCTTGGCGAGTTGGTGTCGGGTGGTACGCTCGCTGCCTTCGCCACGGTGTGCATTGGCGTGTGGGTGCTGCGCGCGCGCTCGCCCGAGCTCGAGCGGCCCTTCCGCACGCCGCTCGTGCCGCTCGTGCCGATCCTTGGCGCTGGGGCCACGATCTACATGATGCTGCAACTGCCCGGCCTGACGTGGGCGCTGCTCGGTGCCTGGACCGCGATCGGCATGACCACGTACTTCCTCTACGGCATGCGCAATTCCACCATCGGCAAGCAGGAAGCCGGACGGCAATGAACGACGCGGTGGCCGATGGGCTGCTGCACGCCTCCGAGGCGCGACAGGCGGCGATCCACACGTGGTTCGCCGCCCTCCGCCCGGGCATGACGATCGCCCTGTCCACGCACATCAATGCCGATGGTGACGGGTGCGGCAGCGAAACCGCGCTGGCGAGATTGCTCGCCCAGTGCGGCATACGCTGCCGCATCGTCAATCCCACCCCGTGGCCGTCGATGTTCGACTTCCTGCTCGGGAACGACGTGGAGGAGGCGAGCGCACACGGGGCTGCCGCGCTCGCCGATGTCGATGCGTTCGTGGTCCTCGACATCAACGACGTGCGGCGGCTCGGACAGCTGGCGGAGACCGTGCGCGGACTCACGGTACCCATCTCGGTCATCGATCACCATGTGGCCGGCGACGAGCCGGTCGGCACGCTGGAGGTTGCCGACACGGCGGCCTGTGCGACCGCCGAGCTGGTGTACGACATCGCCGTGACGCTCGGGCTGGAGATCACCCCGGCCATTGCCCAGTCGTTGTACGTGGCCATTCTCACCGATACCGGCAGCTTCCGCTTCAGCAACACCTCGCCGCGCGCGCACGGTATTGCCGCGGCGCTGCTGGCCGCCGGGGTCAATCCGGAAGAGATGTACCGGCGCATCTACGCGCAGGTGAGTCTTGGCCGGCTGCAGCTGTTGCGCGAGGCGCTCGGCACGCTGGTCAACGAGCCCGATCTTGGCCTCTCACACATTGCGGTGGATGCCAGCGCCACCGAGCGCTACGACGTGACCAGCGAGGAGCTCGACGGCATCGTGGAGCATCCGCGCAGTATTGCGGGCACGCGCATGGCGCTCTTCTTCCGTGACCTGGGCTACGGCAAGGTCAAGGTGAGTTTGCGCAGCACCGGCGATGTCGACGTGCAGCGGTTCGCGCGTCGCTATGGCGGGGGCGGTCACCGCAAGGCGTCGGGAGCCATGCTGACCGGGTCGCTCGATGCGGTCCGCACCCAGGTGGTGGCCGAGGCCCGCGCGTACCTGCGCGGCGAGCTCACGGACGAGTAGCGGCAGCGCAGTTCCGCCGCCGCCCGGGTGGCTCTAGCTTTCGGGATCGCAATTCCGAACCCGTTACTTCCCTATGCAGCCACTCATGGAACGGATCACCGGCGCCCTCGCCGCGGTCCGGAATCCGCGCACCGGCGCCGACGTCATGGCCGCCGAGCAAGTGCGCGATATCGCCACCACCCGCGACGGCAAGGTCCGCCTCACGCTGCTGCTGGCCCCGGAAGACGACGCCACGCTCGTGCGTGATGTCCGGCAGGCCATTGAAGCGCTCGAGGGCGTGAGCGATGTGCGGGTGGATGTGCGCGATCCAGCCCAGAGCGACCCCACTCCGGCGCGGCGTGCGCCGGCGACACCAGCTCCCAACATGAATCAACCCAAGGCTCCCGCCGCGGGCGGCATGGGCCGCGCGCTTCCGGTCATGGATGCGACGCCGCAGAAGGCCCCGCCCAAGGTGCCCGATCCCGTGCAGTACCCCAACCTGGGGCGCATCATTGCCATCTCCTCGGGGAAGGGCGGGGTGGGCAAGAGCACGGTCGCGGTGAATCTCGCCATCTCGCTGGCCAAGGCCGGCAAGCGGGTCGGCATCATGGACGCCGACATCTACGGCCCCAACATGCCGCTCATGCTGGGCGTGGATGCGGCACCGGCGGTGCGCGACGAAAAGATCATCCCGCTCGAGGCGCATGGCATCAAGGTCATCTCGCTGGGCTTCCTCATCGAGAAGGATCAGCCGGCGATCTGGCGCGGCCCCATCGTGATGAAGATCATCACGCAGTTCCTGCGTGATGTGAACTGGGGGCAGCTGGACTACTTCCTCGTGGACATGCCACCGGGCACCGGTGATGCGCAGCTCTCGCTCGTGCAGGCCACGCAGGTGCACGGTGCCGTGGTCGTGACCACGCCGCAGCAGGTGGCCGTGGGCGACGCCCTGCGCGGCGTGAAGATGTTCGAGCGCACCGCAGTGCCCGTGCTCGGCATCGTCGAGAACATGTCGTACTTCGAGAACCCGGAGACCGGCAAGCCCATCGCGCTCTTCGGCAGCGGCGGCGGCGAACGGTTGGCCGCGGAGTGCGACCTGCCGCTGCTGGGGCAGGTGCCCATCGACCCGCGCATTCAGGAAGGCGGCGATACCGGCCGGCCCATCGTGTCGGCCGAACCGGAATCGAAGGCGGCCAAGGCGTTCAGCGCCATTGCCGACCGCGTGATGCAGCGCGTTGCCGAACGCTACGGCTGACGCCACGTCCGCAGCGTTGCCCCGCGGCGAACTCGTCGGCGAACCACTCTCGCTGACGATTCGCCGCGTGGCGCTTCCGGCCGTCATCGCGAACCTGCTGATGACGGCCTTTCACAACGTCGATACCTTCTGGATCGGGCGCTCGCTGGGCGCGGAGTCGCTGGCAGCGGTCACGGGCGCCGTGTTCTGGGTGTGGCTGGTGATCTCCGTGGGCGAGATGGTGAGCATCGGCCTCGATGCCGTGGCCGCGCGCCGCCATGGGGAGCGACGACCGCAGGACGCGGCGCGTACGGTGGGCGACGGGTTCGTGCTGGCCTTGCTGCTTGGCGCCGCCATCGCGATGGCCACGCCGTTCATTCTCGCGTTGCTCTTCGACCTGCTGGGCACCTCCGAGCGGGTCAGCGGCATCGGCCGCGAGTACCTGGGCATGTACTTCCTCGGCATGCCGCTCATCTTCGGCTTCTTCGCCGTCGATGCGGCCTTTCGCGCCCGGGGCGACACCCGTACGCCGCTCTGGATTCTGGCGGTCACCACGGTGCTGGGACTGGCGCTCGACCCGGTCCTCATTCGCGGCCTCGGTCCGTTTCCGGCGCTCGGGGTGCGCGGCGCCGCGTTGGCCACGCTGGTCCCGCGTGGACTTGCCTGCATTGCGGGAGTCATTGTCCTGCGGCGCCGCGGCATGCTCGCCTGGGGGTGGCCGCGCTGGCCGGTGCTGGGCACGATCGTGCGCGTCGGTGCGCCGGCGGCCGCCACGGGCGTGGTGTTCAGCTTCATCTACGTCCTGCTCACGCGCCTCACCACGCAGTTCGGTACGCCTGCGCTGGCGGCGCTCGGCCTCGGATTCCGCATGGAGGGCGTGGTGTACGTGGCCAGTGTGGGCATGGGCGCCGCCGTGGCCGCCATCGTGGGGCAGAGTCTGGGGGCCGGCGATGCTGCCCGGGCCGCGCGTGCCGGCTGGATGTCCACCGCCATCGTGAGCGTGGTGGGGGCGGCCATGGCGGTGGCCAGTCTGCTCTTCGCCGAAGAGTTCGCGGGCATCTTCTCCGACGATCCGGCCGTCATAGCGGAGGCGGCGCGTTACCTGCGCATCTCCGCGTTCTCGCAGCTGTTCCTCGGTGCCGAAGTCGTGCTCGAAAGCGCCATGGCCGGCGCGGGGTGGACGCTCGTGCCCATGCTGCTCAGTACGAGCATCACCGCGTTGCGGCTGCCGCTGGGAGCCTGGGCTGCCGGGGTGTGGGGCACGTCGGGGTTGTGGTGGACCATTGCCCTCACCGCGGCGGCGCGTGGCGTGCTCATGGTGCTGCTCTGGGGCTCGGGGCGGTGGCGCGGCGTGCGCGTGTAGCACACGTTTGGCGTATGACCACTCCGGCCATTACCCTCCTTACCGACTTCGGCACCGCCGACGGCTACGTGGCCGAACTGAAGGGCGTACTGGTCTCCCTGTCCCCTTCGGTGCCCATCGTGGATCTGTCGCACGACATCCCGCCGCAGGACATTGCCTTCGGCCGGCTGACGGTGGCGCGCTACTGGCGACGCTTTCCGGCGGGGACGGTGCACCTGGTGGTGGTCGATCCCGGTGTGGGTACGGCGCGCGCGGCCATCGCCATTGCCAGCGAGGGACGCTATCTCGTGGGGCCGGACAATGGCGTGCTCTCTCCGGCGCTCTTTGCGCTCGACGCCCGCGTGGTGCAGCTCCCCGTGGATCCGGCGGCCTCGGCGACCTTTCACGGACGCGATGTGTTTGCCCCGGTGGCCGCGCGGCTGGCGCTGGGCGCGTCGCTGGAGGAGCTCGGCGAGTCGTATGCGAACCCCGTGCGCCTGCGCACGCCCCCTCCCCATCGCGACGCCCACGGACTGCTGCACGGCGAGGTGCTCACCATCGATCGCTTCGGCAACATCATCACGAACCTGCTGACGCGCGACAGCAGCGGGATGGTGAAGATTGGCGGTCGTGCGGCCCGGCTGGTGCGCACCTACGGTGAAGCGTCGCGCGGCGAGCTGGTGGCGCTCATTGGGTCGAGCGGGTTCGTGGAGGTGGCGGTGCGGGAGGGGAACGCGGCCGCGACGCTTGGCGTCGAGCGGGGGGCGGCGGTCGTGCTGGGGTGATGGTGCCGGGGGTGGGTGGGCTCAACGGCAGACGGCAGACGGCAGGAACGACAGACAGGAGACGGCAGGAATTCGGTAGAACCATACGGCGGCGTGCGCTGCGCGCCGCCGCCGATAACCCTCCCGCAAAGGAAATCGGGCGCGCCGCGAAGCGGCTGCGCCCGTATTGTCGTACCGCGTTCCTGCCGTCTGCTGTCTGTCGTTCCTGCCGTCTGCCGTCTGCTGTGCGACGACCACCCCAGACCTACTACAGCCCACTCGCCCCCGATGGCGCATCCGTCTTCGGCTTCGGCGCCGCCACCACGCCCTGCACGGGCGTTGGCGTCTGCCAGCTTACAGGCACCTGCACTTCGTTCACCCCGGTGCTGCTGGATGGGCTCCATTGGCCAGTGAATCCGCCCACCGTCGTACCGCCGAAACGGCCGAGCTTCACGCTGAGGCGCGAAACACCAATGCGGCTTTTGACCACGGCGCCCAACCCCACCGTGGCAACCGCCCAGGTAAACGCCACGGCGACGAGGCGGGTGATGGCGCCCAGTACGGCCACATTCGCGGCCAAGGCCGCGCCGAACCACACCAGTGACAGCGTCACCAGCCCTACCGCAAGGCCGCGCAGCGCCGCGCCGCGCTCGGACGTGGCCCGGCCACGCCCCGCGATGGCCCGCCCGATGACCATGGCCACCGCCAGAATGCCCAGCGTCACGGCACCGGCGAGCGCCAGCGCCCAGGCCAAGGCGGCCACCGGAATGGCCAGGATACCGATAATGGTGATCGCGCACGCCAGGAGCAGGACGACCAGCGCCGGCACGGCCAGCAGCTGGGTGAGCAGGCCCGCCCAGAAGCTGCCGCTCACATCGCGCGCCGCGCCCTTGGCCACGGCCAGCAGCGCCTCCTCGGCGGTCATGAGCACCACCAGCCCAATGACCAGGCCAATGCCGAAGGTACCGGCGACGGCAACGAGCGTGGTGGAGAGCATGTCCGGTTTCCGTGATTCAGCGGGTGCGTGATGACGAGGCGAGCGCCCGGATGCCCACGACGCCCATGCCGGCGACCGCCACGAATCCGCCCAGCGCGACGGCCATGACTTCGGGAGAACTGCCGCGCAGGGCGTCGAGCCCGGGCTGCCCCAGGACGGTCGAGGCCAGATCGCTACCCGCCGCCACCACCTGCTCACGGGAGCGCTCGAGCCCCAGCTGGGCCAGCAGCAGTCCCATGTCGGCGCGGGCCACGGCCCAGGTGGCCCCGGCCGTGGCCAGCCCGGCCCCCACCGCAGCCGCGAAGCCGGCCGCCAGACGGGCCGGACGGCTGGCGGGGATGAACTGCTCCACCGCGCGGGTGGCGGCCGCATGCCACGGCTCGAAGACCTGCACCTGGCTCATGACCCGGTCCGCAAACGCCGGAGAGGGGGCGAAGTCGGGGAGGGCGTCGAGCGCCAGCATGATCTCCTGCGCACTGGCCATTTCGGCCTGGCACACCGAACACGAAGCGGCGTGCGCCCGCAACTGGGCCACGCCGAAGCCCTCTTCCCCGTCGAGAAGGAGCTCGATTTCGTCTGGTCTGAGGTGGCGATCGATCATTGAGGTACCTCCATGCGGGGCCTACGTGCAGCAGCGGGGCGAAGTTTCAGGGACATCCAGCGGATTTCGGTACGGGGAAGGCCCGGCAGGCTGACGCCCGCCAAATCTTCCGGAAAGGCGGAGCCGCAGGTCACTGACGCAGGGGTTCGAGGGCCTTGCGGAGCTCATGCCGGGCGCGGTGGATGTACGTCTTCACCGTCCCCAGCGGGAGGTCGAGCGTGGCCGCGATTTCCTCGTAGGCGCGCCCCTCCACATGTCGCAGCATGATGCAGGCGCGATACTCCGGGCGCAGCGCGGCGATGGCCCGTTCGATGGCCGACCCCAGCTCCTTGGCCTCCATTTCGTCCAGCGCGCTCTCCTGCTCCGACACCAGCTCCAGCGACGACGCCTCCACCTCCGACGCCGTCGTCGCGTGCGGGCTGCCGTCCATGCTGATCGTGTCCAGCTTGCGGCGCCGCAGGTGATCGATGGCGACGTTGTTGGCGATCTTGAACAGCCAGCTCGAGAACTTGAACTCGGGGCTGTACTTGTCGATGTGATTGAGGACCTTCACGAAGGCGTCCTGCGCCAGGTCCTCGGCAGTTTCCCGGTCGCGCACCATGCGGAAGACGAGCGAAAACACGGGCCGCTCGTAGCGGCGCACGAGTTCGCGAAACGCGAGCTCGCGCCCCTGCTGGGCGAGGCGGACCACATCGGCGTCGGGGAGTGTTCCCAGCTCGTCGGGCATTGGCATGCGCAGGGGCCAAAGCTAGTCCAGCATCCCCGGCCGGACCAGCCACAGGGGCAATGATTCCGGACCGGCCCCGCGTCCCGTCGCCGCGCGAAAGCCGCGTTCCGGCGCTTGCTCGGCCTGCCTCGCCCCTCGATGTTTCGGGATGCCACGCATTCTGGACGCGCCTTCCGCCGCGTCGAGCCACCCGGGCGATGACCTGCAGGTCGCCGCCAGCGCCGCCCAGGGGGAAGGGAAGCGCGAGTATGTGCAGCGCATGTTCTCCGACATTGCGCCGCGCTACGACCTGCTCAACCACGTCCTCTCCCTCAACATCGACAAGCGCTGGCGCAAGCGGGCGCTGCGTGCGCTCGCCTGGAATGCGCGTCCCGCCGGCACCTACCTCGACCTGTGCGCCGGCACCCTCGACGTGGGGGCGCTGCTGGTGCGGCAGCCCGGCTTTCGCGGGTTCGTGGCCGGAGCCGACTTCGCGGTGCCCATGCTGCAGCACGGCAAGGGGAAGGCCCCGTATGCGGTGCTCACGCCCGTGGGCGCCGATGCCCTGCAACTGCCCTTTGCTTCCGGCAGCATCGATGGGGCCATCGTGGCCTTCGGCATCCGGAATGTGGCCGACCTCGACGCCGGCCTGCGTGAAGTCCGTCGTGTGCTGCGCCCGGGGGCGCGCTTCGTCATTCTCGAATTCTCCACGCCGCGCTTTGCGCTGGTCCGTGCGGCGTACCTCGCCTACTTCCACCACGTGCTCCCCTTCATCGGGCGACTCGTGAGCGGGCACAAGTCGGCGTACACGTATCTCCCCATGTCGGTGGCGAACTTCCCCACGGAGGAAACGCTGGCCGAGCGCATGCGCGCCGCCGGCTTCTCCACCGTGACGTGGGAGCGACTCACGCTCGGCATCGCGGCCATCCACACGGGCACCGTGTAACCAGCCCGTTCGCGGGCGACTCACTCACGCATGGCACTCGATACCCTTTCCGAATTCATCGACGCGATCGATCGCCTCGGCGAGCTGCATCGCATATCGCAGCCGGTGAAGGTGCATCTCGAACTCACCGAAATCGCCGACCGGGTCTCCAAGATGCCGGGTGGCGGCAAGGCGCTGCTCTTCGAGAAGCCGGTGCTGCGCGATGGCACCATCGCGCAGTATCCGGTGGCGATCAACCTCTTCGGCTCCATGAAGCGCATGGCGCTTGCGCTCGGCGTCGAGAGCCTCGACGACATCGGCGCGCGCATCACGCAGCTCATGGATCTCAAGGTGCCCGATGGCTTCCTTGGCAAGCTGTCGCTGCTGCCGCGTCTGCTGGAGGTGAGCAAGTTCCCGCCGCGCACCTCCCGCGTGCATCCGAGCTGCCAGGAAGTCGTGTGGCAGGGTGACGAGATCGACCTCGACCGCATCCCCGTGCTGCACTGCTGGCCCGAAGACGGTGGCCCGTACATCACCATGACCGCCGTGATTTCCAAGGACCCCGTGCGCGGCATCCGCAACGTGGGTATGTACCGCGTGCAGCAGTTGGGCAAGAAGCATGTGGCCATGCACTGGCAGCGCCACAAGACGGGCGCCGAGCACATGCGGCAGATGGCGGAGCGTGGCGAGAAGATGCCGGTGTGCATCGTGGTGGGGAGCGATCCTGCCAGCATGTTCAGCGCCAGCGCGCCGCTCCCGCCCAACATCGACGAGTTCCTCTTCGCCGGCTTCCTGCGGCGAAAGCCGGTTGCGCTCACCAAGGCGGTGTCCAACGATCTCGAAGTGCCCGCCGATGCGGAGTTCGTGATCGAGGGGTACATCGACCCGGCCGAAGCGCTGATCGTGGAGGGGCCATTTGGCGATCACACCGGCTTCTACAGCGAGGCAGATCTGTACCCGCGCGTGCACGTGACGGCGGTGACCATGCGCAAGAACCCGGTGTACGCCACCACCATCGTGGGCCGGCCGCCCATGGAAGATTTCTATCTCGGGCACGCCACCGAGCGCATCTTCCTGCCGCTGCTCAAGCTCACGACGCCGGAGATCGTGGACTACCACATGCCGGCCGAGGGCGGGTTCCACAACCTCGTGTTCGTGAGCATCGACAAGAAGTATCCCGGCCATGCCGACAAGGTGATGCACGCCTTGTGGGGGCAGGGGCTCATGTCGCTGGCCAAGGTGCTGGTGGTGGTGGACAAGGAGATCAATGTGCGCAACCCGGTGGAAGCCTGGTGGGTGGCGCTCAACAACATGGACCCGCAGCGCGACGTGCGCTTCACCATGGGGCCGGTGGACGTGCTCGATCATGCCAGCCGCGCCTTCACGTACGGCAGCAAGATGGGGATCGACGCCACGCGCAAATGGCCGGAGGAAGGCTTCACGCGGGCGTGGCCCAAGGTGATTGAAATGGATGCGGCCACGAAGCAGGCGGTCGATGCCAAGTGGGCGAGTCTCGGGTTGGGCCCGAGGCCGTGAGCCGCCGGTGACCACGCCCTCGAACATCGTGCCCCCCAAGGGCGCGCGTGACGGGCAGCTCATGCGTGGGCAGTCGCTCCCCGTGCGACTGGCCAACTTCGTGAAGCTGCCGCACACGGTGTTCGCCATGCCCTTCTCGCTCGTCGGCGTGATCTTCGCGAGCGTGGTGGCACCGGTGACACCGGCCATCGTGGGGTGGGTGCTGCTGGCGTTCACGAGCGCGCGATTCGCCGCCATGGCGTTCAACCGGCTCGTCGACCGCGATGTGGATGCACTCAACCCGCGCACGGCCATGCGCGAACTGCCGGCCGGCACGCTCACCGTGGGACAGGCGAAGCTGAGTATCGTGGCGAGCAGCGCCCTGTTCATTTTCGCCAGCTTCATGCTCAACCCGCTCTGCCTGGCGCTGTCACCGGTGGCGCTGCTGTGGGTACTGGGCTACAGCTACACCAAGCGATTCACCCGCTGGTCGCACCTGTGGTTGGGGCTCGGGCTGTCCATTGCCCCGGTGGGGGGCTATCTCGCCGTGACCGGCGCGTGGAGTCACCCGGTGTGGCTGCTGCTGGTCCTCGCCGCCGCGGTGGTGTGCTGGAGCGGTGGGTTCGACATGATCTATGCCCTGCAGGATGCGGAGTTCGACACGCGGCACGGCCTGCACAGTGTGCCCAGTACGTTCGGGGTGCACCGCGCGGTGGGCATTGCGCGCCTGCTCCACGTGCTGGCCGTGGGCTGTTTCGCCGCCGTGGTGGCGGCGCAGCCGCTTGGCACCGCGACACCACTCGTCCAGGGCATCCTGTGGGCGGCCGTGGTGGGCATCGCCCTCATGCTGCTCTGGGAACATCGGCTCGTGAAGGCCGACGACCTGAGTCGCATCGATGCGGCCTTCTTCACCATGAACGGACTCATTTCCCTCGGTTTTCTGGCGTTCGTGCTGACCGCCCGCCTTCTGCTGCCGGAGACTCCATGAGCGCCGTGCCGTTCCGCCATCCGGTGGTGTTGGCCATTACCGGGGCGTCGGGTGCTCCCTATGCGGTGCGGCTGCTGCAGGCGCTGGTGGAGCTGCGCGTCCCCACGTGGCTCATCGTGTCGAGCCATGGTTGGCGCCTGTTGCAGACGGAGAGCGGCCTCGGCGACCTTGCCGCGCTGCGGGCGCAGGTAGGGGCCGCGGCATTCGACGCCACGGTCACGGTCTTCGACGACAACGACCGGGGGGCCGCGCCGGCGAGCGGTTCAGCGCGCACCAGCGGCATGGTGGTCTGCCCGTGCAGCATGGGTACCGTGAGCGCCATTGCACACGGGACCTCGCGCTCGCTGGTGGAGCGCGCCGCCGATGTCGCACTCAAGGAGCGTCGTCCGCTCCTGCTCGTGCCACGGGAAACGCCGCTCTCGCTCATCCACCTGGAGAACCTGACGACCGTGACGCGTGCCGGTGCCACGGTCATTCCCGCGGCCCCCGGCTTCTATCACCAGCCCACGGCCATCGCCGAGTTGGTGGACTTCATGGTGGCGCGGGTGCTCGACCACCTGCAGCTCGAGCACACCGTGGGAAAGCGCTGGGGAGCGTCATCGTAGCCCCATGACGCTCGATCCGGTCCTCCTCGAGCGGCAGGTCGAGCGTCAGCGACGTGGCGATCGCCGCAATCAGGGCGTCGTGCTGCTGTACGCCTGGGTCGCCTTCGGTGCCGTCTCGTTCGTCTTCGCGTCGGTGGCGCGCGTGCCGTTTCCCACCCGGCTCTGGGTCGCGGCACTCGGCGGGGTCATTGGGGCCGTCGTCACCGTCGTCGGTGTGCGGGTCGTGCAGGCGGTCGGCGAACGCAGCATGATGGCGGTGCTCGAGCCGGGGGGGCGCGGCAGGGACACGGCCGTGTACTCACACGCCGAGGCGCTCGCCGCGCGGGGCGATCTCGTGGGGGCCTCGCAGGCATTTGCGCAGGTGCGCGCCGAACATGGCGATCGCGCGTCGCTGCTGCGGGCCGAGGCTGAAGTGCAGCTGCGGGCCGAGGGGGATCCGTCGAGCGCGCGCGAACTGCTCATGCGGCTGCGCAAGGCCCCCGATGCCACACGTGCCGACGAGCTGTATGCGACGCACCGGCTCGTGGACCTGTATCTTGGCCCGCTGGCCGACGAGGCGCGGGCCATGTCAGAGCTGCGCCGGTTGGCCGAACGCTTCCCCGGCACCCGCGACGCCGAGGGAGCCCGTGCCGAGCTCGAGCGCCGCCGCGCGCTGCGCCGGCATCCCGATTCGCCCTTGTCCTGAGTACCACCATGAAGCGCGCGACCATCATTGGTCTCATTTCCGATACGCACGGCCTCGTGCGCCCCGAAGTTTTCGAGGCGCTGCAGGGAGTGTCGCAAATCCTCCATGCCGGCGACGTGGGGCCCGCCGATGTCCTCACCGAACTGGCAACCATCGCTCCCGTCCGGGCGGTCTTCGGCAACACCGACGCCCCGGGGCGCCCCGACCTGGTGGAGCGTATCGAAGAGGTGATCGACGGCGTGCGTATCGTGGTCACGCACGGGCACGAGTTGGGCAGTCCCACGCCGCCCAAACTGGTGGGGGCATATCCCACCGCCGACGTGATCGTGTACGGACACACGCACCAGCAACTGGTCACGAAGGCCGCGCGGCGCCTTGTGGTGAACCCCGGCGCCGCCGGCCCGCGGCGCTTCAAGCTGCAACCCTGTGTCGCGAAGCTCTACATCTACCAGGGGCAGGCGGATGTCGAGCTCATTCCGCTGGGGATCGACGCGGAGTAGCGCGAGGCGAGAGGCGGAGAAATGCTCGTCGGCGTACACGGAGCCACGGAGGCCACGGAGACCAACTGGTGAGGTAAAGCTCTCCGTGCCTTCGTGGCTCCGCGATCTCCGACGAACTGTTCACCCCCCTTGCCGCTCCGCGGCCAAGCCAGCGGATCGCACATGCGTCGCCAGCTTCTCCAGCGCTCCCACCACCGTGTCGGCCGCCAGCGCATCGGCGCCATTGCGCCCGCGAAACCACGACTCCACGAGTAGCAGCTCATCGAGCTGGTCCACCATGGCGCCGGTGGGAGCCTGTGCGGGCGCGCGCTCCATGGCCTGCAGCGCGTTGATCGCGTCGGGGTCGCTGCAGCGCGCTTCGGCCATGACCCGCCCGTGCCGCACGAGATACAGGCGGTCGTCGCCGTCACGTCCCGGCACCGCGTACACGAAGCTTGGCCGCGTGAGCGCTTCCCGCACCCGCGCCAGTTGCGCGTCGAACTCCTGCAGCGCGGTGAGTCGGTCGCGCAGCCATCCGGCACGCTCGTAGGAAAGCGCCGCGCTTGCCACCGTCATTTCGCGCACGAGGTGCTGGTGCGGCGTATCGTCGCGACCCTCGAGCACCGCTCTGGCGCGGGTGAGCTGGGCGCGGTACGCGTACTCGCTCGTGGCCCCAATGCACGGCCCCAGGCAGCGTCGGGTTTCGTACCGATGGCACCCGGGCGTACGCTGCAGCGCCGGGTGGGTCTGTTCGAACAGTTCCGCACTGTCGGTGGTGTGCATGCGGACGCGATCACCGCAGTCACGCAGCCCCAGCGCATCGTTCAGCACGCGCAGCGCGTCCTGCAGCGGACGCCGTGAGGCGAAGGGACCGATGACCTGCGCCACCTCACGCGAGCGGGCGGCGGCGCTGGCCCGTTGAATGCGTAGCCGTGGCGCCGGTCCCCTGCCAATGGTAATGACCCACCACTTGTCGAGCGGTCGCGCCGAGCGGACGTTGTAGCGGGGCAGGTGGGCACGAATGAGGCGCACCTCCCGCAGGAGCGCGGCGAACTCGCTGGGGTGCGGCTCCCACTCGATGCGCGAGGTCTCGCGCAGCAGGCGGGCGTGGCGATGCTCTGGCCACGGCAGGCGGAAGTACGACAACAGCCGCGTGCGCACCTGCGTGCTCTTGCCCACGTACAGCACTTCGCCATGCGCCCCTCGCATGAGGTACACGCCCGGCTCGTTGCGGGCCGTGTCGCGCACCTGCGCCTTGAGACGGGCGACGTCGGCGTCCGGGGTGCCAACCGCGAGGTCCAACTGGGTGGCGAGTGCGGGGCGCGGGCGGCGGCGGGAGAGCGGGAGGGCGGCGGCAAGCCCGCTGGCCAGCTCAGTACTGACACCCCGGGCAGAAGACCGTGCTGCGTCCGTCCACGGCGTGGGTACCGACCAGGCGCCGTCCACAGCGGCGACAGGGTGCCCCGGCGCGACCGTACGCGGCCAGCTGTTCGACAAACCGTCCCCGCTCACCGCGCGCATCCCGGTAGTCGCGAAAGCTGGTCCCACGTGCCGCAATGCTGGCCGTGAGCACGGCGCGCAACTCCGTGCGCAACCGTGAAAGCTCCTGGGGGCTGAGCGTGCATGCTTCGCGTGATGGATCGATTCCGGCGAGCCACAGGGCCTCGTTCGCGTAAATGTTGCCCACTCCGGCGAGCCGCTTCTGATCCATCAGCGCAATCTTGATAGCCTGACGCGACGCCCGAACACAACCCGAAAATGCAGCGTCGTCGGTCGCAGGGTCAAGGGGTTCGAGGCCGAGCGCTCCGGAGTACGCCACGAATCGCGGGGCATCCATGAGCGCCACGGTGCCCAGCCGCCGCACATCGCGGTAATGCAGGGCCCGCCCGTCGTGCAGGGCGAACGTCACACAGCGATAGGCGTGCTCCTCGGCCGGCATCGAACCATCGTCTACCACGAGCCCGCCGGTAAAGCGCGGTTGCACCACGATGCGCCATGCGGGCGCCGCGCCCGCCGCGTCCGGACGCGAGTCCACGTCCAGCACAATGAGCTTGGCCCGGCGCCACACCCGCCGTATCGATTGGCCGGCAAGCGCCTCGGTGAACCCGCGTGCGTCTGCCTCGCGCAGCACGTCGGGGCGGGGCACAGACACCCCGGAAACGACTGCGCCCACGACCATGTCGTGCAGGTCGCGGGCAATCGTTTCGGTTTCGGGGAGTTCAGGCATGCGGGATGGAGTATCGCGTGCGCTGAGGTCGAGAATGAGGCCGACGTCAACGCAAACGCGCGGGTCGAAGTCAGGGGAAACGCGAAATCGCAGAGTTCACCGAGGAGGCGGAGGGCACCGAGGAGCTGTGCGCGTTCCTGCTCGGCGGTGTGCACTGCGCCGTGTCCTCCACCATCGCTGTGAGCTCTGTGCGGGGGCGTTTCCAGAGCACGACGTCCCGCCAGCGCATCGGCGAGTCTAGCCCACCCGCGACGCTTCGCGCCAGCCGATATCCCGCCGGTACACCGCCCCCTCGAACTCGATGCGCGACGCCGCGTCGCGCGATGCCCGCTGTGCGGCGGCAAAACTGTCGGCGAGCGCGGTCACGGCGAAGACGCGGCCACCGCTCGTGAGCAGGTCACCGTTGTCCCCGCGCTTCGTGCCCGCATGGAACACGCGCACGGAGTCGCTGAAGCTCGGCAGATGCACCGGGAAGCCGGTGACCGGGGCATCGGGATAGCCGCCCGACGCCACCACGGTGGTCACGCTGGCGCCGCGGCGCCACTGAAACGGCGCCATGTTCCCGATGCGCGCACCACGTGAAACAGCGAGGAGGGGGTCGAGCAGGCTGCTCGTGAGCATCGGCAGGATGGCCTGGGTCTCGGGATCACCGAAACGACAGTTGAACTCCACCACCTTGGGCCCTTCGGGCGTGAGCATCAGCCCCGCGTACAGCAGGCCGGTGAATGGCGTGCCGCGCGTGCGCAGCGCGTGCAGCGTGGGCAGGAAGATGCGCTCCGTCACGTCATCCACGAGCGACGGGGTGGAGAAGGAGACGGGCGTGTAGGCCCCCATCCCGCCGGTATTCGGCCCCTCGTCCCCATCCAGCAGGCGCTTGTGGTCCTGCGCACCAATCATGGGCAGCACATCATGACCGTCGGCAATCGCGAAGAGCGAGAGTTCCTCGCCGGTCATGAAGGCTTCCACGAGACACTCGGCGCCCGCCTCGCCGAAAACCCGATCGTCGAGGATGCGATCGATCGCGTCGAACGCCTCGGCCTCCGTCTGGCAGACGATCACGCCCTTGCCCGCCGCCAAGCCACTGGCCTTGATCACCACCGGTGCGCCAAACCGGGTGCGGACCGCCTCCTTCGCCTCGCGCGCGAGGCGATGCGTCTCGGCATGGGCCGTGGGGATCCCGGCGGCCATCATGAGCGCCTTCGTGTCGGCCTTGCTGGTTTCCACCGTGGCGGCGCCCATCGTGGGGCCAAACGCCGGGATGCCGCGTTGCTGCAGGTGGTCCACCACCCCGGCGGCGAGCGGCGCCTCGGGGCCCACCACCACCAGCCCGACCTGCTCGGCTTCCGCCAGCGCCGCCACCTCGCGGGGGTCGTTGGCGTTGATCGACACGAGACGCGCCAGCTCCGCGATACCCGGGTTCCCCGGCGCCGCGATGAGGTCGACCGGCGTGTTCTCTCGGGACAGCGCGTCCGCGAGGGCATGTTCACGGCCGCCCGAGCCAAGAAGGAGGATCTTCATGGGCGGAAATCTATCCGGGGAGGGAACTGCTCGTCGAAGACACGGAGCCGCAGAGGCACGGTGAACAACAAAGCAAAAGGCACCCGATCATCATGTACGATCGAGTGCCCCCCGCGTCTCCGCGGCTTCATATCTCCCACGAGCCGTTCAGGGTCCCGCCGGGCGATCTGGTGCCGGTGGCTCACTGGGCGGCGGCGGTGCACTCGGCGCGGCATCACTCATGCTCGCGGCGGCCTTGAACGCATCCCGGAAGGCATCTGCGGCGCGATTGATCACGCCGCCCACAGCGTCTGCCGCTTCCTTGGCCTTCTCCATGTAGTAATCCGAGGCGTCGCGCAGATCGTCGCGGAACGGACGCTCGGCCTCGCTGCCACGTCGGATGTAGTCGCCGCCAAGGACTGCACCGTACGCGCCCGACTGCTGCCACCGGTTCAGCTCACCGGCACGCACCGTGTGAAACGGGTGCTCACGCAGCGCGGTATTGAGCGCCTTGAGCACGCTGTCCCACGCCGAGCCTCCCATCTGGTACTCCTCGGCCTGCGCGAGATACGCGTCGAGATCGATGGTATCCCCGTCGGCCTTCCCCCCGGCGAGCTTCAGAAAGGTCATGAGGCTGCTGCGGGGATCCTGTGTGCCCAGCATGCCGGCGCGATCGGCGCTGAGCTCCGAGGTGCGGTACCACTCCAGCAGCGCCAGCTGGAAGGGCAGGAGCGCGATGCTGGCCAACAGGGGGAGCGCACTCATGCCGAAGAAGAGCACAATGAGCGCAATCGTCCGGTACGTGGTGCGGCCGGTCATGATGTGGCCAAGCTGCTGCGCCAGCACGAAGCGTTGTTCGTCGGCGGAGAGCAGTTCGAGCGTTCCTGAACTGATCACGATGAACGGCTGCTCGAACCCCACGGCGCCGGCGTTGGCGATCGGGGTTTGCGCCACGTAGAGTTGCGGCGCCGGCTGGCCGGCAGCCGGCCAGTCGAGGGTCTGCAGCACGTCGAGATACCGGGCATACAGGGCCGGGCGTTGCGTCGGCCCCACGAGGACCGCGTCGCCCAGGAACAGATTGCGGACGCCGCGTTCGCCAAAGGCGCCGGCGATCTTGCGCACGACCTCGTCGAAACCGGGGAGGGCCCGCAGGGCGCGCAACGCGGCCCGATCGGCGGGATGCTCCCAGGTCACGGAGCTGATCTGCGTGAGTTGGATGGCCATGGGGGACCGTACGGAAAGAGATCCGGAAAGGTTGCAGGGGGGCACTCGCCACGCGAAACAGGCAACCCGTCACTCCCGCGGAGTTCCGAGTTGCCTGTTTCGAGTTATGGGAGCGAATCGTGATGCTGTGGGCGCGCCGCCTCAGATCCCCACCAGCGCCTGATCCAGATCCGCAATCAGGTCCTCGGCGTCCTCAATACCGCAGCTCAGCCGCACCATGCCCTCGGTAAGGCCCATGGCGTTCTTCACCTCGGCGGGCACCGAGCCGTGGGTCATCGTGTACGGGTGGTTCGTGAGGCTTTCCACGCCCCCCAAGGACTCGGCGAGGGAGAACACGCGAACCCGCTCCAGAAAGTGGCGGGCGTTGTCCTTCGAGCCGAGCTCCAGCGTCATCATGCCGCCGAAGGCCGACATCTGGCGTCTGGCGAGCTCATGCTGCGGGTGTGACGAAAGGCCCGGGTAGATGACCCGCTCGGCCCCCAGGCGCCCCACGAGAAAATCGGCGATCGCCCGCCCGTTGAGGTCATGCTGCTTCATGCGCAGCGGCAGCGTCTTCGTGCCGCGCAAGGCGAGCCAGGCGTCGAACGGCCCCGGCACGGCGCCCGCAGCATTGAGGATGAACTGCAACCGGTCGGCCAGCTCATCCTCAAGAACGACGGCGAGCCCGCCGATCATATCAGAGTGACCGTTGATGTACTTCGTGGTCGAATGCCAGACGATGTCGGCACCAAGTTCGAGGGGCCGCTGGTAGATCGGCGTGGCGAAGGTGTTGTCGACGATCAGCAGAGCCTGGTGACGCTTGGCGATCTCGCTCATGGCGCGCAGATCGGTGAGCCGCATGAGCGGGTTCGTGGGCGTCTCCACGAGCAGCGCGCGAGTGGTGGGTGTCATCGCGTCATCGACGCGCTGAGGCTCACTCGTGTCCACGTACGTGAACGACAGCCCCATATGCCGCAGAATCCGATCGAAGAGACGGAAGGTGCCGCCGTAGACATTTTCGGCGCATACAATGTGGTCGCCGGCCCGGAACAGCTTCATGATCGAATCGAGGCATCCCATGCCGCTGCCGAACGCGAAACCGTGGGTGCCGCCTTCGAGGGTGGCCACGTTCCGCTCCAGCGCCTGGCGCGTCGGATTCTTCCCGCGGGCGTACTCGTACCCCTTGTTGACGCCGATGCTCTCCTGCACGTAGGTGGAGGTGAGATACAGCGGGGTCATGATCGCGCCCGACACTGGGTCGGGGCGCTGACCGGCGTGAATGGCTCGAGTGGCGAAGCCACCCGTCAGGTCTTCGTCGAAAATGCGCGTCATGGGCTCCGGGTCGTCCGTGGGGAGATGGAGCGGGAAGCTAGTCGCACGACATCCGGCCGGCGAGCGTCCGGCGCCCGGCGCGCCGTCCGGCTCTCTGAGCGCGCGGCGCAGCCGCCCCTGGTGCAATGGCCCCGGTTCCCCAAGGACCCCAAGCCCGCCGCGTGATGCGCGGTGTCCACCCGTCCTGAGACGCCGCCGCTCCGGTTGTTGCAGGGGCCCGCCGGGTCCTCTACGTCACAACGTCACCGGCGTGCTCCAGGGGAATGGTGGCCCCCGCCAGCAACGGGGCCAGCAGCGCCGCCACGAGAACCGACGGTTCGTGCAGTGCGGCGCCGCGAGCGACGGGTGCCACCTGCGTGCCCCGGCGCGCCGAACCCGTGGCGCTCGCCTGCTGCAACAGCTCGCCATGAGACCGCCGCTTGCCGGTGGCAGCCTCCAGGTAACAGGTCTCCGTGGATCCGGCACTCTCCTCGCCCTCCTGCACCCCGACCAATTCCAGCGCAAAGTGGGAGCCGAGATCAACGGTGGCCACCTGCGTCTCCACGTGCAGTTGAGCCGCACGCGGGACCTGATCGAGCAGTACCCGTGGCACGTGCGGGGGGAGGCGCGACGCCAGCGCTGCGGTGGTGAAGACGGCGCCCACGTTGTGGGTCGCACAGAGACCGGCGAGAGCGTCGACGGACAACGCCGGATCGAGACCCACCAGGGCGCGTCCGTCACTGGCCGCGAAGGCCACCACCCACTGCTGCGGCTGCTCGAGCAGGGCTGCGGCCTGCTTCCCCGCCAACAGGCGCACGAGGCGCGCGGAGCGCTGGAGCAGGGTGAAGCCGGCGGCGGTGAGGGCATTGGCGGAGTGTGCACCGACGTGACCGCCGGCCGCCGCCAGCGCGTAAGGAAGCAAGGCCAGCGGATTCATGCATCGCAGCATAACGCGTTGCGCCGCCGCGTGCGCCCCGGGGCCAGCGGTGTAACGCCCCCGTGCGCCGCTCGTCATATCCGCGGACAGCGGACAGCAGAGTCGGTAACGGCCCTGTTGGTTGACCGCGTGGCAGGTACCTAGCTTTACGGATTGCGACTGAACGGGGCGCGCCCCGATGACCCGCCCGAGGAGCGACATGGCGTTCGATGGCTTGATGGTCAGTGTGTCCGGTGTGCGTGGCCGGGTTGGCGAGGCCCTGACGCCCGAGGTGGTGGCCACCTTCGCGGCGGCCTTCGGGGCGTGGGCGTCACGCCACGGCAACCGCCGGGTGGTGGTGGGGCGCGATAGTCGCGTGTCCGGACCCATGTTCACGCGCATCGTGCACGGCGCCCTCGAATCGGTCGGCTGCACCGTCATCGATATCGGCATGGTGCCCACCCCCACCATTCAGCTCGCGGTGGAACACCATCATGCCGCCGGGGGGCTTGGCATTACCGCCAGCCACAATCCCATTGAGTGGAACGCGCTCAAGTTCATTGGGCCCTCGGGCTTGTTCCTTTCGGCGGCCGAAGGGGCCGAGATGCGCGCCCTGCTGGACACCGGCATCCCCCGCGCCACCTGGGACCAGCTGGGGACGATCGAGCAGGATGATGAGGCGATTGCCCGTCACATTGCGCAGCTGCTGGCGCTGCCGTGGCTCGACGTGGAGGGCATTCGCGCGCGCCGCTTCCGGGTTGCCCTCGACTGCTGCCACGGTGCGGGCAGTGCGATCATGCCCCAGCTCCTCACGGAGCTCGGGTGCGAAGTGTACGCCATCAACATGGATGCCGATGGGCGCTTTCACCGGCCCCCGGAGCCGGTGGCCGAGAACCTTGGCGAGCTGGAAGCGCTCGTCAGGGCCACGCACGCCCACGTGGGCTTCGCCACGGACCCCGATGTGGATCGGCTCGCCCTCGTGCTCGATGACGGGCGGGCGCCAGGCGAGGACTACACGCTGGCCTTTGCCGCACGCACGGTGTTGCGGCATCGTCCGGGACCGGTGGTGACGAACCTCTCCACCAGCAAGGTGGTCTCCGATGTCGCGGCCGAAATGGGCGTGCCGTTTCATTTCGCCAAGGTGGGTGAGGTGAACGTGGCCCTCGCCATGCGAGAGGCCGGGGCCACCATTGGTGGCGAGGGCAACGGCGGCGTGATTCTCCCCGACATGCACCTGGGCCGTGACGCGCCGGTCGGCGCGGCACTCATGTTGCAGCTCATGCACGAAGAGAATCGGCCGCTCTCCGAACTCGTGGCGGCGCGCCCTCGCTACGTCATCGTGAAGGACAAGCTGGATCGACCGGACGCGGCGCTCGACGCCGTGTACGACGCGCTGCGCGGGGCTTTTCCCGATGCGAGCGCGGATACGCAGGATGGGCTGCGCCTCGACTGGGCGGACCGCTGGGTGCACCTGCGGCCGTCCGGCACCGAACCCATCGTGCGCGTCATCGCCGAAGCGCCGTCGGACCGCGAGGCCCGGGCGCTCATTGCCCAGGCACGCGCGCCGCTCGCCGCCCTGGCCTGAACCGCTCCCTGCTTCCCTGACCTGAACGCCCATGTGTGGAATCGTAGGATACGTTGGTGATCGCGTGGCGACGCCCATGCTGATCGAAGGACTGAAGCGGCTCGAGTATCGCGGCTATGACTCGGCCGGCGTGGCGATCATGAACGGCAAGGGCGTGGAAACCCGCCGGGCGGCCGGCAAGATCGCCCGGCTCGAGTCGGTCATCGCGGCCAGTCCGCCGCACGGGACGCTGGGCATTGCCCATACCCGCTGGGCCACGCACGGGCCGCCAACGGAGAACAACGCGCATCCGCACGTGAGTCAGAACGGCAAGATTGCCGTGGTGCACAACGGCATCATCGAGAACGCCACGGTCCTCAAGGCGGGACTCGAGGCGCGCGGGTACGTGTTCAAGTCCGACACCGACACGGAAGTGCTCGCGCATCTCATCGAAACCGCCTACGCCGGCAATCTCGAGGCCGCGGTCATCGAGGCGCTGCGTCAGGTCGATGGGACGTACGGCATTGCCGTCATCAGCAGCGACGAGAAGGACAAGATGGTGGCGGCCCGCAAGGGCAGTCCGCTGCTCGTCGGCATCGGGGAAGGCGAGAACTTCATCGCGTCCGACGCCTCGGCCATCCTCTCGCACACGCGGCATGTCGTGTATCTCGACGATGGCGACATCGCCGTCGTGACGAAGGATGGCTACCGGGTGCTCGATCTCGATTCCGTGATCCGGGAGAAGCCGGTCACCCGCATCGAATGGGACCTCGCGCAGATCGAGCGCGGCGGCTATCCGCACTTCATGCTCAAGGAGATCTTCGAGCAGCCCACCACGGTGGAGAACACCATGCGCGGGCGCCTCATTCTCGAGGAAGGCTTCTCCAAGCTTGGCGGGCTCAACATCTCCAAGGAAGACCTGCTCGCCGTCGACAACATCATCATCACCGCCTGCGGCACCAGCTGGCACTCGGCGCTCATTGGCGAGATGATGATCGAGGAGCTGTGCCGCATTCCCGTCGAGGTGGAGTACGCGTCGGAGTTCCGCTATCGCAACCCGATCGTCACGCCGCGCACGCTCTGCATCGTCATCTCGCAGTCGGGGGAAACGGCCGACACGCTGGCCGCCATGCGCGAGGCCAAGCGCCGCGGCGCCCGCACGCTGGGATTGGTGAACGTGGTGGGTTCCACCATTGCCCGTGAGGACGACGGCGGCATCTACCTGCACGCCGGTCCCGAGATCGGCGTGGCCAGCACCAAGGCCTTCACCAGCCAGGTGGTGGCGCTGGCGCTCTTCACCCTCAAGCTCGCGCGCCTGCGCGACCTGAGCGTGGCGCGGGGCCGCGAGATTGCCCAGGCGCTGGCCAACCTGCCGGCGCAGATCCAGAGCATTCTCGATCGGGCCGAGGAGATCGAGGCGCTGGCCGAGGAGTTCAAGCGCGCGTCCAACTTCCTGTACCTCGGCCGTGGCTACAATTTCCCGGCGGCGCTGGAAGGGGCGCTCAAGCTCAAGGAAATCTCGTACATCCACGCCGAGGGCTATCCGGCGGCCGAGATGAAGCACGGCCCCATTGCCCTCATCGACGAGATGATGCCGGTGGTGTGCATCGCGCCGCACGACGCGGTCTTCGACAAGATCACGTCGAACATCCAGGAGGTGAAGGCGCGCCGGGGCAAGGTCATTGCCATCACCACGCGCGACGAGCCCAGCCTGGCCGGCAAGATCGACTACGAGTTCCGCATCCCGGAGACGGTCGACCTGCTCAGCCCCATTCTGGCGAGCGTGCCATTGCAGCTGCTGGCGTACTACATCGCCGTGAAGCGCGGGTGCAACGTGGATCAGCCCCGCAACCTGGCCAAGTCGGTGACCGTGGAGTAGAGCCCCGGACCACGGGGCACTGCCCCGGGGAGCCGGTCGAAGATCTCGGAGGGAAGGGTGAAGGGGGGCATCGCGTGATGCCCCCCTTCTTCCGTCCCCCCTGTCCCCATCCTCCTGCTGCCACAGGCCATCGACCGCGGCTGCCGGTTGCTCCCCCTCACTATCTTAGGAAGATGTCCGACAGCCCCCCCGACATCGTCTCCACCGAAGCCGCTGCCACCGCGCCGCTCGATCATTCCCGCCTCGCGCGGGAGATTGCCCGCCGTCGCACGTTCGCGATCATTTCGCACCCCGACGCCGGCAAGACCACCCTCACCGAGAAGCTGCTGCTGTACGGTGGGGCCATCCACCTTGCGGGTTCGGTGAAGGCGCGGCGCGCCACGCGGCACGCGACGTCGGACTGGATGAAGCTCGAGCAGGAGCGCGGCATCTCCGTCACCAGTTCGGTGCTCCAGTTCGAGTTCCTCGGGTATCAGCTCAACCTGCTCGACACGCCGGGGCACGAGGACTTTTCCGAAGACACCTACCGCACACTCGTGGCCGCCGACAGCGCCATCATGCTGCTCGACAATCGCCGCGGGGTGGAAGAAC
>Ga0315899_10001444_pt1 | contig 27020 bp, 15 predicted proteins | sample LakEriMetagenome_2_FD_203518 | JGI IMG/M metagenome (GOLD analysis project Ga0315899, IMG submission 203518) | Freshwater fungal communities from buoy surface, Lake Erie, Ohio, United States - Buoy 4 MA112 | ecosystem: Environmental > Aquatic > Freshwater > Lake | place: USA: Lake Erie, Ohio... | reverse complement strand
GCCAGTACAGCGGCGAACAACGCGAGAGGAATATTGAGGACAACGATAAGTGAGCTCCGCCAGTCGCGTAGGAACAGCAAAATCATTAGACCTATAAGGATAGCTCCTAGAGCGCCTTCGAAAACAACTCCTCCGACTGCACGTGTAATGTAATGCGATTGATCGAACTCAAACCGCACATCGATCCCTTTGCCATCGGTTCCCAACGCCTCTCTCATCTTGGGCAATGCATTATTGATGTTGTTTATAACGCTTAATGTTGAAGCCTCGGCTCGCTTGGTGGCGAGAATATATACGGCTCTGCGTCCATTGACGAGTGCGAAACCTGCAGGCGCGTCGGCAGAGTCCTGGATAACACCCACATCGCGCAAGAACACAGGGTTGTCGCCGACTCGAATTGGAATAGAGCCCAACTGCTGAGGATCTTTGACAACCGAGTTCACGGGGACAATTGGATAGGAATCACCGATGGGTATGTTTCCAGAAGGACTGAGCGTGTTACCCTTTGTTAGTGAGACGATCACCTCGTCGGGCGACATGCTGTAAGATTGCAGTTTCTTAGGATCGACAGTGATGACGATCGAGCGAGCGCTTCCACCGAACGGTGGCGGCGCAGACACACCAGGCAGACTTGAGAACATCGGACGCACACGGAACAGTGCGAGGTCTTGGATCTCGGCTATGCTACGAGTATCGCTTGATAGTACGAGATAGCCGACGGGTACGCTACCCGTGTCAAATCGCATCACGAATGGTGACACCGTCCCAGGTGGCATGAACGCTTGAGAACGATTCACGTAGTTGATCGTCTCCGCCATCGCTTGAGCCATGTTTGTATCGGGATGGAAGTACAGCTTCATGAGGGCCGTGCCCTGTACGTTCCTCGACTCCACGTGATGGATGCCGCTGATGTACAGAAAGTGGTACTCGTAATAGTTTGTTAAGAAGCCTTCCATTTGTGCAGGGTCCATCCCGCCGTAGGGCTGGCATACATAGATAACCGGCAGGTTGAGCTTCGGGAAGATGTCGACCTCCATGCCTCTAGGAAGTCCCGATGGGTAAGCCCACTTGAAATGCTGGAACACGGCGGGGCCGACAGCGAGAAAGCAGCCTAGAGCAAGGCTCAACACCAGCACCATGACCGCCGCAGGGCGACGCATTGCTGACAGAATTAATTGCATGCAGTGGAGTTCTCTACTTAAACAAAGCGACTTTTACAGCCTACTAAACCAAACCATCTCAACAAGATTAGCTAGGCCCTACAGTTTCCCAAAACACACCCAACAGTGTAATCAGTCCAATCCGTTCTACCTACGCTGGTAGTCTTAGAATTCACTATTCAACTGTTACAGACGCTACGCTCGCTCTTTTCGTTAGCCGAAATAAAACTACCATCGGCATGACCAACGCAGACAATACAAATGGTCGGCCGGTACGCTTTCGGCTTAAAGGAATCAGGCGATATGAGATGGTACTATTCGATTTGGGCAGGAGCCCTAACCTGGACGATTGTGTTAATCGGCTGCACCACCACCTCGCCTAAGCAAAAACATCCGGTTGGTCAAACTTTAACGATGCAGAGGCTCGAATCGGCTAAGCCAATAATAACGCCAACAAACATCCATGTGGCAGCCTCAATCGTGGCCTCGGCCTCATTCGTCGAAGCTTCAACCCCTCTCGCATTGCAAACGGAAATGCAGCAAACCTCGATAACGTTCGCTCCTGGGACGACGGACCAAACACCCGATAACGAAACTTCAACGGTTCAAGAAAGCGAGAGCAATACCGTACCCATAAACCTGCCAACTACTTTGGCTAGGATCGGTGGGCAGCACCCGGTCGTGGGATTTGCTCGATGGCGAGTGCAAGAAGCCTATGCGAAGCTCGACCGTGCCAAAGTGATGTGGCTACCGAGTATTCAATCTGGCTTTAACTACAGGCGACGAGATGGCAACTACCAGGATGTCCAGGGAGCAATCGTCGATGTAGATCTCAACTCATTTAACTATGGACTCGGTGCCGGTGCTGTGGCTGCGGGCTCGCCGTCGCAACCTGGGATCGTGGCTCGGTTTCACCTTGCTGACGCTTTGTTCCTACCGCCTGAGGCCGAGAAGACTGCATGGGCTAGACAACATGCGGCCTCGGCCACGCTGAATCAACAACTGCTCCATGGTGGCATCGCCTATCTTGATTTGCTGGAGGCCTATCAAGATCTCGAGATTGTTTCAGAAGCGATCGAACGAACCCGTGACCTTTCTAAGATCACGAGAGACTATGCGGATGCAGGCCAGGGACTTCAGTCGGATGCGAATCGAACCGAGACAGAACTGGCCTTGCTGCGAACACGTCAACTCGCAGCACGTGAACGTCAACTGGTGGCATCCACTCGCTTAGCACGTGCAATGAGCATTCCAATGTCGTCAGCTTTGTTGCCGCAGGATACTACAGTCGTCCCGCTCGATTTGATAGAGGAGTCCTCAGACGAATCGTCACTCATTTCAATCGGTCTATCAGTTCGGCCCGAGCTGAAAGAATCACAAGCCTTAGTGGCTGCTGCTTGTGAGGCCTACAAACGCGAGAAATACGCTCCCTTTGTCCCCAGCGTCTTGCTCGGCTTCAGCACCACGAGCTTCGGTGGAGGGCTAGGAAACAACGTTGACAACTTTGACGGTCGCTATGATATCGATGCGATGATGGTCTGGGAAATGCGAAACTTGGGGTTCGGCGAAGGAGCTGCACGACGAGAGCGGACAGCACAATTGCAACAAGCAACGTTTACTAAGATACGAATCATGGATCAAGTAGCTCAAGAAGTCGCAGAAGCTAATGCGCAAGTCGAGATTCGTCGACAACAACTGGAGATAACCCAAATAGCGATAAACAGCGCTCGTGACTCCTACCAACGAAACATCGATCGCATACGGGACGGCCAAGGTTTACCGATCGAAGTCTTACAGGCAATTCAAGCACTTGAGACTTCGCAGCGAGCCTATCTGAATACGGTTACCAATTACAACCGAGCTCAGTTGCAACTCCAATGGGCTATTGGGTGGCCTATCACCGCGCCAACAGTAACCGATACTGCGCGGTTGATTCGCGAATGATCCTTACGATTGCCAATCGCTGACTAGACCGAACGACTGGTATTTGGCCAATCGGTGCCCATTCAAGGTATCCACGTTCAAAAGAATTAGATTCATGGTTACTGTATATAGATGGGGAAATATCCTCGTCGTACTAATCCCCCACGAGCTGGCAGAACAAATTGATGTTGAGGACTGAACCGTTGTAGACTTTAGCGTGAGAGACGAAGAATTGATTGTTTGGCCTGAAAAGACCAATTGGATTGACCGCTATGCAAGGATTGCAAACCTTCTCCGCTTTACGGCGAAATCAACTTTGAAGCCGACGTAGGCGTGAGATCGTCGATTGAAACGGGTGCGGCAGGGCCTTTGTTGCGAGCGTACTTTTTGAGACACCAATGTTGATTTCGAACGGATTCCGGATTCGATTTCCGGAGTTGCAGTATGTCCCGAGAAACCTGCTCGGTGTGGAACCATCTCGATAACATAGGAATACTGTTCAGAGACTTTGTGAACCGATGCACCTATGTCTCTCTCGAACGAAGATGCTTGACGGCGCGATCGACTAAGCTATATTCAAAATGGGCTTTGTGTTGCACTCCAACTAGACGGTCGCCCCTCAACTAATTTGCCTACCACCTAACTTGCCTACCTCTCGCCCCGAAACTCCTACCGGGTCTACCCAACGATGGTGCGTCTTTGTTTGATAGCGTGGATCGCTTCGACGACCGTGATGTGCAATGCTCAAGACACACTCGACTCGCTCAAGTTTGAATCAGATGTTCGCCCGATCCTGCGCGAGTATTGCCTCGATTGCCACGGAGCGAGCGACCAAATCGAAGGATCGCTCGATCTGAGACTCGTTCGGTTCATGCTCCAAGGTGGAGATTCAGGACCAGCACTGGTCCCGGGAGATGCCGACTCATCGCTCGTTCTGCAGCGCATCGAGTCGGAGGACATGCCACCGGGAACACTGAAAGTATCCCCCGAAAAGAAAGCGATCCTCCGCGCATGGATTGCGACCGGGGCACCTACCAATCGACCTGAACCGGAAAGCATAGGCCCCGGAATTCCGCTGACCGAGAGCGAACGAGCTTACTGGGCCTATCTGCCGCTAACCAAGCCTCATCCGCGACGAGCAATCGACGGAGATCGCATTCGCAACGGAGTCGATCAGATACTCGCCGATGCCATGCCCGAAGGTCTCTCGTTCTCGACTGACGCATCTCGTGCCACCCTAATTCGCCGAGCGTATTTGGATCTGATAGGCTTGCCCCCGAGCGATTCGCAGTTCCAACAATGGATGCAGCAGCCTGACCATGACTGGTACGAACTGATGATCGAGTCACTGCTGGATTCACCCCACTACGGCGAACGATGGGCGCGACATTGGCTCGATGCAGCTGGATATGCAGATAGCGATGGAGCCACCCTCGCCGATGCCGAACGGCCTTGGGCATGGAAATACCGTGATTATGTTATTCAGTCATTCAACCAAGACAAACCGATAGATCGATTTATCATGGAGCAATTGGCTGGCGATGAGCTAGCCGGAGACAAAAACGGGGACTGGACTCCCAGTCAAATCGAGCTGATGACTGCAACCGGCTTTCTGCGGATGACGGCCGATGGAACGGGAAGCGGCGATAACTCCCCCGAAGCCCGCAACAAAACAATTGCAGACACCCTGCAAGTCGTCGGCAGTACCCTGCTAGGTTCTAGCCTCCACTGCGCCCAGTGCCACGACCATCGCTATGATCCTCTCTCTCAAGAGGATTATTTCGCCCTGCGCGCAGTATTAGAACCAGCACTCGATTGGCAACAGTGGAAGACTCCTCCGGAGCGATTAATCTCACTGACCACGCAGGCCGACCAAACACTCTCGGCGGATATCGAAAAGGAGGCTCAAACCATTGCGACCGAACGGGCCACCAAAGAAGCCGAATTCATGAGGGAGGCCCTCGCGAAAGAACTCATGAAGTTCGAGGAACCGCTCCGCGCACCCCTTCGCGCCGCCTATGAAACACCTGCCGACAAGCGGACCGACGAGCAAAAGATGCTGCTGGACAATAACCCCAGCGTCAATATTTCTCCTGGTGTCCTCTATCAATATCTTCCCGCTGCGGCAGAGGAACTCAAGAAGTTCGATGCCAAGATCGCCGAAGTGCGCGCCAAGAAACCGCCCGAGACGTTTCTCCAAACTCTCACCGAACCGGCAGGACATCTCCCCGTGACCAAACTGTTTCATCGCGGAGATCCCAATCAACCGACGCGCGAAGTCGCTCCAGGCAAGTTAACCGTATTGATGCCGGAAGGTGCATCCAAGAGTTTTCCGTTAGATGATCCGACCATTCCCACCAGCGGTCGACGACTTGCGTTTGCAAAATGGCTAACGCAAAACGATCCTCCCAACCCTCTGTTTATTCGATCATTCGTCAATCGCGTCTGGATGCATCACTTCGGCAAAGCGATCGTTGCAACGCCGGGCGACTTCGGGAAACTCGGATCCCCACCCACCCATCCGCAATTGCTAGATTGGTTAGGCATGGAGTGGATCGAGCATAATTGGAGCTTAAAGCATCTGCACCGCACCATCATGCTCTCGACCGCTTATCGGCAATCGTCGGTCCGTGATCCAGACCGAGACGCGATCGACTCAGAAAATCGTTTCTATTGGCGAAGAGACCTACAGCGATTGGATGCCGAAGTACTTCGGGACAGCCTACTGGCTCTTTCAGGACAACTCAAAACCGATTTATATGGTCCGCCGATCGCTCTGCAAGAGGATGATGCGGGGCAAGTGTGCATCGATCCCGGGCAACCGCGACGAAGTATCTACGCCAAGTGGCGGCGCACTCAACCAGTGGCAATGCTCCAAACGTTCGATGCGCCCGTGATGGGAGTCAACTGCGATGCGCGACCCGCATCGACAGTCGCTACTCAGTCGCTCATGATGATGAACAACGAGTTTCTTCTCGATCAAGCTGACAAGATCGCCAAACGGATTGCGGAACAGGTCGCCGCGCATACCAACGGCGGTGATAAATTCGCAAGCGATCCACAGAGCACTTGGAAACTCCCGCCCGTACCCCCTAAACGTTGGCAACTCGGTACCGGGATATTCAACCGGGAGACTGGTAAGGTCGAGGCTTTCGTAGAATTCGCGAACGTGAATGAAGGCAGGAGTATGCCAGGTACTCAGATCCCTGATCCCACAACGGGTTATGTTTTTTTGACTAACGTCGGCGGACATCCAGGGAACAAATCGTATCCAGCAATTCGCCGCTGGATCGCGCCTGGAGCGGGGAGCGTGGAAATTCAAGGCACACTTTCTCATGGCAGCGAAAATGGCGATGGGGTGATTGGGCGAATCAGTTCTAAGCATGGGCAAACCGGGAGTTGGACTATCAAGACCGGTTCGGGAGCAACGACGGCTTCGAATCTAGAGGTCGAACCCGAGGATACAATTGATCTCGTACTCGAATGCGGCGAACAGGAAACCTCAGACTCGTTTAATTGGACGGTAAAGATCACCTTCACTCCGAATGACACTGCGCTCGGACCAACTAGCTACGACTCTTCGATCGGCTTCCAGTTACAACAAGAGGACTACGCATTTCTCGGCCGGCAAGTCGTCGCGGCCTGGGAATCCATCTTGCATCGTGCCCCGACAGATCAAGAAATCGAAGCGGTCGGTCGATTTGTAACAGTACAGTTGGATTTGCTGTACCGTCAACCCAATCGGCTCAGCGGTGGAAACAGCGCCACGCGCCAGATCCTGGTCAACATTTGCCAAATGCTTTTGAACTCCAACGAGTTTCTCTACGTGGACTGATCACTATATGAACGAAACAAAACCTACGGGGGAAATTGGGTTGCAACAGCGCCGGAATTGGTTGCAACACTTCGGTATGGGAGTCGGCGCTATCGCACTCAAGCTGATGCTGTCGGAAGATCCGCTCCGGGCCGAGCCCCCGATCTTAAAGGACAAGCCTCATCGGGACCTATTACCTCGTCCCACGCATTTTGCCCCCAAAGCCAAGGCGATGATCTCGCTGTTTCAGCATGGTGGACCATCGCATATGGATTTGACCGATCCGAAACCGGAGCTGACCAAATTCAGCGGCACGGACTATCAGGGAGAGATCGGATATTCGTTTGTTAATCAAGCCAGCAAAAAGCTCTTAGGGAGTCCATTTGCGTTTGCTCCGCGCGGCAGTTGTGGTACGGAGTTGTCGGAGCTGTTACCTCACACCTCGGGTGTGATCGATGACATTTGTCTAATTCGGAGCATGCATACCGGGAACAATGGGCACGAGGTGTCGATACGTTATTTTCACGGCGGGATCCCAGGTATTTTGGGACGCCCCACGTTGGGAGCATGGTTGACTTATGCTCTCGGGAGCGAGTCGCAGGACTTGCCTGCCTACATGGTCCTCAGCGACCCGGGCGGGCATCCGGTTGATGGGGTGACGAATTGGTCCAATGGGTTTATGCCCGCACTGTTCCAAGGGACCGTACTCCGACCCAAGGAGCCTCGCATCTTCAATTTGCAGCCTCCCGCCCATTTGGTGGGCGAAATGCAGCAACAGAACCTACAGCTGCTGCATGAGATCAACCGACAGCACACGACTCTGCACCCCAACGAGCCGGAGCTGTACGCTCGGATAGCGACCTATGAGTTGGCCGCCAAAATGCAGCTTGCCGCGACCGATGCTTTAGATATTTCGAAAGAAACCGAAGCGACTCTCAAACTCTACGGGATCAATGAGCCTGAGACACGCGAGTACGGAACCCGATGCTTGCTCGCTCGCAGGCTCATCGAACGCGGAGTTCGTTTCGTGCAATTGTTCCATTCCGGTCAACCCTGGGACAATCACGACAGCATCGCCACGAATTTACCCGCAATATGTCGCAAGACGGACAAACCGGTCGCGGGTTTAGTGGCGGATCTCAAGCAGCGTGGACTGCTCGATACGACGTTGGTTCATTGGGGTGGCGAGATTGGTCGATTGCCAGTGACTCAGGAGCATGGCAGTCCAGACCGGGCGGGCCGCGACCACAACGGACAGGGGTTCAGCATCTGGATGGCCGGGGGTGGTGTTCGAGGCGGGATGGCTTATGGCAAAACCGACGAGTTCGGCCACAAGGCCGTAGAGAACATCGTGACCCCGAACGATTTCCAAGCGACCGTGATGCATCTATTTGGACTCGAGCACGAGAAGGTCCTTTATCCGTACAACAACACTCAGCAAATGATCACCTCGCACCGTCCCGCCCGCATTGTTCGAGAGATTCTGGCATAGGAGCAATCACTCAGAATACAAATCAATGTTTATGATCGCCATGTGCTTCTTCTTTGAAGTCGCCCGAATAAGGCGTTCCATCAACGACTCCCGTAATGGTGCCTGCATATTCTTGAACCACACCAAGCTTTTCATGTGTGCCGATAAAGCGAGATGATTTACCCTCGGGATCCCCCTCCTGTGGCGATGCATGCAATGTTACCAACATCTCGGGATCTTTAATGCTGAGTTCGATCGACTTAGCATCGATAGGAGCAGGCGTTTTCTCGTCGCCGCCGAGAACGTAGACAGTTGCTTGTTGTTTACTATGATCCACAGTTAACTCTACATGATACTTGCCTCCGCCCCAATCGGCGACCGTACCGTCATGTGGACCCACTCCGTGTGCATGTCCCTCCACACTGTGATCATGTGAGCCTGGCCCATGGTCATGCCCATGGTCACCAACAGACTTGTTCGCTGTCTTTGAGGCCGAATCGGTCGCACCATTACAACCTACAAATCCAACCACTACTGCAATCGACAAAACGCAACTAAACCTTTTCATCATACACAACCCTTAATTAGAAGTAACCTTATCAGTGTCCACCAATCGCTTGGCATCCTGACCGCTGAATTTCCAAAACAAACCTGGGTGAATCAGGAATTCACAAAACGTTGAAGTCAACAAACCGCCAAGGATAACCGTAGCGACTGGATACAAAATCTCGCGGCCAGGTTCTTGGCCACCGATAACTAGCGGAATCAAACCAATGCCCGCGGTCAACGCAGTCATCAGAACTGGCGCCAAGCGTTCTAAACTGCCTCGCACAATCATCGACTGCGAGAACTCTTCACCTTCTTCTTTCATCAGGTGAAAGTAATGAGTCACAAGTAAAATCCCATTGCGAACGGCAATTCCGCCCAAGGAAATGAAGCCCACGAGACTCGCGACGGTAAGCGTCTGCTGTGTGATTACTAATGCAAACACGCCACCTATGAAGGCTGTCGGGAGTGCGTTTAGAATCTGTATTACAATTCGAATGGATGGAAACAGGATCAACAATACGCCAAACATTCCCATGATAGAGATTCCGGCAAGAACTATTATAAGCCGAGTCGCGTTCTGCTGGCTTTCGAATTGACCGCCATATTCGACATAATACCCCATGGGCATCGACACATCCGCATTGACCCTGCCCTGGATCTCGGCGACAGCACTCGCGAGATCAGTACCTTCTGTATTGCAACGAATAACGATGCGACGACGAGCGTTCTCGCGATTGACGGAGTTAGGTCCGACTCCTTCGTAGATCGTCGCCACGTCACGAAGTTCAATTTGCCCGCGTTCTGTTTGGCCGATTTCGTGGGGCAAGTCAATGCGTAAACGCCCCAGATTAGCGTAGTCTGTTCGGTATTCCTCCTCTAGCCGCACTAGTAAGTCGAATCGCCGCTGGCCATCGAGTACCTCCGAAACGATTTGCCCCTGCAGAGCCGTTTGTAGAACGGATGCGACGTATTGTCGAGTGAGTCCATGCAGGGCTAGATCGTCACCTCGCAGTTGGATATTAAGCTCCGGCGTCATCTGAATAGGCTCTACGATCGGAGGAGTTACACCACGAACTTCCGCTATCGACGATTTAATTTGATCAGCAAGTGTCAAAAGTATGTTGAGATCGTCACCATGGATCTTGATCGCGATCTGTGCATAGACGCCCGATACCATATGGCTAATCAGGTGAGCAAGTGGCTGTTCCACTTCAATATCAACGCCGGGAACTTCCGTGCTGATTCGTTCTCGTAACTCAGCGATCATTGCATCTCGCTTGTGATCCGCATTTGGATTCATGCTGAGGATATACTCCCCAAAGTTGACAGGCGATGCGTGCTCGTCCATTTGTGCTCGTCCTGTTCGACGAACGAAGTTCAGGATAGCGCCATCTGGGTTCTCTTCGCTCACTTGCATGGACTTTAAGACTCCGTCTATATTAGTCGAAACCTGATTCGAAGCTTGTAGTGACGAACCAGGCGGAAGAGTCACATTCACTTGAACGCTTCCTTCATCAAAAACAGGGAGAAAGTTGCGTCCAATCTGTGTGATCTGCCATGCCGCAAAAATTACGGTCACCCAGGTAGTGATCAGCAACAATGTAGGAATTCGCATGCTCAATTGAATCAGCGGTCTCACTATGCGTTTGATCGCTCGAAGGACTAAACCATCCTGTTCGCTCTGAGTCGCTTTCGAAGCTGGAATCAAGTAGTACGAGAGAACTGGGGTCACGGATAGCGAAACTACAAACGACGCTAGTATGGAAACGATATATGCGAATCCAAGCGGCGCAAACAAACGTCCCTCGACGCCGGATAGTGCAAAAAGGGGTAGGAAAACTAAAATAACGACAGCAGTACCGAAGAAAATTGAACTCCGAATCTCTCTGCTTGCACGGTAGACGACATCAATAACGGGTAACGGATTCTCGAGTTGGTTATTTTCTTTCAACCTTCTAAAAATGTTCTCTACATCCACAATGGCGTCATCCACAAGCTCCCCCATAGCAACGGCGATTCCACCCAGCGTCATGACATTGATAGAGAGCTCATTTCCGCTCAGCCAGCCAACCAAGCGAAACACCAAGGTAGTCAACATGAGCGAGATTGGTATTGCGGTAAGCGTAATGAAGGTGGTGCGAAAGTTCAGTAGAAACAGAAACAACACAATGACGACGAGGATCGCACCAATGACAAGTGCTTCTGCTACGTTAAAGATTCCTCGATCGATGAAGTTCTTAAGCCGAAACAGCTCGGAATTGATAACGATATCCGCAGGCAGAGAGGCCTCTACTTCATCAAAAGCAGCCGCTGCACTATCTGTGAGTTTTCTCGTGTCTACATGTGGTTGCTTCACAACCGTAAAAACGATGCCACTTTGACCGTTGACACTACCATCGCCTCGTTTCAGCTCAGGCCCTTCGACAACGGATGCAACCTGCTCGAGCAAGATGCTCCGCTTTGGAGACTTGGCCACTGGGATTTTGAGCAGATCGTCGATGACATTACCGCGCTCCGTCCCCAAACGACCAAGAATTCGAATGGGTCGTTCGGATTCGCCGGTGATCGCGAATCCACCGCTGGTATTGATATTACTTTCACGAAGAGCCTGCTCGACATCTTGAACAGTGACATCGTACTCGAGTAGCGCTGTGGGATCGAGGAGAACTTGGTATTGCTTGCGATCCCCTCCCTGCATGAATACTTCGGCGACACCGTTGACTTTTAGTAGTCTGGGGCGGATCACCCAGTCAGCAATCGTGCGAAGCTCCAAAAGCTGCTTCGCTTCAGATTCGAATCGGACTTCATGAATACCCGAATCGATTTTAATGCTCGTTTGATAGGCACGAGTTTTTCTGTTCGCCCGCTCCTGCAAGGGCTCAATTAATTCGAATGAAACTGGCTGCCATGTTTTCAGTTCTCGCCGATTAACAACTCGCCAAAGCTTAATAGAAGAAGAGCCTTGGGACTCGATTAATTCTGCCATAAGTTTAGTTCCGCCCACGGGGGCGAGCACGCCACCCTTGGGGCCAGCCTGACGATAGATGCCGGCCACAACGATTTGTCCCATGATCGACGATGGAGGAGTCATTTGAGGGGAGATGCCTGCAGGCAAGAGCCTCTCAAGAGTAGATAGTCGTTCACTCACGGTTTGGCGTGCTGTACGTATCTCGGTGGACCAGTCGAACTCTACGTAGAGGACATTCAGTCCAGCTGTGGTTTGGCTGCGTACGGCTTGAACGCCATTAGCACCCATTAACGCAATTTCAATGGGCTGAGTTACGAGTGTTTCCACCTCCTCTGTCGCAAGACCGGGTGCTTCTGTGATAACAACAACTCGTGGTCGGTCCAAGTCCGGAAACACATCGATGGACATGGTCGATGCCAAGTAAGATCCATAGACGAGCAGAATTAGACTGGCAATCAAAACCAGCGATCGGTAACGAAGCGATAATCGGATAATTGAGTCAAGCATACCAGTTCTCCTTAATGAGCCGCATGGACGGTACCGTCCGCGTGAACGTGAAAACCTGGCTGCTGACCGCTCGCAGATTGAGCTTTAAGCACGCGCCGCAGCGATGCAGCTGAATTTTGAGCTAAGAAGGTTCCTGGAGTGATACTGCGATCGTTTGCCAGGACGACGTGTGTGCGATCTTCATGAAGAATTTGAACGGCGATTTGATTGAATAGATCTCCGTTTTGTCTGTAGACATATACGTCCGCCCCCTCGCGAACTACGGCGTCAGCCGGCAATACATAGACGTCTGCAATTTTTTCTACGGGGATTTCGATTCGTGTACGCTGGCCGGGTCGAAAGCGCCATACCAAGAATGTTTTTCCTTCTTTCTCATAGGCCCGCGATTGATTGTTTAGCGGTACAAAGAAATCCAACGTTCTTGTCGCAGTGTCCAACGTGTTGGAAAGGTGTCGTATCTGAAACGGTTGATCGATAGTCGGCCATAGTTCCGAAGAATCCTCTGCGAACTCAATCTCCAAGGGAGTCTTTCTCTGAGCAGCTTGTTCGAGTAGACCCGCTTCACGTTTGAACGCGTGACCAATCACAAACAAGGACTGATGGTTCGCTAGGCTTGCGAGTAGATCCCCTGCCTGTACCGTTTGGCCAAGTTCTACACCTAAGGAATGTACTTCATAGGCTATCTCATCGCCATTTTTGTGTTCTGCATTCTGTAGATCTAGTTGTACGAGCCCCTCGATAAAGGTGTCGTCGTTGCGGGGAGGTGGTGCTGCCACGTCGATAGTGGATACGAACGTTCCTTCAGTTACTGAGGCGATATGTTCGGGTGTTAAGCCGCGATTTAGTAACTCTTGTTTGGCGGCCCGTATCAGGATTTGTTGCCTTTGCAAGTCGTTTCGCAGCTCGATCAACCGCGAACCGGAGACCGCTCCAGCATTGGCTATGTCTGCTAAACGATCAATTTGCTGCTGGACAATCTTTGCTTCTTGAGATGCCCTGAAGAGTTGCGTTTGTGTTGCTTGTAAGTACTCACTGAACAATCGCAACGTTACCAAACGTTGCCCAGACTTCACTGTATCGCCAGGAAAAACATGAATCTCGGAGACGACCCCGACGGCGGGTGATGTTACACCTCGATCCGAAACCCCAGGACGTTCTGCTACTACGCCCGGAATCGCAATCGTACGCCAATAGTCAGTAGGTCGAACTGCTTTAACAACGAGTTTCAGGTTCTTTCGTGCTTTTTCCCCAAGTTCGAGAATTTTCAACTCGGGTTTCGATGAAGACTCTTTTATAGTCGTCATCGCAGAACCATTGGGCGTCTCACTTGTGGAACAGCCAACGAGTTGGAACAAAAGTAATAGTGAAAGAACGCAAGAAGTTGCAAAAGAAATATGATAATGCATGGCAAGGGGAACTTTAGGAGTGAAGCTGCTCTGCGACAAGTGACAACTTGAAGGAGTTGAGCAGCGAACTAAAATCAAAGAAACGACCTGTCGATAGAGAGCCAAAACTCTCAATTAGGTCGGTTCAAAGTGTTAGCGCCGCGTAAAGCAGATAGAGCGGTAGCCCTGCGGTGCGAAAGAATGGCCGTACAGTCAGGATCGGAGGCCGATTGGCAATTGTGATAACACAAAGCGAAGCCGCGTGGCAAAACTGGGCGTCGATATTTAGTGTGCAACGTTCAGGCGTTGTGAACAACGACTCGGAGGGAACCAGATAAACGGCGTCTGAGTCGTGCTCCACCGGCGCGACAGGAGGAGTTGAATCTGGACTATCCTGGTCATGGTCATGGTGCTGATGTTCGTGATGGTGATCCTTGTGATGCGAACTGCTACGCCAATCATGATCATCATGGTCGTGATGACCTCCACCGCTGAGATGAATATGGGCCCAAGTTTGGCCATGCGATTGGTGCGCAGCGCGGCTGTTTGAGTGAACAAGTACATTGCCCACTACAAAGACTGGTATCAGCAAGATCGCTATAAGCCGGTTCATCCGTAGATTCCTATTGGAGATAGCTTAGCCTACAAATAAGGTTGCGACCAGATAATCAGAGAAGTTCAGATCTTGTGCGTTGCACAAACGAAGCGAAATTCGCAATCCTATCCTTCTTGGTGAGGCCATCCGAACTCTCCTCAAACCGTTCACGAGACAACGCAATTCGACGCAAGTACTTTGCAATAAAAGGCTTGCATCCCTCAGCATGCCTGTTTTTCCCGCGAGTAACTGAGAACTGCTTATTGAGCAAACCAAGCCACAAACCCCGACTTTTACAACCGTTTGAGGATCGATCGGCTTTTGAGGGAACCGAAGTAGCATCGCTACCATATCTATCGATGCAAAACGGTCGAACCCCGTCCCATTGCACAGGGAGGAACTTTGCGTTCGAGTCTCGATAGCGAGGCAAACATATAGAGAAATGACTCAAAATCGAATCTTATCGAAAACAGGAAATAGTCGTTGCGGCGGGGCTTCACACTTTGTATTCTACTAGTAGAAACTATTCTATTTGCAGAACAGGCAAGCCAACCCAAGATGCTCACCGATCCTAACCTTACCTCCGATGATGGGATCTCGTCGCCTGGATCGGCGCCGGCCTTGGACCGAGCTCTCGATATTATGGAACTTCTCAGTACATCAAGAGTAGGATTGACTCTTTCCGAACTGAGCGAGCAGCTTGAGCTTCCGAAAAATTCCGTTTTCCGTATCACGCAGACCCTGCTCGCCCGAGGATATTTGGCCCGAAACCCTGAATCTCTTGCCTTCCAACTTACGGGACGTTTGCTGCGACTCGCCCCACCTCGCTGGGGTAACATCAGTCTGCCTGCAGTCTCGCGCGACGTAATGATCGCACTGAGAGATCATACGAGGGAAACCGTGCAACTCGGTGTGCTGAGCGGATTGGAAGGAGTAATCATCGATCAAGTCGAAGGGCTCGAGCCGCTGCGGATTGCGGTCGACCTCGGTCTGCGGTTTGCTTTGCACAACAATGCTCCCGGTAAACTGCTGCTCGCCTATATGCCACCCGCGCAGCAAGCGGCAGTGTTAGCAAAGATCAAACTGTCTGCAACGACACCTCGCACCATCACCACCCAAGATGAACTCGCCGCGGAATGCCGTCACATCGTCGAATGCGGTTATGCTACGGATTTTGCGGAGTCCGATGAAGGCGTCCACTGCGTCGCTGGTCCTCTGTACGATGCCAATCAAAGCGTGATTGGCGCACTATGGGTTTCTGGCCCCTCGAAACGATTGCCAAAGAGCGCATTTCGCGAATTGGGTGCCCGAGTCAAGGAAGCGACCCATCGTATCTCGCGGATCATAGGAGAGTTGGGATGAAAAGCCAACACCTAACTCTGTGCCTATGCATAGTAGTGCTGGTGATTACCTCATCCCGAGGCCAGGATTCGACCGTGCCTGCTCCCGCTTTCACGGATGACGCACAGCAATTGATGAAGAAGTACTGCTTTGATTGCCATGATACCTCATCCAAAGAAGGGGGGCTCGATCTCGCTGCACTGCAAAGCCAGGGCCAGTTCGATGGCACACTCATTTTTGAGAATCTCATTACACAGCGCATGCCTCCGTCCGATGTAGACCAACCCTCTCCAACCGAAAGACAAACGCTCCTTACATGGCTGGCAAACCACTCCACAGAACGCGTGCCAGGATCTTACCGGCGAATCAGCAGACATGAATTTGTTAATAGTCTCAACGATCTGCTCGGTGTCCGCTTGGATATCGTCAACGATATTCCCGAGGACCGCGGTACGCATATGTTCGACTCGAACCGTGGGATCATGCTGTCAAGAGAGCAATTGAATGCTTACTTCAAAGCGGCGGATGACCTGCTCGACTTCGCTTTGCCCAGAACCGGTTTTCCTGCAGAAAAGTCATGGATGACCAGCACCATTAAGGAGAGTCATGAAACGTACAGCAAATATGTGCGTGAGTACAAAAAAGGAATGTTGTTCTCCTGGACGCGCGCCAATAATGGAAACAGCTATTCCTATTTTTACGACAACTTTGAATCTCCTGCGCGCGGGTGGTACGATCTGACCTTGGATGCCTCTAAAGTGGGAGACTTCGAGGGTGACGTGAGCATCTTGGTTTACGCAGGCAAATACTATTACGCAGATGATCGCCCACAACCGCAACGACTTTTGGGTGTTTTCTCAGTCGGTAATCGAGAGGTCCAACCTTTCACTCTTCAAGGATTCCTCAATCCAGGAGAACTTGTTTCGGTCCATTGCTACTCACGACATACATGGAGGCAACACGGTGGAGATCAAGGAGCCTACATCGAGCGACTCCAAGTTCGAGGGCCTGTACTGGCGGATTGGCCACCCGAATCGATTAAAGAGATTTTCGCAGGAATTCCTGTCCAAGCCCCCCCGCGCAAAACACAAAGGATCGAGTCAGCACCGACCCTTTTGCAGCGAATCGGAGGAAGTGTCAGCGTAAGTAGCTTCCAGGTTGGTATGGAAAAGGAAAAGATGCTCGACCGCTCCAGCAAAACGTTCTGGCATACAAGATTTACTCCTGATATTGCCTCACCCCCTCACTATGTGATCGTCGAAAACCCTAACCAACAGTCGATTGCCGGCCTATCCTACGCTACCTGGACAGACGGGAATGGGAATGGACAGGTCAAAGCGTATTCGGTGTCCGTGTCGAACGACGGTAAGGATTGGAGTGCACCGATCGCTGAAGGAACATTAGAGGTGATGCACGCCGCAGAGCAGGAGATCCGCTTTCAGGAGAAAACAGATCGTCGATTCATTAGATTTCTCGTAACCGACGCGGTGGAACTCGACGGAAAATCGCTTGCGTCTATCGGCGGATTAGACGTGATTCTCGATGTACCCGAAGCAGTGCCGACTCCTTCAGAGTCCACACTAAGCATTGCGATTGCATCTGATTCCGAAGACGATCTAAAGCGCGTGGTGCGGCGTTTCGCCGAACGTACCTTTTCCACCGATTTGTCGGATCGGGAACTCGAGCCTTATTACCGTGTGAGCCTCGACACATGGCGGGAGGAACGTCATTTTCTAAACGCGGCACATGCTGGGCTCAAGGCAATCCTTTGCTCGCATCGATTCCTGTTGGTACCTGGAGTTCACAGTAATCGTTCCTTCCGAGTTGCTGCCGATCTGAGTCGCGGTTTATGGCTCTCCGTTCCCGACGAGAAGCTCATCGAGCTGGCCAAGATGGATGGCCTCAACGCAAACACGATCCGTACCGAGATCGATCGCATGCTTCAGGACCCACGTGCACGGCGAATGATCCATTCGTTTTGCGATCAATGGTTGAACCTGCGCGGATTCAACAAAGTATCGCCGTCGTTGAAACTGTATCCCGAATACAATGACCTTTTGAATTATTACTTACCGCAGGAAACCGAGGAGTTCTTTTACCATCTCGTCCTCGAAGATCTGCCTATCATACGATTGATCGATGCAGACTTCTCCATATTGAATCAACGATTGGCGGAGCATTATGGCATCGATGGAGTTATTGGCCAGGAGATGCGCCCCATCGCTCTTCCGAATGGCAGTCCACGCGGCGGCTTGCTGACAATGGGCAGTGTTCTCAAGGTGACAAGCGATGGATTTCAGACATCCCCAATCCTTCGTGGAGCATGGATCTCGAAAAACATCGCCGGCAATACGCTTTCCCCTCCACCGCCCAACATCAAAGCGATCGAATCGAAAATTACTAACGCAACGACACTCAAAGAGCAGATCGACGAGCACAAACAAAGCGTCACTTGCAATGCGTGCCACAAAAGTATCGACCCCTATGGTTTCGCCTTGGAAAACTTTGACGCCACCGGGCAGTGGCGCACCAAGTACCGCTCCGAAATCCCTCATCATGGAACCTTCTCGTTCAGACTGGAGGGGTATTTCCAGATCGCAGGAGATGTTGACTCTTCGGGAGAAGTAGATGGGCACGCGTTCCAAAACGTTATCGGACTGAAAAAAGCTCTTCTCTCAAACCACAAAAAGATCGCTTACAATTTCGCCCGAAAATTCTTCGAGTACCTCAATGGCTATGAGCCAGGCTTAAAGCAACGTGTCGACCTCTATGAGATGATTGAGGATGATGCGGAAGACTGCCGACTGAAGGATCTTATCACACGCATCATCATCTATTCATTCTTGGGGAAACAACCATGACCCACCAACTCGAGACAAACCCTAACGAGGATGGTGGCCGCGCTGCGAGGTTGGGGCAGCCCGATCCGATTCGGCGAAAACTTCTCCAATTCGGGTTTGCATTACCACTCGCGCTCGAGTCCCTCTCGCTGCGGAAGTCACTACTGAGGGCTGAGGAGAAGACAACGAATCCTCCCCGACGCATTCTGTTCATCTGCAATTCACTCGGATTCCATGCGCCCTATTTTTTCCCAAAGACTTCTGGCGACTTGGCAACGTCCGAGTACCTCCGCGGAATGCGGTCTTTAGAGAAGATGACCGTTTTCAGTAATCTATTTCATCCGGGTATGGAAACCAGCAATCATGACTCTGAAAAATCGTTCCTGACTGGGACGCCGAATCCTGAAGCCTCCAATTTCGTAAACGGTATCTCACTAGATCAAGTGCTCGTCAGTGTGCTCGGCTCGGATACGCGATTCCCATTCCTCAGTTTCAGCATCTACAACCGTGGTTGGGGGTGCAGCTGGAACGACCGTGGCGTTGCCATTCCACCGATGCATGATGAGGAACAAATCTTTGAAATGCTGTTCGGAGCTGAGGACCTGCAAGCCAAGCAGCAGCAGCTCGCCCATGATGCACGAGTCCTCGAGGCTCTACGACGCGATCTCGACACACTTCGTGCTGGACCGAACGAACCTCGAAAACTCGAAAGCTACACCACGGTAATACGAGAACTTGAGGCACAGTTGGAGCGTGAAAAGTTTTGGTTGAGTACAAGTAAGCCAATGGTCGAGAAGTCACTTAGTAGGGATAGAGAGTACGAGTTCTCAACCAAGATTCAAAACCTGTTCGAACTCACTAAGCTCGCCTTTCAAACGGATTCTACACGGATCATTACCTTGTCGATGGATTGGATTTATGGAGCGATCAAGGTTCCTGGTGCGACGGGCGGTTGGCATACGCTATCGCATCATGGTGGAAATCCAGATGTTCTTTCTAGTCTCAGTAATGTGGAACGGGACATCCTAAAGCATTTTGATCAGTTCCTATGGGACTTGGAACATATCAAGGAGGGAAATGGAAGTTTGCTTGATCACACAACCATTGTTTTTGGAAGTAACTTTGGCAATTCGTCCGACCACACTTGCCATGATTTGCCCATCTTAGTGGCCGGTGGTGGATATCGACATCAAGGACAGCGATTCTTAGAGCAACCAACACCGCTATGCAATCTTTATCTCGAACTACTGCATAAGCATAATATCGACATAGGAAAATTCGGGAGCAGTCAACGGGACATGCAATTGCTCTAGCCGAACAATTCGGTGTCTTGGGAGTGCCGGTCAATTTACTTGTCGATTCAAACGGCGTTGTCGTGAAAAAGAGAGCCCGTTTATCATCGTTTAAAGAGTACCCCAGCGTTCTCTTTCCGTGTGCAAAGGTATCTGCGGGAGTGGCAGTTCCCCAACGTTCATCAATAATCGGTTGATGGGTAGATTCCATTCACGGATCGCTCCGACCGCAATGAAGTCACCGTTATAGACTACTTAGCGTGAATCGGCATCGTCATCCACTATGTATGAGTAGCTGACGTCGCCGTTTCTTTTGAACTGCGATTCTGCTGCGGGCAAATAGGTTCTGACATAATCTACTCGCGTTTCGTCTTGTCCAACGCGCACGCGAACGTAACCGGAACTGCTCTGCATCTCGCCACTTAGATAACCATACTCTTTGGCCGTATTCGTGTTTCCGGAACGAGGGTGCCCGGGCTGAGGAACCTCTTGATAGACGATGCCATCGAGATCCTGTTTGATGAATAGGTGATCGTGTCCGTGAAAAACGACCGACACACCATGCTTGACCAGGAGATCATGAATCGGCATCTCCCAACCAGGACGTTGTTGGGCGAATTCATCATCTCCTTCCGTATTCTCGCCACCCCATTCCCATAACCGAGCAACCTCAACACCGCCTCGATTGTTCATTGGCGATCCACCAACAAGGTGATGGATGAAAACAAATCGGTATTTGGCTTGCACGTTCTCAAGCGAAGCCTTGAGCCATTGGTATTGGTGCTCGCCGAGCGTCCATGGCCAATTGCTCCCGTTGCGACTGCGCTGTGTCGTGTAACGAAACGGATCGAGCACTATGAACTGAGCATCGCCCCATTTCCATTGATAGTAGTTTTGAGGCAACCCAACGATTTGCTCGCGTTGATTGTTGCCAGTGTAGAAGCGTTCCGGTTCAGGGTTGGGAAACAGTCGTTTTCGTGTTTGAGTGGCCCAGACGGTCGAACCGCGGCTACCAGATTCACCGTCGTGGTTTCCCAACACGAAAAAGAGCGAAGCAGAATGGCAAAGGCTACCGAGGTAGTAGCGTTGAGCCAAATATTGAGGCTCTGACAGTTCCGGCTTAACGTACTTTCCGGTCATAAACGTGTCACCAAGTTCAAAATGAAAGTCTGGTGAGTCTAACGACGCATTGGCTAAGGTTCTCAGGTAGACTTCACCACTAGTGTTTTCATCTAAATGCGAGTCGGCTGTCACCGTAAAAACAAAGCCACTACCCGGATTACGCTGTGTGTGAAAGGAGTATTCGTCGGACCATTGCTCAGGGCCGGCATCTATTCTATAAACAAGTTTGTAAAAGTAACGGCTGTTTGACTGAAGTTTGCTAAGTACAATGTCATGTGCTTCCTTAACCTTGAACTTAATTGCGGGCGTTCGCTCTGAGAGTTTGCCTGACTCGCTGCCGTAAACGACATAAGCGGCTGCGTCTCGATGAAACAGTGCGCGAATGGATACTCCGTTATCGGTCGGCCTGCCAAGGATGATGTTGTAGAGGTGATCGGGTACGTTGTTGGCAGGAGGCGGCTCAGTATAGTTTCCGAGTCCACTACCACCTTTGCGACGGCCGCTTTTGTCCGCCGAGCCCTTACCTCGATCAGCGTTCTGTCCACCGCCTTCACTTCGTTCGGTTTGACAATAACAAGTCGATACACCAAAAAGTAGATTTACTAGTATCAGTGCGTACAAAAAGATTAAACAGACTGAGTTGAAGAGTGATTTCATAATCAATTTTACCTATTCGTGAGGATCGTAAATCTCTTTCGGATTTTGATCCTTCAATGGTGAAAACACCGAATCCACGCTAGAACAGGATGGCTCCTGAGGTTGCGATAATGTTACTACTTTGTTCTCTCATAGACAAAATCAAGTGTCCTTTCGGCGAGCGTGATGCCCTTGATCGCCTTTAGCAATGCCTCGCGATTGTCGCTGCCTTTAACGAGTTTCACTTCGGAAGACAAAGCATAAATAGAGATATGGTATGTCTTTGCGCCTGGTCCCTTCGAGCACATTGGGTCATAGGATGCCCTTTTCTTATCATTCAAGCCGACCATCCCCGTGGTTTTGTCATTCTTAACTAGATGCTTCACTGTTGCGGGAATGTTGTAGATCAACCAATAAGACTTTTCTTGATCAGGAGCGGTATGCCAGAGACTGATCGCAAAAGACTTGGTTCCAGCCGGAGCACCGTGCCATTCCAGTGGTGGCGATGCGTTTTCGCCATCGCAAGTAAATTCCGATGAGATTCGTCCATCACGACCGATCGCAGTACTTGATACGGTGAAGCCCTCGCTAGCCTTATTGGACGACACGTCTCCTTTCGGAGCATTGCGAGGAGGTGGCGGTGTATCGCTGGGAGCCGGGTCTCTGCTAGGTGGCTCGTTGCGTGGCGGTCGATCCTTACCGCCCCCAGGGCCGCCTCTTCTTTCCCCACCCCCTGGACCGCGCTGTCGCGGCGAGTAGGTTTCCGTCTTTACTTTACCTGTGCCATCGACAAATTCGAATTTGACTGAGCCGTCCTGATTCAGAAAGTAATTCACATAGCGAGTCTCGCGGCCTACTTCAACCTTGATACTAAAGCTCTTGTTGTCCTTCGACTCAAAGCCAGTGATTTTGGCTCCACGTAGCGGCGGAAGTGCTTCTCGTACTCCACCGGCACGAGGCTGCGGGTCGACCTGACCGTCGACCTCTTTGACTTCCCCATGAAATCCACCGTTGAGATACGGATACTTTTTTGTGGCGTGGTAGTGATAGCCGAGCTGTGGTGTGGAATGCCCGTTGAACTCATCGAGTCCTCGGACTTCGGAGCCATCCGGTTCGGCATATCCATAAATGGGATAGCCATCGAGCGCGTACGCAATCGGTTTATCTTTACCGACGATCTCCTGCAAATGCGTAGGAGCAATGTGATAGTGATAGTCGTCGCCACGACCACAGTGGCCGCCGAACTCGTCTAGCTCGCCTGCTAATAGCGTATCAGTCCGCCCATCATTCTTAATCGGATTGAAAATTGGGACTCCGTTCGCAGCCAAGGCAATCGCGCCACGAAAGAAATGCGACTTGGCCGACATGGGATTCTTGGCAACCACAGGTTCTAGCGGAATTCGCCAAGCGTTAACGCCGAAGTAGGGCTGTGGAATCGGGACTTGCTGTTGCCAGGCAGTGATGCCGACCATCATCGCATGGTCTGGCATGGAGTTCGATTCGACATAAAAGAACTTTTCATCTTGTCGATATTTGATAGCGTTGAGCTTCGCGAAGGGCTCGAACGTCTCAGCGATTTCGGGCTTGCGAGGAACATTGGCAACAACAAGCTTTACTTCGCTTTGAATTGGCGTTGTATTCTCGTTGATCTCCTTCACCTGCGCTACCTTTCTCTCAATCCACTTCTGGTCCAGGATTGTTAGCTTTTCGATCTCAAGAGAGATACCGGTTCCGTCCGAGCGGCGTACGTGCACCTTGCCGTCTCGCGAGGCGACGTAAGCACCGTGGATATGGGCACCGGTGTCTGCGAAAGTCCACACTCGGACACTAGGATCTGCAGGGCCATGTTCGTGACCTTCATGGGCTAGTGAGCCCGTTCCAACGATGATTAGAGAAGCAATAGTCAGCCATCGCAAATAGTTTTGAAACATCATTTCTTGTCAGTTCCTTGTTTCCGGTTCTTGCCACCTTTACGCGGCGCAACTGGCTGCGAAGGATCGAAGTTTGGATTGGATGTAGGCAATTGAGCATTGATGGCAGCCAGATATTGGTCCAAGCGTCCTTTCAACTCTTGAACGTCCTTTGGCATCTGCTGGGCTATGTCCTCGCGCTCTCCAATATCTTTGGCAAGATCAAACAGAGCGACTCGATTGTCTTCATAGAAGTGAATAAGCTTGAGATTCCCAACGCGTATCGCTGAGTGGGGGCCATCATCGCTTTGGTAGTGGGGGAAGTGAAAAACAAGCTCTTCGCGCTGGCGCTTAACAACACCTTCACCGCTATTGTGAAGCAAGCTTGTGATGTCGCCGCCTTCAATGTCTTTGGGCAATTCCTTCGCAGGAACACCTGCCAAGGCGCATAAGGTTGGAAGGAAGTCGTAACCAACAACGGGCGCATGACACCATGAATTTGCCGTAACTTTCGGTCCTCGTACAATCAGCGGCACGCGAATACCGCCTTCCCAAACAGAACCTTTGCCACCACTCAATCCACCGCGACGGCCACCACCGCCTGCACCGTTGTCAGACATGTAAATGATGTAGGTGTTCTCGCTCAGCCCCAATTGCTCGACAGCCTCCAGCACTTTACCAACTCCCGAGTCGAGATCTTCGGTGATGGCTGCCGTGGCCACCTGTTTTGCGTTATTCGTCGCGAGCTTTTCATACTTGGCCAACGTAGCTTTGTTGGCTAGTTCTGCGGCGTGAAGGGCATTCCATGAAAGCTGAATGTAAAAGGGTTTGCCTACTCGTTGACTCTTTTCCATGAACTTGGCCGCACGTTCAGCCATGCCAAAGATGTCAACTGGATTGGGATCCGTGAACTTGAAAGCGTTTTCATTTCCAGTGTCGCCATCGTGTTCGTCGTATCCGTGAGCGCCTGGCCCTCCGCCGGCGATGTGCCATTTGCCGTAGTGAGCTGTGGCGTAACCTGCCTTCTTTAATAGCTCTCCGATTGTGACTTCATTTTGGTTCAAGTCCTTGATGAGACGGGGCTCAATCAATTTGCGACCGCTGACCGCTGGCGCTGCTTTGGTCCAGTGAAGCTGAGCAGGGCTCTTGCCAGTCTGAATACTGATCCGCGTCGGAGAACAAACCGGCGCTGGAGCATAGGCAGACGAAAACCGCATGCCTTGGGCTGCAAGCTTTTCCAGATTCGGCGTATGAAAGATTTCACCTTTCGAGCCTGCTACGTCAGGATGCATGGCAACGGAAAGGCCGTTCCAGCCTTGGTCGTCGGATAGCATGAAGATGAAGTTGGGTTGGTCAGCCGCTCGACCCTTTGAAACGCTTGGCCACAGGAGGCTAACCAGTGAAATCAACAATAGGCAGGGACATCGAATCATCTTTTTTCCCCCTTGTCACCGCGTTGTCCGTCGCTTTCTTGCCGACCTGGACCGTTCGGTCGGCCTGATCCCCGCGTTGGATTCGCCGGGACAAAGTTGTTGAGATTGCGAAAATCGATTCGCTCCTTTCCATCTGGCGGCACCTTTACCACATGGCGAAACAGGACAATATTGTCGAGTGCAATGTCGTCTGACCAAATAAACTTAGCCCCTTTGAAGTCGCTTTCGAAGTAAGGCTGTTTTGGACCGACTTCCTGTTCGGTGTATTCTTTTGCTTTGTCCCACCCACTGTCATCAAAGTCCGCTGCGTACCAGTTTGACGGTACATCAATGCTTTCGATGCGTGGACTTTTTGTATCACGTCCGATTGGTCCCCATGAAATCTTTTTGGCCCTCCAGTCGCTGCTGGTAACAGTTCCATCACTGAACTTCAAGATGAAGCCACCATCGCCGATATTAGTATTGGCGTATTCCATGCCTGTCTTCGGATCGAAGTTGTCTTTGGCCATTACGGCAATCGTCATTGGATAGCTCGGCAAGATGTCAACTGAAATCACGTTATGTGGAACAAAGGCAATCGAGTCCACTGCGACCAACTCACCGTTGATGTACAAGGTAAATGCATTGTCCGCATAGACATTTGCGCGGATTGTGTCGCTCATTTGCGGTTTGCGAATCTTGGCCGCTTCGGGCGTCTGAGACCGAGCTTGCATTGGATACTCAAACACAATCAGAAACAAAGCGAATTGCATCATCCACTTCATCATTAGTTCTCCACTTCTATCTTTCGATCCGGCACGTGATGACTTGAATGTTCGAAGAAGTCAAACGACAGTTCCTCTTCACTAACCAGCGATAAGCGAAGATCCAAACGGTCGGGGCCATAAGGCATCTGAACGAAGCGCATCCGCAGAATGCCGCCAGTAATCGCGTCGTAAACGATCTCCACTCGCTGAGGCCCTCGCTCTTTTGGTTTTTTTACAGCAATCAGTTGGCGAGCTTTACGACCATCTCCGGTCTGATACTCTTCAGGACCGAGTGCGGAGAACGTCAGGTCATAGGCGCGCTTTAACTGCTGGAGACCTTCATGAAGATTGGTGAGTGGGACAGACGTCTCGTGCCCTGGAAGATCGCGATCGAAGCGATGAACGTCGGTACTGACTCTCACCGGACCTCGCGTGTTGATTGCCCAGCTCTGCTGACCGTTGCTTCCCGTAACAAACGGTAAACCATCCTGGGTTTTGCGAATGAGTACAAACTGGTTACCCGAGCGAACGTACAATGTGGCTCCATCCAGCGGTGGCTTCGGTGGTCGCTGTGATTCAGGCTTTGCAGATCGCTTTCCTCGGCGCTCGGTGGTAATGTCTTCTACTATGATATCGTAGGTCCGATCTTTCGACTTCATACTGTTGACGATGATGCGATCTAACTCACGAATCGCGGCTGATGCGGTCGGCGTACCAATGTTGAACCACAACGTAGCGAGCCCCAGAATGAGCACCGCAGCGGCCGCCGTTGTTCTTGCGAGAGGACTCATCATCCATGAGCCCCCAAGCAAATCCCAGGGCGATGCGATAGTTAATGATGGATGGATGGCCTCTGGCGTTTCGGCCGCGCCCAGGGTGTTTCGCAAGCGATCGTGAAGCAGCATGGCCTCGGCAAAGATCCGGGCATGTTCCGGATTGGCTTTGATCCAAGCACTTAACTCGTCTTGCTGATCAGCCGTTAACGCCTCATCCAAATAGCCATCGATAAGTTCACGAGCATCAGGAATCACGATTGACCACCCTCTAGAGCAGCATTTCGCTCGATACATTGCCGCAGTTGATCGCGGATGCGCTGCAACGACTTGGCTACCGTGTTCGGAGTCATTCCAAGAAGAGAACCGATCGCTGCTGGTTTCAGGTCATTCTGGTACCGTAGTTCGCACAACTGACGAGCCCGCCCCTCGAGCTTTGCTAAGCAATCCTGCAGAAAGTCTAGCTTTCGAGTTTGAGCTGAGTCGATTTGTTCGAATGCCACTGCCAGCAGGTCAACCGTTTCCGCATCGAAGATTAGGCGGTTGCGTTTACGT
>Ga0315899_10001442_pt1 | contig 27032 bp, 32 predicted proteins | sample LakEriMetagenome_2_FD_203518 | JGI IMG/M metagenome (GOLD analysis project Ga0315899, IMG submission 203518) | Freshwater fungal communities from buoy surface, Lake Erie, Ohio, United States - Buoy 4 MA112 | ecosystem: Environmental > Aquatic > Freshwater > Lake | place: USA: Lake Erie, Ohio... | reverse complement strand
CATTTGGGACTCTTCCCAGTCAGAAACCCGTCCACCTCGGACATTAATTGGGTGGGTTCTGAGCGGGGACCACCCCACCTCATGATGAGTGCAAAAAAAAAATATTTTTTTTTCGCGAAAAAAAAAATAAGTGTTGACTAACAATAAATGTGCTCTCTACGCCCCTTGAACGCCCGATCCGCAAATAGACATCATGGTGTTGAGGGCAAGGGGGGCAGGGGGGACGGGGGAGAGCACGGGGGAGGGTGGGTGTTATGTGTCTTGTGTGTGGACGACATCACCGTGCGTACGGGCTGTCCTGTCCTTGTTGCTGCCGCGTGATTCTGACGGCTGCTGCGTCGTTTTTTACTGTCTCCGTTCCTCTTGTGTTTGTGTTCTGGCCAGTTCGCCGACCTTGCCAAGTTCGCCGAGCTCAAGCAGTCCTTCCAGCAGCGTGAGTGCCGAGCACTGTGCGCGAGATGTGCCGCGGGCAACGCATGCACGGAGCCTCCGCGCGTTTCCCGCGCCGCTGGGCGGGAAACGCACCGCGCGCTCGAGCTGTGCCCCACAACGGGCAGCATAAGAGGGAGGGATAAGGCGGCGTTGGAACTGCGCTGGCGGGACGGGCGCCAACGACGCTGCCCTGTGCGCGCCAGCGGGGGCAGGGCGCGCTGGCGCTGCGCAGCAGGGGGAATGCGTGTGCGTAGATGTACTCATGCGAAGTGTGCTCAATGTGCTCAATGTGCTCAGAATGCGTGTGAGTGGGCGACCAGCGCCGCCTAGCGAGTAAACACCGAAGCAACAGCAGGCAACAAAGAGCAAGCGCAAAACTGAGACAGGCAACGCCCAAGCAAGCAGAGACCACATCGACGCCCTGTTCGGCCTGACGGTTTTTGGACTGCTGTCTGTGCGCGCGTGCGCTTGCTGCAGTGGCGGACACAACCTCCACCACCACCGTGACTATCACCTACCCCGCAACCACCTACACGGTAGCCCGCCGCATCTCTTCGCATGCTTGTCTCAGCGCGTTCAGCGCCACTGCACGCCTCCCCCACCTCCCCCACCTCCCACCTCCCCTAGCACCCGGGTGCCTCACCGGGGTGCCGTGCGCACGGCTGCAACCGCCGCTTGAACAGTGGCTGACGTGACGAGCTACTCTGGCCGCATGACAGGTCACCCCCATTGCCGTGCCCATCGCCACCGTGCCCGTATACTACAGCACTCCCGTGTACTACTACGATACTTCGGTAAGCTTTTGCGCGCTCTGTGGTTGTTTACAGACGATCCCTGTTTTCTCTCGCTTCCGTTCGCCTGCCTGTCTCCCTGTTGCGTTCGGCGAGCCGCTCGGCACAGCCACGAAGAGAGGGAAAGGGCCGGTCACAGGCTGCCAGCCGCGTGTGCACACAGTCCGCGGGTCGTTTGATGGCGTGGAGGGCATGGAGGCCATGCAGTTATGGAGGGCTGGCATGAGGGCACTCGGATGCGTGAGCTGCGTGCTGTTGATGGGCCTTGGCATTGGCATGTGCCGTCCTAGCATCTCTTCTCTCTCTCTCTCTCTTTACAGCACTCTTTGTCTGTAGAGCACCACCCATCATTACCCCTTCTCTTCTCTCATCCTACTCCCTCCTGGATTTTCCCCGCTCGGTCTTTTCCTCCTCCCTGACCGGACACGGAACGTGAAACTGACGAATCCCCGCCCCCTTCCCGATTCACCTGCCGTACCTGCCTCCTCTCTCTGCAGGTGATCCAGCCCCTGTACGTTGACGTGGGTGCCCCCGTGTACGTGCTTCAGTAAAATGGAGTGGATCGCGAATGGACGTAGAAACAAATTCATGGTTGTGTGGCGCATGGAGCGTGCACCAGACGCGTGATGTAGGGTTTAGTTAGGGTTTAGACCTGCGCTGAAGCGATACAGCACGTGCATTGGGCCCGGTCTGTGCGGGGGCGGTGTTGAAGGTCGAAGGAGGCATGAAGGTCGAAGGAGGCATGGTGTAAAACTTGGTGAAGTTTTTTATTGAATGTTGCAAGTCAGGTACTGTCTTCTAGCCTTTTTTTTTATGGAGAAAAGTGCTGGACCACAGTCTCCTATACAAATACACATAAAAAATAAAACATAAAAAAGATAGGACAATGCTGAACCTGAAACTGAGGTTTTTAGGTCGCGGGGTCTTGCTAAAACAAAGACCCCGGGTCTTGTTTGGAGACACCTCGTTAGCGCTGCGTCCAGGAGGAGAGAGAATGAACGCGCGGGCGCGAGAGTGAGAGTACAGTACTGCATGTATTCGTGTTCAGCCAAAAAGTGTGGGCCCAGCTGCCTAGGCGCAGGGGAGATGGTCTCTCTCTCTCTGCCCCCCCCGCTACACACACGGACAAAGAGTCCGCGTTCCCCCATTTTTTTCCTCGCGTGTATCGCACTAGATATACGCATGGTGATGCGTTCACCGGGCTACGTGGAGGCCCCCGACATGGAGTACTATTTCTGATAATCTCTGTTTGTCCGTGTATGTAGGTGAAGGGAGCCTACACCTCCAGCGCTGTTTAGTGGTGCCTATACCCGCTCCTATTCGTACGGCACACAGAAGGGATCTTTATGTTGTTTTGCGTTGCACACGCGTATGTGGTGAGATTTTTTTCCTTCTAAGAAGTGCAGAGAGAGTGTGCGCGCGCGCACGAGAGAGAGAGAGAGAGAGAGAGAGAGAGAGAGAGAGAGAGAGAGAGAGATTGAGAGAGAGAGAGAGAGAGAGAGAGAGAGAGAGAGAGAGAGAAGTTTTATTGACAATCAACAAGTAACTGAAGGTCGGTAAGCACAATGCCCGAGAGAGAGAGAGGGAGAAGGAGAGGGAGGGAGGAAAGGGGGGGGAGAGAGAGAAGTTATTGACAATCAAGAAGTGACTGAAGTCGGCAAGTACAACGCCCTGTCGGGTGACACCGCCTCTGGGCGTTCGCCCGAGCATATGACGGCGAGTACTATACCCCACCTCTCCGTTTGGCCTTGTGGCACGCCTTTCGGCAACACACAAGAGGGCCCAGACCGTCTCCGGTCCGCCCCAATCACCGACCCTCTCTCGAGGTTTCGGGATCCCAAGAGAAAGAGAAAGCGAGAGAAAGAGAGAGAGTTTATTAGGAAGCGATACTTGCTGAACTAGAGTACATGAATACCAAAAGTGCATGAATAACTCTCTTTCTCTCACAGATTCCTACAAAAAAAACCCTTAACTTTCTACAAAAGAGACCAATTTCCGAAATTTCTTAAGTTTCAGCCAGCTGGTTTCTGAGCGCAGTCCGGTAGGTTATCCTTGTGGAGATAATTGTGAATCTGCGGCTGCCGGTCCATTTCCGAAGATATCCCTACACCCTGGTTTTGCAGCACGGTGATGGTGTTCTGCTGCATCGCGACCAACTGCATTGCATATCTGCAGGAATCAGCATCCGTCAGAAACCCAGCGCACGTCCGCACTCTCAGAGCGCGAAAAGGGCCGAAGCATGCATTGAGGCAAAGGCAAAACAATGCACTTACCTCAATGGAGAACGACAAGTATCCGCGAGATTCAACTCATTTCCTGCCCCGCCACTCTGGGTTCCTGTTAATCGCCCGCGTTCCCCCAGTGCTCCGCTTGCGATGTTGGCAATGCCGTGTCGAAGCACTCGCCCTATAGGTTCTTGCTCTACTTCCTTTCCCGGGGGTAAAACGCCAAAAAAAGAGTCACCCAGCGGTGCTCTTTGTCCGCCTCCTATTTCTCCTCCTTCACATTCTCCACTTCTTTTCGTCTGTGCTATGCTCCGTCTTCCGTCGCCCCTCACACCCGCTTTCTCCTTCCCTGCTCTGCCTCGATGTCTACCACCTTCCACTTGCAACCAACTTCCCCCGCAGTCGCTACTTTGATCGCCTCCCCGGTCTGCACGGAACGCTGGACCTGAAATTGCGCGCGACGCATGCTCTTCATCCACTGCCTCATGCAACCGCCTTTCAGAGACATCCCATAGACAGAGACCATTCGTGAGATCTGCCTGGGCTGGTATCGCATTTACCGTAGACGGCCGGGTGTTGTTGTGAATTGCAAAAATATCCCAGGCCTGTCGCAGCACTCCCTCCAAATGAATGACGTCCGAACCGCTCTTCTTGAGACGTTCCTCACGCTCCCTAGCCTGGTCATTCAATTTGCGCACGCGCTGCTGCCAAACGTCCAACTCTGCTAGCGCCTGCGACAGCCTGTGAAAAGGACATAGACGGCGTCAGGAAGGTCATCACACAACATTCTCCTCTGCTGCTTTGCAGCATAGCATGCAGGGATCGAATACGAGGGCGCTTCGAATCCTGCTTCAAATTAGATCTGTATAGGCAGTGGCGATGCAGGGAGGGCAGGAAAGGCATCTAGAGGTGGAGGGTGGCTGAAGACGGTTCTTCGCACCTGTGAGCATTTTCGTTAAGCTTCAGATCTGCATCTTCCTGATAGCGACGCAACTCTTGAACCTGCTCGTGCAGCAATGCTGTTTTACGCTCAAGCTCACGTGCACGCACCCGCGATGCTTCTTCGCGGGCTTCCGCCTCCTTGCGCAGCTGCGCCTCCTTTCTTGCCTCGTCCGATATTTTTGAGATTTGAGCCTCAAACCTCTCTCGTGAATCTTGCAGGGCGTGGTCGACTGAGCGCAACTGGGCGTTGAGAGCGTCAATCTCCTTCTTGTACAGTTGTTCCCGGGCCGCAATTTCCTTACCTTGCGACATCTTGCTGTCCTCCGAGGCCTGACGGGATGCATGCAGCGTGGCCTCCATCCGCTCATAGCGCACTGTCAGATCCTGGTGCCGATGTTGAGTGTGCGCCAACTTCCGCTGCAGTTCCTGAACCTCGAATTCGCTATCGCTCACTCCTTGCTTCCACCTGGCGATTTCGTCCAGCAGGTCCTGCACCCGGCTTTCCGTCTCGTCTTCCTGCGCCTGGATGCCCCGGATTTGCGCGTCCCGCGCATGCAGCTCCGCTTGCTGTCGCTCGACCGTGCTTCTGAGTGCTGCAATCTCGCGCTCGCGCTCGCGCTCGCGCTCCTGGGCCTCCTGCACGAAGCTTCGCAGCTCTCCCTCCGCAGCCACCGCAGCGTCGGCCGTCTCTTGCGCCTCGAAGGCTCGCACACGCAGCCGCTCGTTCTCCTGCTCTCGCTCGCGCAGCCGCTCGAGGGCCGCCTGGCACTGCAGCTGGGCGGCCTTGCGCGCCTCGTCGAGCTTCTGCAGCGCCTCAAGCATACACTTTTCCTCGGCCTCCATCGCCTCCACAAGTTTGATGACCTTGTCGGCCTGTGCCTCCGCGCGCATCTGCGGCGCGGCCGCGCGCGTCGTCGCTCCCGGCGCATAGACCTTGATCGCGCGCGGCGCACCGGCGCTTGTTGCCGCGCTGCGGCCACGTACACAGGTCGGGCTCGCCCTGTGGCGCGCGGACGCCGCATCGGCCGATGCCAGTGATCGCAAAGCCATTCCAATGAAAAATTGAAAAAACACGGTGAAATTATTCACCTGTGAACTTGGTTTTAAATTCAACGGCGTCCAATTCAAATTTCTCATCCAAAGTTCCATTCCGCAACCCTTGAATTTGTGAACACAACAGCCGGTGTACGATCGCATTCAATTTTGCAAATAGTTCACTTGCCCGGTGCCGGAGCATGGCCGAGGGCGCGGTGCTGCGCTAGGCCTGGCAGCGGACCCACGATGCCGTACGCCGAATGCGCCGAGTGCTCGCGGCCAACCGGCGGCGCGACCGGCGAGTGCATCACGCTCCATCGCTGTGAGCTGCAGAAACGGATCGCGCCGCTCTGCTGTGAGTGCGTCTATGGCGGCCTCCGCAAGCAGACAGTGCGGCGCACACCAGACACCACCTGGCAGTGGCTCCGCAGTGCCTGTCGCAGGTGACTGTGCCTGCTGCCCTCCTCGCGGCTGCGAGCTCGCGCCAGCTGCCCTCAACGCGGCTGCGAGCGTGCGCTCTGCCGCGGCGTGCCTGCGCGTCCTCAGCACGGGCAGTAAGCTGCTGCCCGCTGTGCATGCACCGACAGCTGCAAGGGTCGCAAGGAGGCCAAGTGCGGCGGCATTTTTCAGAAGAAGCCATTCTCGCAGCTCTGTGTCTGCGGGCTGCTGCAGGTCGACCACTCAGAGGGACCGTCACAAATGTTTGAGATGGGCTACAGTGCAGTTCCCAGCGCTGAAGTCGACGTAGCGGCGGCGAGCGAGGACGGACTCGCTACTGCTACATTTGTGGTGAGCCCGCGACGACATGCGTCTCCTCCTCCTGCTCCTCTGCATGCGGTTGCGAGCCCATATCATCATCGGCGCGGGCACAGCACCACGTCTGCAGGGTTGCCTTCCGGAGAACATTCGGCGCTCTTCAATCAACGCCCAGCGCCTCGTCTCATACGAGGGCGCGCTTCAATGTCGGACCTCGAGCAGGCAGGTCACCTGGATGATTCCGCTGGTTCCGATCGCTCGACACGGACATTAGATCGCCCAGGGAGCGATCCGAGTTCCGTGCCTCGCTTTGAGCCACCAGACTTGCCTGACAGAACTGGAGAGCTCGGTGGCTCCGTCTTTGACTTCTACAGCATTCCGGCTGACACGAGGGATTCCAGGCAGCCTGGGGTTTCGCCACCACCAACTTTCGTCGACATCCCCGCGTTCACGGACGAAAACGACACGCTGAGACGCGCCACAGACCCGCCGCCCGGTAATTTTGATGGGCAACTGCTACCTGAGGACGCTGAGCTGCTGCGGCGCATGATCGACGAGCAGCGGCGCATGCTGCAGGAACACGAAGACAAGATGCACGAACAACATGATGAGCTCGTTGAGCTGGCAGAACAGAAGCGGAATCTCGAAACACAAATGGAGTCGAACATGCAACATGTGGTCAAGGTCACCTCGCAGGAAAAGAAGCGGCTGAACGAGCGGATTGCGGCGCTGGAACAAGAAAAAGCACACGTCGTGAATAGCAACAGGAAGCTGCAGGGCATCCTACAAGGTACGTTTTTGGACTTCCTTCCACGTGCCCGCGCATTCTATCGTAGGCTGTATTGCTGTGTAGATTAAACGCTGAAGTTACTGCATGCAGAAAATATCATCGCATTACGCTAGAGGTCGGCGGTGCGGGTGCTGTCGCTGTTCTCTGTCTGCAAGTCCGTATGTTAATCACCCTCCACCTCTCTCCATCGTCTCTTCTCTTGCCCCCCGCTGAAAGAGAAATAGAAATATCTCAAGATCTTAATCTTGATTAATGACACAAACACACGACGCAATACATGTTACACAGAAAGAGACGCGAAAATTGGCCTTTTGGAAGGTTGCCTGCGTAGACAAACCAACGTGGCCAAAGAAGCACAAAAGAGGCTCAAGTTAATTTCAGACGAGGTGGGTGCCGTGCTTGTCTTTGTCGACCTGGGAAAAATTGGTAACCAGAGGGCTGATGTGTCTCGCTTTTGTCCGCTTCAGACTGGGGTAGAGACGGCGAGCAGCGCATCGAGTCTGCAGATCTCTTTGACTAGCAAAGCCCGATTGGAGGAGAAAAGAGCTAGCATCCTTGCCGCAGCTGAGGAGCGTAAAGGTCTCGGAGACCGTGTTTTTGAGGTGGCTGGTCGCTTTGCCCAGCTGGACAAGGCTAATTGTCGGTTTGTTGAAAATGCCCTTTCATGCGCCGTGGCGCCCCTGCCTGCACACGCGTTTCCTGAAACTTCCTGCACGCGTTTTGCTCGTCTTTCCTCCTTCCCTTCCAACTCCGTCATTCAACATTCTCGCCCTGTAGTTGTGGACATTTCGAACACTTTGCTCTGTCAATCTTGCCACAAAATAAGACAAAACAAACACGCACGCGCATAGCATGCTTGTGCAACTCCAAGGATCAGAAGCCGACGTGCGCGAGCTCAAGCAGCAGGTCAAGAGCAAGGAGTTCCTAGCCGGTAGAATTCCCTCACTCACGAACTCAACTGCTTGCCATTTGTGTCTGCTCGACATATTCAGCTAACTCAACTCGTATTTAATTTCATGTGAAGATGGACTCTCAGCCTTGCAGCAACGGGTTCAGACTTTGGAGATGCAGGTGTGTTCACTTTAGCCTCGTCCGTTTTGGCAGCTATATGGTCACGCGGTTGCGATTATATGCGATGGACATTAATCAAATTACGGCTGATTTCTGACAAGACGAAACCATTTGTCGATGTCGTTGTGACCTTCAAACGTGCGTGCGTCGGTGTGCGTGTGTGCGTGTTTATGAGTTTCTGTCTTGGTTGTCTACATGCACGTACAGCTTTCTGATGCTCTGGCCGAGCGAAACTCGTACCGAGACCGTTACGACAATGTGAGCCAAAAAATGAAGAAACAGGCTGCGGAAGCCCTTGACAAGCTCTCGGCAGGTTTCTCCTCGTCCGTTCTCTTCTTGCACAGAACTTAAAGTCCATCTGCAGGGTCTCAATCAGAATTTACGCCCTCCTGCCCTGCCTTCGTGTGTGTAACCTAGGCGTGTGTCCGATTGCTCAAAACAGCGAGCACAAAGGAGGAGCAAGTGCGCACGGAATCAAATGGTGTCGTCGGCCGTGCCAACGAGAGCACACTCCATTGGAGTTTTCAGGTGAGTGACTTACGTGGAGAGTAGGAAAGGAATACGTAATCGATGGCTTTTTGAGGATTGCCTTTGAGTGAGTGGCGATGGCACGAATCCTCATCACATATGCCAATGAGAATATTTTCATCGGTGCAAGGTGAAGTGATGAACACTTTGGTGCACTGGCACAAACACAAACTCCAGACTGGCGGGATCAAAGTGCTGCGAACAAAGTCGGAGAAGGGGCAAAAAGGCGCTGGGGGTGCAGGCGAACAAAATTCGCCTGCAGGCATTTCCAGTGACTCAGTCAAGACAGTTGAACCAGAAATCAGGCATGACGATATTGAATTACTTGAGGTCTGTTTGTGAATGCACGCAGCAGGGAGCGAATAGAGACTAGCTACAGAATGAATGTATTTCCATGGCCGTACGCGCGACTGCTTGATTCTTTCTGCTCGTTTTTGCGCGCATGTGCTTGCTAACTCTCGACCACTATGAACTTCTGTCCTATCTTTTGTCCTTCTCTGCACGCGTTGCAGCAAGTGGCAGAAGGAACGTTTGGAGTTGTGCACAAGGCGCAGTGGCTATCAGCAGTTGTTGCTGTGAAAAAGCTGCGTGTCCATGGGTCTTCGAAAACTACGCAAGAGGCTGAGGCGATTGCAGCGGACTTCAGGTTAACCCTCTCGTTGTCCACTTTTTTCCCCTCCATGTTCGCATAAGTCAACTGGGATGTTATGCAAAAATTGTCAGGAGGGAGGTGCGCCAGCTCATGCATCTACGCCATCCCAACATTCTGTCCTTTTACGGTACTATAATCCAGGGCAACACGCTCGCAATTGTGACAGAGTTGATGGATGGTGAGTCCTAAATCAGACCTGTGCCCGTAAAGATGCATTCTGTCTCGCCTCACGTTTTATTTGAGTGATTTACGTCTTGCACGCCAATCTGGGTGTGTCGTAACACACGAGAGTGTACAGGCGACATGAGAGGCTACATGAAGACACGCGCGATCATTGATCCCCTGTCCAAGCGGCTGAGGATCCTCCGAGAAGCCGCTTGTGGCATTCGGTAGGAAAGGCTAGCGTGTGGATGCAGTGCAAAGGCCTGCGCCCATTTTGATTACGTGCTTACTTGTGAGGACGTTGGCAGATATCTGCACTCAGAACGTCTGGTGCACCGGGATATAAAACCCGAGAATTTCCTGCTTACACACTTGCCTACAAGCATCGTTGTAAAGCTATGCGATTTTGGCTTGTCGCGCATCAAAGATGCCACACATATAAACACCATTCGCACAGGTGCAGTGCATTCAACGGGTGGGCGAGTTAAAAGGCTGGTTTTGAATGCAGATGGTGTGATGCGTTGATATGTTCAACCCGCTAGATTCGGAAGATTCTATTGCGTTGCTTTACTTTTTACGCGAGTTTTGGTGCCGTCAGGAGGGACAATGATGTACATAGCCCCGGAGGTACACAGGGGAGAGCATTTTGACGAGCGCAGCGACGTGTACTCCTTCTCAATCGTCATGTGGGAGATGGTGACGAGTAAGGTTCTGATATGCTGCCTCTGCATTGTGTTTTATTTGCAATTATGCGTTATTTGTGGCAGTGGTCAGGATATTTACGGATGTTTGCAAATAGTCCTTTGACGACCTGCCCTGCACATCTCGTGCAGACTCCATTCGCAGACAAGCCTGTGGCATCAATTCCAGGAATAGTCGGCTGGGGACAGCAGCGTCCATCGACTTCTGTACGTCACTTGCAACTGAATGCTCCCTCAAGTTTATGAAGCGGTGTTCGCGTGTGTGATCTTGTGGAAATATTTTATTGAGGATTTTTGTGTACTTGCAGATTCTTGATAATGTGTTGGATGCATCTACCTCTGCGAGTCCGGCGGCAGAAATAGAGACGGTGACTTGTCTGTGTTTGCCGTAATTCTCTTGTTTCTGAGGCCGTATGCCCGTGAAGCAATGTGTTCCTGGCTTGGAATAGAACGACGAGAGCTGACAGAACGATCGTTCTAATCATTTGGATCAGATGCGCACGGTGAAGGCAGAAATTATAAAGTGCATCACGCAGAGCTGGTGTCATGAAATTTCAGAGCGTATCGCTCTCGCAGATGTTGTTTGTAGTCTCGACGGCGCTCTGGCTTCCATTTCCGATGCTGGGGTGGGTTGTACGTGTACTGCCACGCGTCCATGCACGAGTTTGTGCTTGCATATTTCCCTTCGCAGTTGCGAGCATCGCGAGACTGCCGAAGTTGCTGTCAAACTCTCTCGCTGACATTGTTGGACGGCGTGTGCCTCCAGACACGCCCCGTGATGTCGTACAGAAACGGCGAGCGCCGTTTGCCTAATTTTCCGGAGCTATCAGCCTCAGTGCCTAAATCTCCGGTGATATCGGCTTCGGCCTCTCCCTGGCTCGATGAACGACCGGCTGCCGAGCCGCCCCCGATGAGCTCGGCCGGCTACGACATACACGCTCAAGGCGGGGGGGCGGGCTCTCCTTTGAGAGCTCTCTCGCCTTCAAGAGCAGTCGCAGCCGAGGGAAGTCCGGCCAACCGCACGATTCAAGCGCTGCCTTTGGACGTACCTAATCTTCAAGTATGGCACAGCCCTCCTCCTCGCCCTAGTATGGCCTCTATCACTGCACCCCCGATGAACTCCGACGAAAACGGCGCTGAGCGGGGATTGCTGAACTTGCACGAGGCTGCCAGTGGACGAAAACAAAGCAGCGTGGCTGGCGATGGAAAGCAACCTACCCCTGCTTCTAGTAAGGACTGGCCGAATGATGCGATCGTGGGTTTTGCGCTTTAGAGATAGCGAGGGGGCTCGGCCGATTACAGATTCACCGACCTCGGGGGTGTTTGTGCGAGTGCGTGGCGCATGATCATCATGATCATCATGATTCTGCCGCCCGGCCGACACTGGCATGCCAGCCTGAGCCTCACTGCAGCAGCCGACGGCCGCCGCGCTCCCAGTCTCCAACTCGACACGAGCAAGGTCGGACTGTCCTTCCACTGGAAACAGGGGGGCAGCCCTCACTCTCGTCCCACTGCGCCTGCAGTTAAGCCGCATCACTCAAGGCTGAGTGATGCGCTCTGGCTTAACTGCAGGCGCACTGGGTCTCTTAAAGTATCATTCAATACAAGAGACCCTCCGAACCCCTGGAGGTTTATTCAAGAACACAGGAGAAGAATCCAAGGGCATACATGTGTGATTAGCATGCAAACGAAGTGGAAAGCAAAGCAGACGGACAAAATCTCAGCCGTCAGATTGGTCTTGCCCTGGGGCCGTGTCTTCCTTGTCCTGACTCTCTACTTTTTCCTTTTCCTGCTATCGTGATGCCCTTACTATTAACATCATTGTTATTGCTTATTCGGCGTCCTCACAGAAAACTGCGTCTGCGGGAGCATGGAATGAGGAAGAATTTGCGACTTTCCTACGCGTTCTCTGTCAGCTGCAGCGAGCACCTCAGTTTCCGCTGCCACCCGTTGCGAAATCGCAGACAAAACTCGCAGTCTCTCCTCCACATTCTTCACCACACTACGGGATCCATCGACTGGGCCAAGAACCTGCCAATACCACCCAGGTACACAAGTAAGCAGGAGCCTGTTACCGCATGCAGAAGCTTCACGAGCACACTCGGTTTGATTGTGCAGTAATCACCTTGTATACGACGTCATGCGCGGACGAATCGCCCACAACTTGACCATATGGATCGTTCGCCGCAGCTTTGTGGCTCCCATTTCCTCGTACACCATGAGACCCCTTACCTCCGATAGGCTGGGATACTTGTCCTGCGAGCACCTTGTGTAGGGAAGCCAGTTCATGCTCTAGGCCCGTCATCAGCTTTTCCAAATCCTCTGGTACCATGGGAGAAGTAAATAGGTCCAGCAATTGGTTTTGCGCAGAGCTGGACTTTGCACTCGCGTCCTGCTCCTGCGTGTTGGGAGATTATGCCAGCATTATAGAGAGTCGCAAGTCAAAGAAACATAGGCTACGGATCATCCCACGGCTTGGAGATCCAAATTCGATATTTGCTTCAACAAAGAAAGGAGCTTGCATACCGTTTTAGTTTGCTGGGTTTCCTTTTCAACCATCTTTGCCGTGTCATTTGGGTCATGACCATGTCCTTGCACCTCCTCCTCGCTCATGCGCTCAAGTTCATGCAAAGCCAGGATCTCGTCGACAAAGGTGGAACTCTTCCGCTGCAGGCCTTTCAGGCTCATGAACAAAACATCCATGTACGTCTTAGTCACCTCTTTCCTCTTCACAGTCTCGCTCTGCCAGAGGTAATTGGCCAGAAAAATCCACTGCTGCCCGATTCCGTTGCAATCGAGGGTGCCCCTGCAATGCCTGCGATGGTGAAGGGATTGACACGCGCAAGAGCAGAATCAGTCGTTGGTAGGTGAAAAACGTGAATCATCATGCAATAGAGCAGTTAGTGACTGAACCCTACTACCCTTTTCAGGACACAACTTTGAAATAAAGATTGAAAATGAAGTTGAAAAAGAGAATGGCCATTAGTATTGGGCGCAGCACAATGCACGGCAACGAAATCAAGCGAATTTTGAAACGCAATAGACGACCTACCATGTTCGATCTTTGGGATCAAGCTGTGTCAGGCCTTTGAATTGCCTGTTATTCTGCTTCGCAGACGTGGTGAAAGACTCGCGCACTGAATCAAAGAGCAACTGTAAAAACACCAAATCCAACGACATCACACGCAGAATGGATCGACACGACAAAGTAATCGTCACTTGCAGGTCACGATCGAAGACAAATCCTCTTTGGCTACAGCAGGCGCAGAACCATAAGAAGATTGAAAATCTCCGAAGAACATGAAACAGGGTTGAAAACAAGATGGCCATGCACAGAATTTTGAAAATAATCTCTTTGCAGGGCTATCTTGTTTTCAAACTTATCTGTCCTTGGCTAGAAACTCACCAACAGGTTCTCGAAATCAGAAACTGTGAGGCGGCCAGTCTCGACGAAGCCCACGCAGGTGGCAGTAAAGCAACGTGCCGTCTTCAGAATCGGCTCCATAGCTCCAAAAACATCAGCCCTTTCATACACATCAACAGCAGGGCGTCTACTCTCTTGGTCGCGCTTTGAATCCGGCAAGAAGGCATGCACGTTGCCGCTCAGAAGAATATAGACGTCTTCAGGCTGTTTTAAAAACAAAATGGACCAGTCCCTAGTTCAAGTTGTATGCTTAATGTTTTGGATGTGAACACAACAGTCAACTTTTTGCGAGAAGTACCCGATCACCAGTCTCATAGATAGTTTCATCAGGCAGCCGCAGATCAAACTTCAGGTGCGATGCAACGTAATACTTGATAGAGTCGGCGATTTGGAGGTTTTCGTCGTACAGCTCAGGCATTACGTCAAGCACATCGTGCATTAATTCAAACCTCACGTCGTTTTGTAGCGTGGTCGGCATGAGCATGGTCTTCAAATCAATGTCAAGAACGCAATTTGCCTTGGACGCCCTGTATTGATAAAAGGCAGCAACACGATCTTCGAGCTCTGGCGGGCAGCCACGAGAGCGGAGGAATTCCACTACAGTATCGCACTTTTCGAGGGCCATTTGCTCCTTGCCGCGCATGCTCGCTAAAAGGGCGCTGATGTTCGAAATAATGACTGCAAAACACGACGCACCAAGCAACATCATGCCAATCATGAGGATGCGTTCCATATCCGTGTCAGCTGAAATGTCTCCATACCCTACTGTGCACAACGTGGCCATCTGGAAGTAGATCGACACTGCAAATCATTCCTATGAGGTCAGCAACTCCCCGGATTTGCACATGTAGAATGATATGCTTTACACCGGAGTTTGCAGTTTGTAATTTGAACAGCTGTACTATACCACCCAATGTCATCTTCGTTTACTACATTCCTTCTTCGTTGTACATTTATTTCTCGCACTCTTAGTGTTTTGCTACCGATATAGTCGCTCCATACGTAGTTCCAGAAAGAGCTGGAGAACGCCAAAAAAAAGGGAACGGGCACGAGACCGAGAACGGAAGCAGGGCAAACAGACCGCCAAAAAGGGTTTTCCGTCAGTGGCAGAGACACCATGGGGCGAAAGAATAGAGGGACGGAGGGAAAGATGGAAAGAGCATGTTTGCCAGAATCGAGAGAGCGGGCCATAGACAGTTGTGAAGGGCTTAGCAGGTGCACGACACTAGCGCTTGCGACCAAGTGCACATGACAATCAGCACTTACACGTTTACGGCACCGGCCATGTCGTTCTTGATTCGAAATTCCAACAGCTCCTCCTTCGATTGTTGCAGCTTGATGTACCACCACGCACATGCAGCCATATGTGCAATCATGCAGACTGTGAAAGCAAGCTTGCAGAGCCGCACGACGTTGGCTGGAACTCGGAAAAGGTCATGTAAAACATCGAAAATTTTCAGCACTTTGGAAATTCGCAAAAGCCTCAACAGCCGCAACAAACGTAGATACCGAATAAAGCCCTGCAATGCAAGCGCATGCATTCGCGATAGTCAACGTTCTGCTTGCTCGAGACTCAGATGCGTGTGACATAGTGTGACAATTTTTTTTTTTGAAGAGTGGTAGGATATCAATGCAAGTGAGCAGACTTCAGACAACTTCGTCATTTGATGTGCGCATAGCGCATATAGACAAAGCTAGTTGTTGGCCCTCGCCTGCTCTTCGGCGCTCTCCTCCGAGCATGGCACATTAGGCATGACGAAATAATCCACCCAGCTAATTGGAACGCCGGCGAAAACATCCGTCAGCAGCGGACCTCTTGCGTAGAGGAGAACTACCGCGTTCCATTCCGACACCAATACTCCTTTGATAATCTTGCCTGATGCAACCCAGACAAACATTACAGCAAATGAGACTCGTGTTATTTGCACTCCTGCACACACTCGACACGTGTTGAGACGATAGTGCCAGCGACGCCAGCGACGACTGCAGGCACGTTAACCCCGTTCAACTATACCTGTGAGAAATTGGACCAGGATGTCACAGATAAAATAGGCATCCACGAACATGTCGAATTTTGTCGTGGGCGGGTGCTGAACACAGAACTCCAGACCGTCAACGCAAATAATGGAGATAACTAATATGAGCTTGAAAGAAGAAGAGATGCTCTCACCTGACACCATCCCTCCTCGACCGACAAAAAAACCAAGATAAAAGGCGTCAGCAACGTCGAATACAACATGAAAACGCCTGAAGCAAATTCCCAGCCTTTGGAAAAAATCGAATGCGCGTGGATAGGCACGTGCTTCAGACTCTGCCAAAAAAGGGGAAAGGGACGGAAGACGTCAAAACTTATCAGCTGACTTTGACGTTACTGGAGCGTTTCTCTCAACCACAACCGGTTACAATTCTCTCGCTCTACCCATCATGAGAGCATCAATCAGGTACCTTTTGCCGGTCGAGTTCAGGCTCATGGCCAATAGCACCATCGCCGCCGAAGATGCGACTAAGAATGGGACGGCGCTTCTTTATAACAGGCTCCGCCCTTACTCGCATCCAGCTCTTATCCTCTGCCTTGTTCGCATCAATGCTCGCGTCAGGCCCTCGATGACTTTTCGTATGCTTGTCCTTGGCTGTGTTCAGAATCTGTTTGGCATGCTGCATCCTCGTGAGGGCGGGCGATTCTTCGACCGACCTGCTCTTCAAGTTGGCAAGGTCTTTCTCAATGATAAGCTCCATGGGTGTTGCGGACATTCTATCGCCCACACCGCCCTGCCCCTCCTGAGCCCTTGGGAGGCGGGGTCCTCGAGCTGTTTCCAAGACCGCCCCATCCTCTGCGTCGCTGCTCGGCCGGGGATGTTGCTCGTGGCTACCCTCACCGCCTCGGCCGTTCACCGGTGTGTACTTCGGCTCGGGCCCGTAGTGGAATACTGTACACTCCATTTCGGGCGCCTTTGCGGTCGCCATTAACGTCATCGAACCTCATCAGGTCTCGAAGGCGCCGATAGCTCGTTCCCGCAGACACCTGCATGCGAATGCTAGCATGATGAAGCCGCCGCCGCGGGGGGGGGTTCTGATGCTGAATTTCAATTTCGATTCATCAACTTATTATGTACCAGGGAATTCGGCATCCGGAAATTCGGATCGGAATCTCTTAAAAATCTTGAAATTAGTTGACACATTTTATTCGACTATGTCAGGCTGGATGCGAAGGAGAGTGGTTGTGCACTGGATGTTTTGTGCTTGCCTAGGGCTGGCAATGGCGATCCACGATGAGGAATGCATGCACAGCATCCAAGGACTGCCCCAAGACAGTTTGCAACAAGGCGACATCAAGGTCTGTCACGGGCCAAGTCACTAGTAGTTGACCAAAGCCCGTAAGACTCGTTGAGAGAGAGTGTTGTTTATTGGTACTCAATTTAGTATCCTCTACACTTCCATGTATTCGCCAGCCGGGGCCGCGATTAACAGAGATCTTGCCTGTCGTTGCACTTGCCGCAGTGTCGCATTCAAGGGTCTCTTATGATACCCGGCTACCTAACGAGAGTGTGTCATACGCACACGCCAGAGGCGCAATCTTTTGGACTGGTTGTATATTTACTCCAGTGCGCTGGGTGAATCGCCGAATCAAGAACACGATCAAGAACATGTTGCCAATGATGGAGCCCCTCAGATATCCTCTTATCATGCTCAACGCAGGAGACAGAACCGCAGAAGGGGATTGGCTCTTGGTATCACTCTTTATTAATGCAAAAACTTGCTGTAGGCGTGCCCTGTCCTGAGCTGCAACCCCCTGGCCCAGTACATCGCCCTAGCTAGAGCCATCTTTGGTGCTGAGACTCTGGAAGTGGCTACTATTGTCCTGTCCCGTAGTGTGCACTTTTATGCCGTGTGCTTCTACTCGAGACCGTGACCTGACTATAGCAAGGGTTCAGCTCCCTTACATCCTGGGCACTGAATCCCCTCTGTGGTAGCCTAGTAATACTCACAGAAAACGCCTGGGTGTCTGAATGTCCAAACACCCAGTGTTACTCACAGAGAACGCCTGGGGTTCTTGTCCCAGGCCCGAAAAGCTTTTGGTTGTGCATGTCATTGCATGAGCAGATCCAAACCGTTGGGTGAAAAGTAAATCATGAGTTCTTCGGACTCGATATTCCCGAGCACACGAAAGCACGCGCGTGTATGGGTGACTTTGAGTATGTTGGTGATGTTTGAGTTTGCTCTGGCAGAGGCTCTTGCACGGCATGCAGAGGAACGCCGTCACAAAGAAACGCTGCTCCGCCATGGATTTCTGTCAATGTTGCTCGATCTCATTTCTGCAACTTCGGCCAGCGCAGGTTAGCAAGTAGGTGTGCACTGGGTGACACGGTTTTAGATTCCTGGTACTTTGGAAATTGTCCTCGTTGTCTCCAAAAAGGAACAATAAAAGTAAACCTCGAGATAGTCAAGGTCGCTGTCACCGGGGAGCTATTGTTCTTTTCGGAGACAATTATACCTCAGATTAGAGTAAAATGTGATTGCAGAACTTGATGCCCAATAATTTTATGAGAGAGTGTTGTTTATTGGTACTTGATTGAGTAACCTCTTATGAGTAAGTGAGTGCATGAGTGCCCAATACGATCCTTGGTTTTCAACAGTGGACACACACACATACATACACATACATACACAGGGGGGTTGCCGCCAGAGCAACACCGCGATGCTCTGTACGCCCTTGTGAATTTAGTGCAGCATGATCTATCGACCCTTCCATCGTGCTCCACGAACAGGTGCAGCGTGAGCATAGATAGTCCTGTCTATGAGGAGGAGGATACATGCATGTCATATGAGGAGGAGGGTACATGCAGCGTGAGCATAGATAGTCCTGTCCCTTGTGCGACTTGAACGTATAAGCTTGCATGCATGCATGCATATGTATGTTTGCATATACATACATACATGTGTGTGTGTGTGTGTGTGTGTGTGCGTGTGTGTGTGTGCGTATGTGTATGTGCGTATGTGTGTACATGCAGACATCCATACATGCATACACACATACATACAGACATGCAGACCTGCATACACTGCATACACACATACAGACAGACACCCATATATGCACACACACACACATACAGACATGCATGCATGCACACACACGTACGCACAGAGTAGCCCCTCTCCATCACTTTCTGCTTGCTTCATATCATCATGATGCCAAAGACCAGGTTTGGGGTTTAGAGCTTAGAGTTTAGGCGTAGAGCGTAGGGTTTAGGTTTCTCTCTCTCTCTCTCTCTCTCTCTCTCCTCCCTTGCCACGCTCTCTGTCTCTTTCCTCTCTCCCTCTTTCCAAAACTCCCTCTCTCCCTGTCGCCTCAACGCTCTCTTATCACCATGATGCCAAGTCACTTGTGTGTGTGTGTGTGTGTGTGTATGCGAGCGCGCGAACATGCACATACGTACTCACATACATCCATGCATCTCTCTCTCTCTCGCTCTCCATTTCTCTCTCTCTCTCCCTCTCCCTCTCTCTCTCTCTCTCTCTCGCGCGCGCGCTCTCTCTCTCAATCACCCAGTTCCAGGAGATAGCACCTTCAAATATGTCAGAAGCAGCACCTCAAGGTCAACGAGCATTCAGAGGTTAAACCCTAAACCCTAAACCTTAAACCCTAAACTCTAAACCCTTAACCCTAAACACGTCAGAAGCAGCACCTCACGGCCAAGCATCCAGAGGTTTGTGTATACTGTACATATTATCTATATACCACACACACACACACACACACACACACGACAGGTTGACGAGCTCGAAAGCAATACACGTACACATGCACACCTCATTAGGGTTTAGGTTTATGGTTTAGAGTCCAGGGTTTCAATGACATGATGGTCTTGTATCTGATAGGCTGTAGAGTCGTGTTGAAAGTTTTGAGCTCGAAAGCAATATGCGTACACATGCACACCTCTTTAGGGTTTAGGTTCATGGTTTAGGGTTCAGGGTTTCAATGACAAGATGGTCTTGTGCGTACACATGCACACCTCTGAATTTTATACATGTATATATACCGTTTCTGTTTATACATGTGTATACACCGTGTCTGTTTATGCATAGCATGTAGATAATATGTGCAGTATGCGCATGCACACCTCTGAATTGTATACATGTATATATACCGTGTCTGTTTATGTGTGTATTCGTGTGTATAGAAAGAATGTACATTTATATGTCACGCGAATGCGTGCGTGTAGAAAGATACATGAATATCATGTTGTGACATGTATGCATGTGTACATTGTTTGTATTTATACAATTCTGAATGCATCAATATATACATAACATGTATATATACAATAAACGCATAATTTAAATATATACATTTTCTGTATACATACAATATATGCACACGAGATCGTCTCTCTTTCTCTCTCTCGCTGTCGCTCTCTTTCTCGCTCTCTCTCTCGCGCTCTCACTCTCCCCCTCATTCTCTCGCTTTCTATCTCCCTTTCTCCCTCCCTCCCTCCCTTCTCTCCCCCCTTTCCTTTTCTTTTCTTTTCTCCCCCACCCATACTTGCAGGAACGCCTTTTTATTTTGTATTTTTTTAACTCCTCCTCCATCAGTTCCAGAAGCCTAAAACCTAAACCCTTTTCTCCCCCACCCATACTTGCAGGAACGCCCCCAATTCGCGCTCTACTACAAAATGACTACCTTATTCAACGTGAGTTGCCCCTCTTAACTCATCCTTGTTCACCAGGACTATTTTTATGACTATTATTTCGACTAAAATTTACTAATACCACTACACGCACACACGGGGTTATGTAGGTACCACTTTACTACATCACTTTACTACACCAATCATGTACCAATCCATTTATACCATGTAGACTCCAGTCCATTCATACCCCAATTAACTTTGCAATGCTCGCTCTCTGTCACTCACTCACACACACGCACACACTCTCTCTGATTCGTTCTCTCATCCTTTCACTCATTCTCTCTCTCACTGGGCTCCGATATTTCAGCGTTTGTGGACATGATGACCACCGCCGGGAGTCTTCAACAGGCCCTTGCCGACCCTTCGGACACAGACAAAGGCGCGCATTTCCTGTCTCATTGAGGAACTTTATCTTCATTGAGCAAACGTATATTCATGTCACAAAATTCGGAGGATTTTGTATTCGCACACTGATCTGATTTTTTCTTCGCGACGAGCAAGAAATGCTCGTCGCGGATACCTCTAGCGTCTGCTATGGAAGCTACGGTTGTTGTACAGTTGTTAGGTTTAGTTCAACTAACTTGTTAGTTGAACAACACCTGTTGTGGAAGTGCATTGGCATACACGAGCAACCGATAACGGCTAGATACGCAAAGTTTTCGCGGACGCCGTGCCACCGCTGTGCCTACGCCATTCTGATGAATATCACTTACAGCCAGCTTTTCCTTCAGCTCCCATTCAACGCAAGCGAATTTACATGTAGCTGTCCAATGCTCTCTGTACAATAGCGTCCCGGGAGATAGAAAACACGGTTTTTGACTCAGCCAGCGTGTTTCTAAGCACACATAGATGAAGTCAGCGACCCAGCCTTGTGCCAGCGCTATGAACCATTAACAAACTGCCACCCCAGCCAGCGAGTTTCTACGTGTGTGTTTATTACTTTCGCGTGGGGGGAGAAGGATAACTACCCTGTAGAAGAAACCAAAAATCGCAAGAAACTGCCTCAAAAATATTCTTGCGAAGAAATCGCAAATTTGTTTTTCAAAAATTGATTTTCCCTGCAAATATCATTTTTTTCTTGCGGAAAATCCGATTTTTTTCCTTGCGAAAAAATCGCAAGAAAGTGCCCCAAAACCCTTCCAGTGTTTCTAAAGCACAAAGTGAAAAACTGGCCAAATCCAGACAGCATTATCTATCTCGTAGTTTCTATCTCCCGGGACGCTACTGTAGCAATTAGCAGCGCAGGTCACCTACAACGGTGCTCACTGCACTGTTTACTACAGTACCAAAGGACGCGAAACCATGCTCTCTGTAGCAATCAGCAGCGCAGGTCAACTACAGTACGAGGGGAAAACACAGCTGCTCACCGACCTCCCGCAAAAACAACAGGCGTACGCAAAACTCGAGCACATTCACAGATTTGTCATCAAGCCCCCCCCCCCCCCCTCCCCCCCTCCTCTCTCTGTGTTCTCATGCTGGAGCCCGAGCGCCCAGCCGACAGGGCGTTGTGCTTACCAGTCACTTGATGATTGTCAATAAAACTCCTCTCTCTCTATCAGGGAGCGACAACACGGCACGTCACGGGAAGGCCGTAGCACACGGGCGCCGCGCCTATCAGGAAGCGCATGCGCACCGTCGCACGGGCCCTTGCCACACCCAGCGGCAGCGTCGCGCACACCTCCTCCTCCAACGGAAGTGCCTTGGCGTCTAGCGACGGGCGAGGGGGCGTGTTGTGGTAGACCCCACTGCTGCGCAGGAGCGCGTCGGCGAATCGGTCTATGTCACGGTCGGACACGTCCCACAGACATCCTATGGCAAGGGGGCACCCCGCCATCAAATAATTTAGTGCCATGCCCCGGGGCTCGAGCAGCCCACAGCGCTTCAGACGCCCACTGCTACAGCCCATGAGGATCGCGGTGGCCTTAACGCTTTGCCATTGCGAATGCAGCTTGTCGCCCCCCTCGCCCCCAAGGTAGCGCTCCCCCGCGCCGTGCCCGCAGTACGCAAAGAGGTCCTGCTCCCGCAGCGCCGCCAGCAGGCGCTCGGCGCCGGGCGGCGAGCCCACAACCCCTTCCCAAGGCTGCATCTTGAACGCCGCCTCGAACATCACCTGCGTGTGCGCCAGGTCGCCGGAAGGATTGACGACGTAGAAGCACTTGCGCGTGTCTGCCCTCACAGCTGCTCCACCGCCGCCATCCGGCACCAGCGGTGCACCCATGAGTGCTGAAAGCAATATCGCAGCTGAAGGCATTCTGAGAGGTTGAGGGAGGAAGGGAGGGACAGACGGACGGAGGAAGGGAGGGCGGGAGAGATGGGGAGAGGGAGGGCGTAAGTGTGCGACAAACAAGTTCTTCAAGTAGGCAGACGCATTGGTGTATGCTTATGCACACGCATACACCGGCGACACCCTGGACCCGATCCCCCGTTATGGTCTATATCTACATCTACATCTAAATGTGTTATCGCGAAATGGAGCGTGTAGCGAGGGACGGGAGAGCAGACAGAGACAGAGGCAGTGAGACATAGACAGAGAGAGGCATAGAGGGTTACCGCGAGATGGAGCGAGTAGCGAGGGACGGGAGAGCTTCCCACGGAAACTCTTGCAGGTCTTCATCGAGGACAAGCACGAGATGCCGCGAGCCGGTGCTGGGGCGGCCGCGCGAGCAGCCGAGCAACATGGGTAAATGCCCGCCGTCCTCGAACCAGTCATTTTCCACTCGAAGGACAAGAGCTTCGAGACGCCGATCAAGGGCGGCGCGGTCAGCCCACCACTTCTTCTTGTCATCAGTCGACACTGCCGCTGCCCCATTCTCAAGCCCTGCACGCGAACATTTCATAATCTCTTGAAACTCATCCAGAACTCCTTGAATACCACCACCTCGCACGCCAGCACCCTCGCCCCGCCCCTCCCTCCTAACAAAGCGCGCCGGGGCGTCTCGCTCTAGGCGGGCAATCGTCAGCCCCCCTCCAAGCCTCGTGGCGTGCAGCGGAGTGTCACGCGATAATACTACCATCGCCCAGGCCTCTGGGAGTTGCTCAACCAAATGCTGCATCCAGAGCTTCGCATACAGCACTAGCTGCTCACCCGTCATCTCCCCATCGCCCTTGCCCTCGCCATGTTTGCCAGCGCCCCCCCCCTTGCTGCCTTGCGCCTTAGCGCCCTTGCTCCCACCCGGCACATGCGGCACAGCCATTCCCAGCGCGCGCATCTCAAGGGCAGCGAACTGCTGCGCGTCTTTCTCCATCTCCACCTATATTAATAGTATTGTCATGAGCCTAAGATCTATAATATGTTAATGTATCTGTATAAAAATATACTGGCAATAAATCAACTTCTCCACCTGCACCGCCGCCTCGCCGTCATCCTCTATCCTTAGCTGCGCCATCCCATGCGCCAGCCCCCCCCTTTCTTGCTGACGCCGCGCGGACCGTGCGCGAAGCGCTTCAGTCATCTGCTGACGTGCCGTGACCGCGAATGAGGACGCCGCAAAGTAGGCAGCGGCCTGCCACAAATTCTCAAAAGTCAGTTCCCTAGTATATTTACCATGAAAAACTCACTGTGTTGATGACTGTTGAGAATAGAGGCCTGTGGGTGTGTCGCGCCGAGGCAGCGCCCTAGTGCGCGTCCGCAGCGACGGATTAGGAGTGGGGGGCCTGCGGGATGGCAAGCTTGCCAGGCGAGTATCAGCGCGCTCGCTGCCTCCTGTCGGTCGTCTCCGCCCCCGCACTGAGCCGCATCGGAGACGCTGCCCCTAGGATCCATCGTCTTATTTCCCTTGCTGAGCGCGGCCTTGACGCCCACGGCCGCTGGAGCAGCCGCGGCCTTGACGCCGCTTGGGCCGCAGGCGAGGAGGCGGGCAACTAGATCTACTTTGCGGCCACTTGTCGAAAGGCCTCGCTCCTGAAGTAAGGTCTTGAGATCTGCTACCTTGCTCCCGTTCAGCTCCTTCTCACAGGGAAGAGCCGCGGCACCGGCACCGGCGGCCGGCGCATCCGCAGTTTCCGCAGCATCGTCTTCACCTTGCGGCGCGGCGGTTGCCGCATCTTGGCCGGCGGTGCTTTTGGAGAGAGAAATGTGCTGAAACTGCTGGCCGAGGCTCGTGAGCACTTGGTCTTGTTTGCCTGATACAAATTCTCAAAAGTCAGTGCCCAACTGGATTTACTATACAAAGTCACTATAGAGAGGACTTTTGAGAATTCGATGCCGTCGCTCAGACTGTCAGAGGTTCTCTCTGCACGCGCTAGTAGCCCCTCGCCAAGTCGAAGACGGAGGTCGGCCTGGACCCACAGCAACTCGCCACCAAGCACCGTATCCCTTCCCTCCACTCCCGCACACTCAATTGCGCGGCCCAGCACACTCAGCGCGTCGTCTTGCCGCCCCTCAAGCATCAGCACCTCGCTCTCAAGTGCCGCAAGCATCGCGTCCAAGCCACACTCCGCACCCACTCCCCCGCGAGACTCCTCTGCCCAACCGCCAGCTTTTGTGTCCTTGGTAGCAGGTGCTGACGCGACAGCAGCTCCCGCAAAGGCCGACTTGCTCTTGATGCCGGGTGCCGGTTGCTTGAAGCCATATTTCACGCGCCAGTCCTCCACAGGCTGTTGCGACTTTGACGCCGCGGCAGCAGCGCCCCTTCCCTTTTTTTTAATATACGGAAAGCCATAGTAAGACTCATACAATAAATATAATAAATAAAGATTACACTATTGAAACTACGACTTTTCGGTGTGTGAGAAAACCTTGGCAGTCTCGCCCGGGCAGCCGATGGAAAGGAACTCGACAAGCCAAGCGCTCGTGTCGAGCGTCTGCGAGCATACATCCTTCATGAACGTTGAGAGCACGTGCGGCTGGCTGCCTCGCACCGCGGCGCGAGCGCGCGTCGAGGCTAGACTAGTGCGCGCAGCCTCTAGCCCCCGGCGCGCCGCGGCTGGGTCGCGCTGCTCCACCGACACACGCGAGGACAGCGCGTCGACAAGGAAGCGCTCGGCGGCGAGGAACGTGAGGGGGTCAGAAGCGTGCTGGGTGACGAGCATTGCCGTGTCAATCATCGTGGTGGCCTGGCAAATTTTTTCAAAAGTCAGTGCCCTAGTGCATTTACCAATATAAAGCCCACTATTTAGAGGACTTTTGAGAAAAAGTTGCCTCCTCGGCACACTGGCGCGCCTTGTCCATATCCAGCTCGATAAGGCGCAGCGCGGTGAAGAGGCGGAGGAAGCGTGTTTGCCAGTACACTGAGGCGCAGCCCTTTGCGACTTGCAGACCTTGTTCAAGGTAGTATGCCGCCTCACGCGCGAAGCCCATGAGGGTATAGAGCTCTCCAGCGCGCGCCAGCGCCCGTGCGACCTGATGCATATGTCGGAAATGCGATGCCTCGGCACTCTTGCTGCACACAAGCACGCCGTAGGCGCTCATGTTCACCGCACCGCCATCGCCGCGCGCCGCCATTACCGCCTCCTCCTCCTCATCCGTCTCCGCCGGAGAACTTGCCACCGCCGGCGCTGTTGTTGAGGCTGGGGCGGTCCCTGCCGCCGCGGCCATGAGCCGCGAAGGGCCCGCGGGGCTGCTGAGCATGGCGTGCACCGCCGACACGGCAAGGCGAGCAGCTGCAAGGCCGCGGCCCTGTTGCGCGGTAGCCTCGCACTTTACGGCGGCATAGAGCCCTGCGATTTCATCGCGCCCGTCTTTCAAGGTACGGAAGCGGTCCGACGCCAATGCCGCGAGCTGCATCTCCTCCAACAGGGTCTGCGCCTCTGCCGCGCGGCCCTCGGCGCACTTGACAGCCGCACGCGCCACCAGCGTCATGCAGCTCAGCAAGGTTCCTGCCCCACTGTCGCCTGAGCCGGCTGGCTCGTCCCCCGACGCCGACAGACAGCGCGCCGCAGCGCCGGGCAAGCCCGATAGCCCACAATCCACTGCAAGAGCAAGGCGACTGACCTCGTGCTTGGAAGTGCCGTCCGCAGCGCCACCCTCCCCCGCGGCGCCGCGCTCCCGCACGCTGGCGAGGGAGGCAGCGGTCTCGAGGGCTCGCAACTGGAGCTGCTCTTGGCCATGGAGGCTAAAGACATCCGCCAGCAGCAGCACGTGCGCACGCGCACGAGCGAGCTCCCACGCGTGCCCAATGCCCGAGGCAACAGCGCCGTCACCCTGCGCTGCTCCGTCTGAGAATCCGAGCCCCGCGAGAGACGCCCGGGTGCCACGCTCGCGCTGGTTACAGAGGTGTGTTGAGAGGGCATCAAAGACAGTCAGGGCAGCCACAGCAGCTTGCAGTGCGTCGCCGCTGCTCCGACCCGCCCCACTCCCACTCCCATCATTGAGCAGCAGAATGGCACGCCATGCATACACGCCCCCGAGCTCAGCAGCGACGGCACGCAGCAGCTCCATGCTTCCATCGGTCCCAGTCTTGTCCTTCACGCTGTCCCACGCCGCCACTGCCTTGAGCACCGCACCCAGCGACTCCTGCGACGTCGCCAGGGCATCCACTTGATCCTGAGCTGCCGTGGATGCCGAGGAAGAGGCACTCGCTCCCTTGCTCTTGCTTTCAGCCGCCGCTTTCCCCTTGCCCACTCCGCTCTTGCCCGCGCCTTTGGTGTCCTTCTGGCCAGCGCCAGCAGGAGGAGGAGCAGGCGCCGAGACTTGGCGCGCGCGCATGAGCTTGGCCTTCTCCAACAACACGCGCCCTCGCCTCGCCCAGCCCCGGACACACGTTGCCGGTGTCTCAAGGAGGCGATCGCAGACAAGCGCCACCGCATCTACTGCAACGCGCCGGGCACTCAAGCTAGCCCAAAGCTCCGCCTCCAGAAACCGCGGTACGCTGCCAGCCGCCGCGAGCTCCA
>Ga0315899_10001441_pt1 | contig 27040 bp, 50 predicted proteins | sample LakEriMetagenome_2_FD_203518 | JGI IMG/M metagenome (GOLD analysis project Ga0315899, IMG submission 203518) | Freshwater fungal communities from buoy surface, Lake Erie, Ohio, United States - Buoy 4 MA112 | ecosystem: Environmental > Aquatic > Freshwater > Lake | place: USA: Lake Erie, Ohio... | reverse complement strand
TATGGTCAGCTTCGGCATCTGCCATAGTAAGATGTTCACCACATAGAGTACATTTGTTATCCTGATTATTCAGTACACGTATTTGCATATCTTGTGGAAAGTTACGAATCTTATCTCTTTGTATAACATCTACGAATTTATCCATATTATCTACAAGGAACTTAACTCTTCTTATTGTATGACCATCTTGTCCACGTCCGAAAAATCTAAAGTATGTTTGGTACCATTCTTTATTTATTTCCTCATTCATATTATCCATATCCGCCTTTTGATATACAACGAACTTATTGTTCTGAGAAAATACGGTGTTTAGTTTTAACATGGTAGATATAATATAATTCTTCATATCTTCTAATGTTACAAGTCTACCCATCTTTCTTAACTTGGTAGCTGCCACTATAACATCACGTAACGACGTTGTACCCGCTTGGTAAGTCTTATGTGTGTTTCTATATGTCACAACCGCTGATGTAACTGTATTTAATACTCTTAGAATGTTTTGTTGGTCACTGTCAATTTCTTTATCCCCGTGAATACTTAACAACTGTTTCGGTGTCGGGTCCCTAACCAAATCTTTTTGAACCATATGATATATCAATCTCTCATACAATTCATTGATTCTATTCCGTCCAAACTTCTTTGATAAGATTAGAGCTTGTTTTGTATTATCGTCCATCCCATCGACTAATGGTTTGATTAATGCATTCACCGTACTATATAATCCTCCACGTAACTCGGCTGCGTTAAGGTTTGAACCATTATTCCACTTCATAAAGACATATGACTTTAGAATATTAATCTTATCCCCATCAAGACCATAGTTATCAATCTCCGTCGTTTTAATCGGCGTATTCTTTAATTTGTCTGAACACTTTTGAAAGTCCTTGGTACCATATTTGACACCATAGAACAATGTGCTCGGTTCCAAATCCGCCCCATTATAATCGTAGTGACCATCCAAAAAATTAAAAATAGATGTAAGTCTTTGTTGACCATCGGCAACATAGTATTTACCATCATTATCAATGAAGAACACAACCTCCGTAAGAAGTTTCGGTGTATTAAGTAATGTATGTATTAACATTACTTTCTTATTGTGGTCCCAGTGAAACCCACGCTGAAACCAATCCTGTAATACAAGTTTACCATCTAAGTATAACTCATATAATTCACGTACCGTTTTTGTGTCAGTAGATATGTTGATTTTTCTGTCTTTCTGAAATTGTGCCCCCATTTCCATTAGTTGGGATACCGTAAAGTTTTTCATATATTGTTAATTTAAAACAATAATATGTTTTTTAATTTGATTAATCAAATGTGCTTTACCAATAATTGTGGTTTTATCATATTTATTATAATATGAATATTGAACATAAGGTTAAATCAATTGTAAAACTAATTAATACATTATACTCTCCTGACAAGATTAAAGTTAGTAAGAGTGAATATGATGATGAGATATTAATCGATGTTTACTTTTCTCATATTGATGACTCATACATAACCAACCCTGACTTTTATGACCCTAACAAATTAAAAGAACAAAATTTTGAGAGTGAGATTAGAAGGACGATACAGGACTTCTTGAGTATTAAAACAAGCGGATTAAACCCATATACAAGTTTCGCCCCATATGATGTTCACGGTATAACAATAGACGTAAGATTAACCAAATGAAATATATTATTACAGAATCACAATTAGACACATTTTTACTTAGAAGGTTTACAATGGATGAGTTGGAAGAACTTAAAAATGATTATAACTACATTATGGATGACGAGGATTTTGAAGATTCTGCCGACAGAGATGATTACGCTTATGAATTACTTGAAAAGTTCATTGATAAACATAGAGGTGATGAGTTTTTACAGTATGGTAATGATACTGAATTCTACGCAAAACGTTCCGATTATATTAGAGCGTTACTTAAATTCTTACACTCTAATTAATTAATATTTATATATAATGAAATACATTATCAATGAGTCTAAATTAGAGAAAGTTGTTATGAACTATCTTGATAGTTTGAACCTAACGATACTTGATAAAATTACTCACATTTATTTTATTAGAGAAGGTCACGATGACTATGCATATATTGCTTATGATAAACACAACCGCAAGTGTATCATTTATTATGATTTAATAGATGAAATTACAAATCTATTTAGTTTAGATAGTAACTACTCAGAGGAACTTATTGGTGAATGGGTTGAGGACACTTTAGGTATGAAAGTTAAAAGTACAGGCTGGATGTTTTAATATATGAAATACTTAATCACCGAATCACAATTAGACAGAGCAGTGTTCAAATATCTTGATAATCAGGATTTTATTCGTATTAAAAAAATGGGTTGGATAAACTTCGTTAACTCAATAGATGATGAGTCCGCAAAAATAAGATATGATGAAAAAGCTAGTTGGTGTTATATTAATTATGATTTAATTACAGAAATTTCTTCTTTCTTTTCTTTACGAGAATCTAATTCTGAGGAAATTATCGGACATTGGGTTAAGAATACCTTAAAAATGAAAGTAATTAACACATTCACCATTTACTCGGAAACATTTTTCATTATTGAGTAACCCTAACTAATACTTATATATAATGAAATACATAATCACCGAAAGTCAAAGTAATAAAAACCTTAAACCTTTATTAAAGAAATTGGGGATGAAAACTCTATGTGAAATGACAAGTAGGACGCCTAAAGAGATTATTAATGAGATGGGTATTAAGGGAACTAAGGAAGATATTATCTTTCTAACAAAAACTATATTTGAAAATGACATCTCACCCGTCTTAACATATTGTAAATATGTTATCATACCCACTCAATACTCTATGGATTTGGTTGTCTATATACCTAAGCCGGCTCCTGAAAATGTGGGAAGGTATATGTTTGACCAAGGTACAAGGAATGTGTATAGAGATGCAATCTCCGAGGCTTTATATAAGTTCGGTGGCGGTATAATTAGAGGTCATAATATTGAGGTCCATAATACAGGTGACTGTTAACTAATATTTATATATAATGAAATACTTAATCACCGAATCACAATTTGATAGAGCGATTTTTAAATACTTGGAAAATCAGGATTTTATTCAGATTGAAAGGAGAAATAGTATATACTTTGTTAATTCCGAAGGTGATGAATATGCTCAAATCAGATATGATAAAAAAAATGGTTGGTGCTATGTATATTGGAAGTTGATTGGTGAAATTTCTTCCTTCTTTTCTTTGGAAGAATCTGAATCTGAAAAAGTTATCGGTAGATGGGTTGAGAATACCCTACAGATGAGGGTTACTGGCACCTCCACCACAAAAACATCCAACCTTCCCTTGTTGAGAATACCCTACAGATGAGGGTTACTGGCACCAAACGGAGTTTGGACAAACTCAACTAATTTGTTGAGAATACCCTCTAACTAATATTTATATATAATGAAATACCTTATAACAGAATCACAAATAGATAGAATAATCTTTAAGTATCTTGACAATCAGGACTTTATTATTAAGAAAATGTCTAGTGGTAGTATAACTTACTTCGTTAATTCGGAAGGTGATGAATATGGGGACTCATTAATCGAATACTTTAGAAGTGGTGACTGTGGAATAAGTTTTGAGTTAATTCATGAGATTAAAGATTTCTTCTCTATAGAATTTAATAATTCTAAATATGTTATTGCTAGATGGGTTGAGAATACTTTGGATAGAAGAGTTAAAGAAGTTATAATTAAATAGTAATTATTTTCCACTCCCCTTATGTATTAATCTTAAACAATCAGGTGATATGTTATCAAATGTAACTATATGGTGTTTGTAATCACCACCCTCAAAATGTTTATCTTTATACCAAGTAACACCCGCACATTCTGTATTAATTACCCAAATATCATCATCATAGGTTGAATCAAACATTTGTTTCTTGTCTAATGAATCTGTTGCGAATATTGATGGTTTACATTCCACATCTCCTCCCACATGTTGTTGGTAACAATCACCCACATACGTTTGTAATCCTGTAAGTTCTATGTTTTCTCTCCATATAGGATTTGATTTGTGTACAACAAATTTACCAGGTATATATTCATCTCCTGATGGGGAATATAAGTCTTCCTTTAATATTGATTCTTTAATTCCCTTCCTTTCATTATACATCTGTATAATTCTGTCTCTATAATGATTTTCTAATTCTTTATGTATATCATCATACCAAAATTCATCTTCAGGTAATGTGCTAACAAATCTCCAATGTACCCCATCCATCATAAAGGTTATTGTTGTGTAGAGTAACTCATCTAAAAAATGTGAACTTAAAACCTTTCTGTTTTTTGTAAGACGATAAGCGCCTTCAAAAGATTCAAGAAACTCATTTTCCATTTCATCATTAGAAAGTCTTCTTCTTATCCTTGGTGATAATTCTTCTCTTAATACTCTTCTTATTGTTTCTTGTAGGTTCATATTAGTAAGCAAATTCAGCGTTATCAAATGTAATTACTTCAGATAAATCCTCTAACCCGTCAAAATTATCTTGGAACCATTTAACTAAATAATCATTCATCTCATTCCAATCATCTATTGAAAACATATCGGATACTTGTTCCCATATACTATCATCAATCATTACCATCATCACGTCATCTTGTTGGTTAAAGAATATAATCGCATTTAGGTTATCATCATTGTCACTCATCTCAAACCTTTTATCATCACGATTGTATTTACCACTACTAGGATTAATTAATGATGTAATATATCTATCAATTAATTTATCCTTTTTGGACTCTTCCCTTAATATTCTTCTTATTGTCTTTTCTAAGTTCATATTATTATAAATATAATTATATTTACTATTATATGAAAGTATTAATCACAGAATCACAATTTGATAAATTAATTTTTAAGTACCTTGACAATCAGGACTTTATTCAGATTGAGAAGGTTGATGGTGTATACTTTGTAAATTCAGAAGGTGATGAATATGCACAGATTAGATATTTTAATAAGGATAGTAAATGTGTCATATATACAGGATTAATTGGTGAGGTATCTTCTTTCTTTTCTATGCAAGGTTATGATGCTAGGGAAGCTATCGGTAGATGGGTTGAGGAGACCTTAAAGGTAGATATTGATTATTGTTTGTGGGCCAATAATATTAAATCTGAGTGGATGCAGATTCCGTCTAATTAATATTTATAATAACATGAAACTATTAATCACTGAATCTAAATTAAAAACATTTATTAAAAACAAGTTTAATATTGACCTCACAGGTCGTGTGGAGCTTGACCCGAGCATATATAAAATACTGAATGATTTTGATTTCTATTTTACTTACGATGGTTTACGAAGAAGACAATTAGGTGATAACTATGGTCCGATGTATCTTATAGAATTGGATAATAATCGTAAGGTATTATATCAAATGAATTATAGTTCAAACCTCCCATTGATTCTTGATAATAAAGGTGATGGGTATGAAGAGTCCGACTTTATGAATTTACTTGGTATCTACGCTCTTGGAATAACTATGGAACAATTTCTTGATTTATACATATGAAATACATTATCACAGAATCTAAATTAGAAAATGTTGTACGAAAATATTTGGACAGTCATGATTTTATTATAATGGATAATAGTAAAAAATTTAACAATTACATTTATTTTTTAAATAACGAATCAGATGATACCGCACAAATAAGTGTCTATCACTTAAATGCTTTTGGTGAAGTTAGAGATTGGTTATATGTTAGTCGTGAATTAATTGAGTTGGTAACTTTATTTTTACCTATACCTAAATCTAAATTATTAAAAGTTATTGCGGATTGGGTCGGTGATAAACTAAATCTTAAAATTAATTATGATGATGTTAATGATACTGGAAATGGTGACATGTCTTACAGATTAATAGTTAAGTAAAATAATAAGATATTTATCACTACATGAAATACATTATAACAGAATCACAATATAAGTTAATTACCGAGCTTGAAAGAACTTGGAGAAATATTGAGTACGCTGAAAAATATGAGAAACTTAAACATAAGTTTGTTCCTTATTTTGTAAATTTGGTTGATTCATATGATGAAAGTGAATTTAGAATTGGTTTATTCGACTCTGAAGGAAAACTAATGATGATGTATATAAAACAAAGTGGTGAATTATATTATAGTAGACAACTTGATAATATATATGGTGAGGCCTTTCCCCATCCAATTTGGTGGGTTCACAGCGATTTCATTCTGTCAGATGTATTTAATGAATACTTCCCCGACTACGAAGTTAAATCAGTTAAAAGTGTAACATTCTCATGAAATACCTAATCACCGAATCACAACTAGATAAATCCGTATTCAAGTATCTTAATAGCCAAGATTTTGAAATATCTAAGATTGGTGCCAGTACATACTTTAAACACCCTAACGATGATGAGTTTGCTCAGATTAAATATGGTGGTAATCACGCCAATAATGAATTGTGTTTTATTTATATGGATTTAATTAAAGAAGTTTCTTCCTTCTTTTCTCTTAACGATTATCAATCTACCAGAGTTGTTGGACAATGGGTTAAGAAAACCCTAAACTTGGAGGGTCAAATGTCCAACAAGATAATGCAACTCAAATCGTCATTAAAAATACCATCTAAATGGGAAATATAAGAAAGGTTGAGAACCCAATAAGATAATACATACCGAACAATGAAATACCTTATAAAAGAATCACATTTAAATAACTTAATCTTTAAGTATTTGGATAATTTAAATTTTTTTTCCGTTGAGGACAGGGGTGATATATATCTTTGGGAAAGTCGAATATCTTGGAGTCGTAGCGGTTACCCATTAATATCTACTCATATAAGATATAATGACGCGTATGTGAGTTGTGGATTACTTGAGGAGTTATCTAATTTCTTTCCCGTTTCGTTAGATGAGTCGTTAATTATAATCGGAGAATGGTTTAAATATAGATATGGTTTTGAATCATTGACCCGATTCTATTCTGATTGTGATTACGATTAAATAAAATTTGTAGGTTCATATTATTCGTAATGTAAATAAAATAAAAATTTAAACGGGAAATAACTTGTAACGGTTGAACCAATTTCTTGGACTGCTTTTTGTTTTACTTTATTGAAATTTTTGGGATTATCTATTGCAAATTGTCTATCAAAAAATATATTAACGTGATATCCATCCATCATTTCATCATAATCAAACCCAACACGTTTCACCGCAGGAATTTTAATTGTATTAATTATCTTTGTGGCCTTTTTTATAAATTTTTCTACATTACCATCACCTTCACTTTCTTCTCTTAATACTCTAACAATACTTTCTCTCATAGGACTATAACCCATATTGTCATCTAACCTATCATCCATATCTTGTCGTAGACTAAGTAAGAAGTTATTCATAATTATTTTATACACACGTGGTAAATAATACTCATTATACCAATTATGTAACTCTTCTACACTATCAAAAAAAACCTTATCACTAATTGTTTCAAAGTAATCACCACCTCCTTCAATTTCAGCAATAAGTGTATTTTTAGACCCATCAACCAACGAATACCAATCAGTTTCGACTGGAGTGTAACTTTCACCATCCCAAAATGGTGTCGCCATTATCCATATTGTTTCAACCATATCAGCTAAGAAGTGGTCCCCATAAAATTTACCTTCCCAATAAACAACGCCATCAGAATTTGTTGAAATCTTAAATTCTTTATATTCTGTTGGTAGGGTTTCATTATTAATACCTTCAATTATTATTTCACTAGCCAAACCTGGATGAATCTTTAACCCAACTAATTTAACAATTTTGGTTAATGAAATACCCAAAGCTTCTTTAGCATTCCAAAGACCTAACTCGTCAATTAACTTTAATATTTTATCTTTTCCTTTAGCCATTATTACTTAATCTCTTTATTTCATTACTATGAAGTTTTTGTAAATACATCCGTTCTATAGACCCAGGTTCTCTTTCTTCTAACGACAATAAATCTTTTTTACGCCATAGTGTATTTTTCATAATAACCTCAATCATCTCATCTTGAGTAACTCCTTCAGGTATCTCAGTGATTGGTGGAACACATACATCAACTCTGTCCATAAATGATAATTCATCAATAGATATATCATCCCTACCCATTTCATTTATCACATCATCAAGAAAATTATCTTCAAACCATTCTTCAATTAAGTAAATAAGATAATTTTTTCTAATAGGTATATAGTTTAATATATCGTTAACAAACTCTTTGGGTATAAATAAAGATGACTCCATGAATTTTCTTTCAGATGTTGGTCTGCGGTCATCAGTTTCTTCAAAAAACAATGCTAAATTCATCATTTTTTTACCATTTTTACAAAACTCAATATCGTGTCTTGTTTTATAACTTTCAGTGTGATACATATTCATATCTGAAAAAATCTTATTCAATTTATCTAATATAAGTTTTTCAGTTTTCTCATTTGGTTTCAAGAATTTTCTACTAACTTCTTCTTGTATTACTTTTCTAATATGTTCTTTTAAAAAATTGTTTTCTTTCATCTGTTCTTTAGTTTCAACAGGTTTAACCATAAGCCAACTGAATGATAAATATCTTGGGTATTTAACTCCGTGTATTGAATAGAATACCGATAGGAATATTTCTTTAAGGTTATCAAACCAAGGGTCATCTATCCCAATCAAATCGGAAAAAGTATATTCATCATTATCAGTTCCAAATTCAGGTTGTGACCTGTAATAATTGTATTTATTCCATTGTGTACCTATCCAATTAGCATCAACATAAATGTTACCATCCATATATAAATAATTTTGGTTATCATTCATTCCCGAGCGAAATATTTCAATACCTTCAAACCACCAAGGAAAATTTTGAGATAGCTTTTTATTCAATACTTTATTGAGTATTCTCAATTGTGATTCATTTAATTCTGCAGGCTCTTTCATTGTATCATTCTTCAATTTTGTTTGTATATACCATTATAATACACTTCGTACAATACAATTTCATATAAATTATTAAATATGTGTTCAGGTAATTGTGAGTAGGCCAAATTTATAAGTCCACGATACTGTCCTTCATTATCAAATCTTTCCCCTGTTACACCTCCCTCACCAAAATACTGAAGTTCGTAATTTCTAATACCATTATTAGTTTTAGTTTTATACATCAAAGACGACATTTTATCACTACTAACATAATCACTTATCCATTGACTAACTAATTGTTCCGCAGTATCGTCCAAGAATTGGTATTTAACACCTTTCGGTAAAGTGTCTAAATCAAACGTCTTACCCAGTTGGTATGGATTTAATTCAGATATATTAAGAAAATTAAATAGTCCTTGTCTTTCAATAAGATTTAATATCTTATTCTCACTCTCTTTGATTGGTTTCTTTTTTTCCTCATACCACCATTTACTTTTGTTATAGGACTCAAGTGTTTCAGTATTAAAACTTATTCCTCCCTTAAACTCAGGAAAAACATCACGAATGACTGACCTAACATTCCTCAAAATATTATGAAATCTATCTGACTCTTCACCTGAAAAAGAATTTTTCATTAAAACGGTAACATGACATTGTGTTCCATAATCAGTATTAAAAATATTAACCTCAACATCATGGAAATTATTAGTCAAGATATTTTTGTCAAATGTTCCTTTAACAAATGATGCAATTATTTTTTCTAATTTTAATCTACCACTTAAATTATTATCCGATATTTCTTCTTTTAATCTCATATTAGTAATAATTTATTTCCTCCCCATCAGGTCCTAATGTTTTAATATACACTTGTTCTATAGTTGCAGTATTTGAGTTAATATTTAAAAATTGTAGTAGGTACTTTAAATGTTCCTGATACAAATAATGTGGGTCAAATCCCTTATCGTACATATTTTTACTTGTTATTGTTGGGTCGTTTAACTTTACTGTTAAATAAATTATATAAAAAGGAAAATCTTCGTCCCCATCCCATACAACTTCAGCATCAATCTTGTCAATCATTGGATATATTTTCTTAATATAATCCGAATTAAATAATTTTTCAGCTCTTTCAGAAGTTAATATCATATTATAATAAATACATTGTTATTGAATACTTTTAGGTATACATTATATAAATATACAAATCTAATATTAAATGAAAACCCCACCGAGTAGCGAATTCGATGGGGTTAATGTAGCCTAAACTACAGCGGTCCTAAGCCCGTTTCTTTTATAAATCAACATTATTCTCGTATAGGTAGTAAAATGAAATACACGTTGAATTTTCCATTTTTAGTATTTAACCCAAGTTTGGGATTAAGTGAATCCTCTAACCTTGCTTCAAATGTATAAATGTCAGCAGAGTCTGATAAATCCTTTGGTATTGTATTATGAACTTGTATACCATAATATATATAAAAATTATTAACTTCGTCATAATCACTATTACTTTTCCTGAAATACTTACTTAGTCCAGGTTTTAACTTAACAATAACTCTACCTTCTAAGTTATCACCAACTTCTTCAATAGAATTAACTCCGTAAACCGAATCTAAATAAGGATAATCTTTAATGAGTTTTTCAGCATCTTTTACAATAACTTTTTCAAGTCCTGTAAAGTCATTAGTTTTCACCTCTCGTGATTCGGTCAAAACTTTCCTGATTAATTCTTTCATATTCAATAAATATGTCGTATCTTCGTATTCTGTATGAACAACTCAACTATATACCAATACGAACAACGAATCAAGTACCTTGAGTCTCGTATCTTGGAGCTTGAGAATGAATTACATATGTCCAAGTGTACAGGACATCGTCAAATTAGAAAAGAATCAAATAAAAAAGAGGAATTAGTGTTAGCACTTAAAGAACTTAATTCTAAGACTAAGAAGACTCAAAAAGATAAGGATACTATTGGAGTACTTGAAATTGTATTAAAGAATATGAAGTAACTATTTCACGGTTTTAACATCCAATCCGAAAGTTTCTTTGAACCATTCTTTAAATGTCTCTTTCCATCTATCTTCACCAAAAATACCATCAAGTTCGTATGACTTATCAATTGCAACTTGTACTATTGGTGATATTACTTTTAACTTATAATCCTCCTCTTCCTCATAGTAATCACTACCATACCAAGTGAAGACAAAATCCTCATCCATATAGTTACCATAATAAAATTCAAACACGTTTCGGTCTTCAGTTTCATTCCCTTCATAATCGTAAACATACGGATGAGTATAATGAATTGAATCAGGTTGGAACAGTATGTCAAAATATGATATCATATAGTTCTTTAATCTCCCATGTTGGGATTCTGTGATTACGTATTTCATATCATTGGTGAGATTGGTCCTCCACTGAATATGTCTTCATTTTCAGGGTATCCCATGTATTTATTGTAAGACCTACGAACATTTGGGTTTTTGTAATCATTTATAACTGATGGAATCTTGCAAGGGTCTACTCCTGGAGTTCTATCTAAATCCGGTTCTTTACCCATAAAAATTACCCCTCCACATTTTTCATTCAATCTTTGGTTATAGTTATCATTTAATTTTTTCAATACCTCAGATTTATTCCCACCTTTATAAGGTCCTTTCTGTATGATATTACCAGTCTCTTTTTGTATATCTTTTATTTTCTTTAATTCGTCATCAAAAACCAACTTTCTACAGTACCCAAGACGATAGATTTTGAACTCCTTGAATTTTTTATTAACTTCAGGAGATTGACACATTTGACTGGTAAATTCCTCTTTCAAAACTTGTTTGATTATTTTTTCTATCCCCATTTTTTTAATATTCTTTTATAAATATTATATTTAATAGTAATTTTTAACTATATTTGTACTATGATAGAGAAAGAGAGAAAATTTAAACTGAAATACCCTGTTTTTGAAGATTTAAAAGGTGTCAGAATTAAACAAGGTTATCTAATGGTTAAAGGTAAGAAACACCTTCGTGTTAGGATTATTGAAGGAAAAACCATCACCGCAACCATTACTTATAAATCAAAAATAGATGAGGTAACTAAATTAGAATACGAATATGAAATTCCAATAAATGAAGCATTAGAACTTTATAATTCTACAGATGTTAAATTAGAAAAAACAAGATACAAAACAAAATTTGACGGAAATCAAGTAGATATAGACGTATTAGATAACGGTAAGTGTTGGGTGGAAATTGAATTTGAAAAAGAATTAAAAAAACTTCCTGACTATTGCGGAGAAGAAGTCACAGGTAACAAAGAATATTCAAATATTCAAATAGCTCTGAGTAATTCTATTTCTTAAACCTATTGATATTAAAAAAAATTTCATTTAAATTTATCAAACAAAATAAAAATAAAAACTATGGCAAAAAGTTCAGCAAAAGGTCGTTACATCTGTAAGGTAGGGTTTTATGATGTCTATGCAAAAGATAATCTAAAACCAGCAAAAGAGAGTAAAAATAAATGGGCAATTGGTGAGGTTATCTCAACTGATTACATCATATATCACTCTAAAAAAATGGTAGAAAAAGGACTCCAAAATAAAGAACAAGCAATTAACAAAGCTAAAGAACTTTTAGGAGTTAAATACCGAGAAGTGTACGGTCTGTAAGAATAAAAAGAAAACCCCCAAAAGGGGGTTTTTTATTTCATCTATTTAGTATTTATAATAAAAAACATTATGAAAATTATAAAGTTAACAGAATCAGATTTACAAAGAATAGTTAAAAAAGTAGTCAATGAACAATTAGTTAGTGATTATAAAGATATTGTAAATTTTCTTTCGTCACAAAAAGGTAAAGGTATCACAAAAATAAATTCAAATAAATTTGAATTTAAAAATCCTGATGGTTCCGCACAATATGTTGAAATTTCCGATAGAATTAAAACATATACCAAAGATTCTAAAGGTTTAGTCACTAACGTTATATACCCTAAAAACTTAGATGAGCTAAAACGTATAATGAGTCCAGAATTTTAATGATTAAAGAAATTAATAGATTTATAAAAGTATTTGATACTTTTTTTAAGTCTTGGGATTTTTATGGAATAGAATTAATTAATTCTAAAGAAAAAGTAACGGTAAGTATAGACAATTTTGATTATGAGGTACCTTTAATCGAAATATATAATCCAAATGACTTACCGTATACACTTGCAAATCTATATGCCAGTTTTCAAGATGATTTTATATCTAATATACAATCTTTAGCCGGAACTAATTTAAGTAATTATACAATTTTAAATAAATTAATAGTATTTGATGTAATTAATGATGGTATGACAGATTTTTATTTAGATGTCGGTCACTCAAAAAAAATGAAAGAATGTATTCATAATAAAAAAGCAACAATAAAATATAGAAATAATAAAAATATAATTTATACAATAGAAGGTCATTACGACTGTTCAGATTTGGAATATTATATTGAATCAGATGGTGAAAGATTTGTAATTGATGTCGGATTCAAAACAAACTCAGTATTTGTCGACAACTTAATTACTGGTAAATATTATATGATGGACCCCAAAGACTTTGAAGAATTCATATTTGATATCAAAAATGAAGACAGAATTTTGTTTGAGGACCCAATCTGGGATTGTTTAAGTCCTATTGTAGATACTAAAACATTTATTGACACAAATTGGCAATTTATAGACGTTAATGTATTCCCAATTTAGTTTTGTGTTATTGGTTCATTTTTAAAAGTCACAAAATCCCCCTTTTTGGAAACTTCATAATTTTCATTTTGGAAAATAATGTACTTACCATTTTTACCAACAAAAATAAATTTATCCACAGTCTTAGGATATCTTTTCATACTGTGAGTTGGAACAAGGTACCCATTTTCAGTTTTTTTAATTAAACCATTAAGTGGTTTTATCTGATAATAAATTGGAGTCTCTAAGTTTATTCTCACATCTCTACCATATATTGTGTCCTCGATTGACCCAGGACAGTACTCTGTTATCCCTTCCTCACCAAGATTATGTAACTTCATTAATATCATTACCGCTTGTTGTTCTCTTTGGATACCTGAATTTAATGAGGTTAGATTTATTCTTTCCATCTTATCCAAAAACTGAGATTCAGGACCAAAAAGATAAACTTGGTTTTTTTTAATCCAATTTATAAATTTTGTTTGTTCATCTTTAAAGTTTTTAGTGAAGTCAGAAAGGTTAACTTCAGTTACATTCATATATTCTCTTAATAAGAATTTAATCACACCTGAATTTGTATTGAAATAATTTAATATTGACCAGTCTGAAACTAACTTATATCCAACACCATACTTAACTCCTCTGAAATTAATAACCCCACGGTTAGTTTTACATTTATCATCCTTAACTGATTCACCAAATAATGGCTCACCATCGTCACTTTTTAATTTTGAATAAATGTTTTCCATTATTTCATTAAGTGTCGATAAAAATAATTTTTCAGTTTTTATTCTTGCAGCAATATCATCTAAATTCATATCAGAACTACCTAAATCATATCCTTTTAGGTACTTCTCAAAATCTTTTAAAGTCAAATATAAATTACCGTTAATTGAGATTTTAAGGATTTGTTTTCCGTCCTTATCCCATTGAGGTACTCTGTATTCGTTACTACCATGTACTAAAGTAGTGAATGGAATACATATATCAGTATTTTCAATACATTCAGTATCTTGGAATGTGTCATTTACAATATTCACACTGTTATCTAAAAAAACATTGGTTCCAGTTTTAAAATGTGACACACTAGCACCATCAAATTCATATTTATCGTAAAGTATTGGGTGGTCACCCTCCGTTAACAAATGTTCCGTTAAAACTTTCTTAATTAAATCTTTCATTACTTAAATAAATATTAACCTTTTTAGATTGTTTCAGCACTTTCAGAAAAGATTATTTCTCTAACCAAAGGACAATTCTGTTTAATGTTGTTTTCAAAAAATATTTTAAAAAATTCTTTATGTACAAAACTTATTAATTGTTTTTTATATATTAACATAAAGGTACCTACTTTCTCAAGTACATCAACCTTATTTACAACTAAGTTAGTAACTCCATTAATATTTGCAGCCTTAATTAAGTCATCTAAATTAGTCCAACCAATTTGTCTTGGTCTTCCTGTAGTTGAACCGTATTCATTACCAACCTCCCTAATTTTTTCAAATATTTTAGTAGGTCCTTCAAATTGTTTTGCTCCAACATATGTATTATATGCCTTGCAAACTCCATAAACCTTTCTAATTCTTTGGGGTGGAACTCCATTAAGAACTGCACTACCTACTGTACAATGAGATGATGTAACGTAAGGGTAGTCACCCCAATCAATATCCAATTCAAATCCTTGAGCCCCTTCAAATAAAATCTTTACCTCATCTTTACCATGGAATTCCTCATAGATATCACAAACATATTGTTCAAGTAATTCCGCGTGTTCAACTCTAACTCCCTTACGATAATATTTATCACGATATGCAGGTCCATTACCTGTTTTAGTCGTTCCAATCTCTTGGTCTTTGGAGTCCTCGGTTGTGTGTTCAGGTCTAATAATATGAGCCCTTTTATCAATGAATAACTTACCCATAACTTCAACACCACTTGCTTCAAGTTGCTGAATCTCGTGGAATAAACTAATTGGGTTAACAACACAACCTGGACCAATAATTGACTTAACGCCATTCACAATTCCTGATGGAATAAAATGAGTTACTATCTTTTTACCTTTTTTATATATAGTGTGACCCGCATTTCCACCTCCATTATATCTTACAACATGTGTATATTCATTTGGGGTTTGACTTAAAGTATTACATACCTTACCTTTCCCTGTGTCCCCCGCCTGAAGGTCCACAATTACATCCGCATAATTAATCATACCCAATATTAACAATAAATTAATTAACTTTAAAGTATATTTATCATATTATGGTGGATAATAAATTAGTTCAAAAACTCTATAACACACTTATTAAAAACAACAAAGTTAATATTGGTGGGTTAACATATAAATCAGAATATGATGAGTCAAAAAACTTAATTAATGTATACATATCAAACCCAAATAACTTATCATACAATCCATATGTAGTTATTGAATTTTTTAATGATGTAATATCTTTTTTTACTGAATTCATACCTCCTCAATCTACACCAGGTCCTTCAAGTTTTTACTACTTAAAACAATTTTTTAAATTCTACTTTGATGAGGTTAGTATAGATGAAGTGTATTTAAATAGAGTCGATACAAGGATAATGATGAGTTTAGTTTCAGACATTACCAACATTTGGTACGGTGATTTTGATTCTGAGATAATATCTGAATTTGTTGACGTAACGTCTGGAGGTGATGGGAACAGAATACAAATTAAAATTCAACTAATTGACTCTCACTATGATGGTGAGCCGGCAGAAACTAACAAAAGATTATTTGATATTTTAGATTTCTTATTCAATGAACAATCATTCTCTGATTATCTTGATAACAAATACGACTCAGCAATGGACTATATTTGGACTAATACTTTACTAACAAATAAAGAATATATGTATCTTGATTTAGATGTAATGTTTTACGACCCTAGTGGTCAAAGAATACGATATTAATTTATTGGAATCTTTATTGTACCAATTAATGCAAAATTAGGACCTTTTTCAGGTCTTAAATCAATGGTATATTTTTTACCATTATGTTCAAATTTACCTTCTAATCTATAAACAGGAAAATCATATCCCGCAGAATTTATTCTAAAAACAGGAACTGAAAAATTTTTATTTATTTTATCTAATAGACTTTGGGGTGTTTCTATACGACTAAGTCCAAGTTCTTGGTGAGTATTACCTGTAAAAATTATTTTTTTATAATCTTTTAAAATACTATTGTTGTTTGGTTTAGTTAACTGTTCATCAAGTATTTTATCAGGGACATTATCTCTTTCAACTAACTCAACAATCACTGCGTCAAAAATTAATACTTCTACAATTTCACCCAAAACAGATTGAATAATTGCTTTAATTTTTTCATTAATATCTTTTGATAATTTACTTCCGATTATCTCCTCCAAAACTAATTCATCTTCAGGAATATTAGGAAAATTGGTTGTGTTGTAATATTCTCTGAAACTTTCGTATGCCCACTCATCTAAAACTTTTAATTCAGTCTCAAGAATTATAGTATCAAACACTTTACTATAATCACAAAAAGTAATTTTACAGTTAACCCACCACTCAAAATAATTCGGCATGAACTTATTCAACATTTTTTCAAGTTTCATAATTTCATTTTCAGTTATTTTTTTTCTTTTAGTACTAACTGATTCATTTAATTTTTCCATTTCTTCAATAAAAATTAAATCAATATAACTAATGTCTTTATCAATTCTAATCCATTCATTATTAACTTTTTCTAAAAAATTTTCAATAATGTTTTCAACTATTTCAGGATTAATTGAATAAGGGTATGTTACTTCAGCGACTACAGAATAAAACTCTTCGTCATCTAATAATCTCAAACTTTTAATATTCCCTTCCTTTATTAAAGATTTGAGTACGTGATTTATTTTTTTTAATTTTTTAGTTTCCTCATTCATAAATCAACACCAGTATTGTAAATTGTTTCCCAATTATTTTCTTTACAATATTCTAAAAAATCTTTAGGTGACATTCTATACGAATCTTCCAATCCGTAAACCCAAGATACAAATTCTGAACAATACATTTTATCTTCTTCGTGATTGGATTGTTTTTTATACCACTTTCCTGTTATTAATTCAATTGGTTGTTTAATAATTAAACCTTCAAAATCATAAGCAGTTAAACCAACTTTACTCATCGCCTTTGTTGCAATTTTTTTCTCGGCAATTGGTTTTGGTTTTCTTTGTACAATAAACTCATATTGATATTCTTCAACCCAATTTTTAAATGGCTTAACGTTTACACCATTATCTTGAGCGTCAATAATATAAGGCTCATCCCAAATCCAAATAAACATTGCAGTGTGATTTATTTGTGACTTTGTTGCCCATCTTATCATCTTACTGATTAATTTTTTACCTCTACAATGTAAGACATCACCTGTTTTTAAATTTTCTAAATTAAGACTCATATTATTCTTCGGGTTTTAGTATGTACATCGCTTCTGGAAATTCCTTATCCAAAAGTTCAGTATTTTTATTATCATAAGGGATATTTTGTAAAATATATCTGATAGCATTTAATCCTGAAATTCTTTTATCATTTGAATCAAGGACAATCCAAGGATGATTTACTGTTGATGTTTTATCAAATAATCTTTCTTTGAATTCTGTAAATCTATCCCATAAATCTTGCATTTTAGCATCATTTGGAGAATATTTCCATTGTTTAAGTGGAGATTTCTGACGGATATCAAATCTTCTTTTTTGAGTTTCTTTATCGATTGAGAACCATAGTTTAAATAGGTAATCTCCATTTTCAACTAATTTACTTTCAAAGTCAGTAACTGAGTCCATAAAATTATTATACTCTTCTTCGGTACCATAACCCATAACAGGTTCAATTAATCCTCTATTATACCAACTTCTATCAAAAAAGTTAATCATTCCATTTTTGATTTTAGATGAATATCTACCATACCAATCTTTCCTTTCTTCGGGTGTTGGTATACCTAACGCAATAATATTAAAATATCTTGGATTTAAGTTTTCAGTAAACTTTTTAATTGTGGAACCCTTACCTGCAGAATCTCTACCTTCAAAAACAAGAATAACAGTCTTACCTGTCTTATTTAACCATTCTTGTAATTTTAATAACTCAACCTGAAGATAGTATAATTCTTTTTTATATATTTTTTTAGATAAGATTGAAGGTTCCTCAATTTCAAAACCATAATCTTCATTTTCAATATCTCCTTCGTAAGAATTTGGTTCTCTTTTTTTCAAGGAATTAAAAACTTTATCCAAATAAGTTTGGATGTTTTTTTCTTTATCCCCTTTCATCTTCAGAACCTTTCTGATTCCTCTTTCAAGTAAATCAAAATTTATTATCTGTTCGTTAGATAAATTTACAATATTTTGTAAACTTTTTTCTATTTTGTTTTTTAATATGTTATTTGCAGAAAGGAGTGACTTAATTATTTTCATCCTTGTTTCTGTAGAAGCTTCATCTTCATTAATCAAAACATCAGATTGTAAACCAATTAACGATTGAATTTTTTTGATTTCATTTAAAACTTTTTTCATATAAAATAAATACGCAGAATTCAGTAAAATAACCACTTAATGATTAAATAGATGACAGTGGTAAGTATTAAATGAACAAAAAAACTATTAACCTCTTCCTCATTAGTAGGTTTTTCTTTCTTAAAAGAAATTATTGTTAATCTACACAAAACAACCCAAAAAAGTATAGACAATACTTCATGAATCATATTAATTAAATTTCAATAACTGAGTCATATCAATTCTACCTAAAAAACGTTCTTCTAGTTCTAACTGACAAACATTACTCAACTCACCATAAAATGATGGGGAATCAAAATTATTTAACATTGTTTCTCTTACACCTGAATTATTAAAAGTTTGGAAACTATATCTCAACGCTTCACTATCATCTATTAATTGGTAGTACATAATGCTTGAAAATCCATTTAAAATAGTTTCTCTAACCTGATATTCATTATTCAATGATTTAATAAACCAATTACTGTGTTCGTTAATTGGGAAATTTTTAATCGTAACAACGTTACCTATGTTAGTATTCAGTCTATATTTGATAGTGTCATCCATCTTAACAACTGAATACTTTCTTAAAATATCCTCATAATTTAATGTGACGGGTATTGAGAAACCTAAAGCATTTGCCAATTCAGAATTTACTGAATTAATTATTTTATCCTCACCTTTTAAAATGAATTCACAAACTAATTTTTCAATAGGATTACCATTAGAATCATATTCATAAACATTAACGAATGTAAAAACCCCAAACTGACTTTTCACATAATCAAGTTCCAAATTAAATAAAGATGTCTGTGGTAATGGGTATTCTACCCCATTAATTTCAAATTTTAATATGTTATTAAAATTAAGTGTACCATTTAACATCATCACTTTATTTTGTACATTAACTTCTTCAACCCCTTTTTTATAAAAGAATGCGATTATTTTATTTTTAAGAAGTTCTATTTTTTCTTCATTTTCCATTAAATTAAATATAATAAATTTTTATTTTTTGGTCTGTAATCTACATATACTTTCATAAAATGTAGTCGTTTAGTTGAGAACACCTCGGTTAAACTTTTTAATTCTTCGTATAATTTATCAATTATTTCATATCTATACATAAAAACTTCAAATGGAAATTCCCTCATTGGGAAAATCAATCTATAAAACTCATCATCCATGAACTCAATAGAAACACAAGCAAGTGGTAAACTATATTTTACCAAAACTTTGTCCCTTATGTATTTTAAATACAAAATGTCTTGAGGTCTTAACTCACTAATCATTTTTTTCTTTCTCTTCTAAAGATAGAAGTCCTTTCCCATATTTTTCTAATCTGTCGTAATACCGTATTTTAACGTGTTCATGGATTGGAATCGCTTTACCATCACCATCAATTCTTACAAATGTGATAAATGTTTGTGTTACCGCATCTTGTTTACCAGTATGTACATTATGTTTTCTAACTTCAATATACAACTTAATTGATGTGGTACCAAACTTTTCAACTTTACCATAAATTTTAAGTAAGCTACCAACTTTAACAGGACTCTTAAATATTAACTCGTCAATCTTAATCGTAACCATTCTGGTTGTATCACATATTTGTGAAGCATACGATGCCGCAGAATCATCAATCAATGACATAATTGTTCCACCAAACATATTGTCATGTACGCCAATATCACTTTTTTTACATATGTAAGTAGTGATAAGTTCCATTACACATTAACCATTTTAAAATTAGTTTCAACCAAATTAACTGTTTCAGATATTGATTTCATAATAAGATACGGATTAGCATTTGACGCGGGTCTTCTGTCTTCAATATACCCTTTCCAATTATTCTTTTCGGTTGTCTGTGGAACTCTAATCGACGCTCCTCTGTCAGAAACTCCCCAACTAAATTTATTAATCGATTGTGTCTCGTGTTTACCTGTTAATCTCATTTGATTATCAGAACCATAGTTCTCAATATGCTTTGAATGATTTTGTTCCATTGCAAAAAACAACATATCAAAATATGGTTTACCACCAGTTTCTCTCATATACCTTGTTGAGAAGTTTGTATGGAGTCCTGAACCGTTCCAATCACCTTGTAATGGTTTTGGGTGGTAGTCAACTCTTGTATTATATGTTTCAACAAGTCGTTGTAACAAGTAACGACAGAATATCAATTGGTCACAAGAGTCTAATGTTCCTTTACCCATTACTTGGAACTCCCATTGTCCAAGAGCAACTTCAGCATTAATACCTGTAACGTTAAGTCCTGCGGCTAAACAAATATCCAAATGGTGTTCAACGATATTACGTCCTGAAACATTCTCTGTTCCAATACCACAATAGTATTCTCCTTGGGGTTTCATCAATCCTTTAGTATGTCCAAGAGGTAAATCTCCGTCGTATATAAAATACTCTTGTTCAAATCCAACCCACATATTCGGGTCGTCTTTTAATTGTGACCTGTGGTTAGATGGATGTGGAGTTAAATCAGAATTTAATACTTCACAAAGCACCAAATATGAATTCTTCCTTTGTGGGTCCTTTATCATCTTAACAGGTTGTAACATACAATCAGAATAGTTACCTTCAGCTTGTTTGGTTGATGACCCATCAAAACTCCAAATAGGTAAGTTCTCCAAAGTAGGTTCACTTTCAGTTTGAATTACCTTTGTTTTACTTCTTAAATTCGGTTCAGGGTTATAACCATCTAACCAAATGTATTCAAATTTATATATCATATCATTAATCAATTTCGTAGTTTTCAACATCCAAGTCAGTGTATGCCTTAGATACGGCATCAACCCAAGATAATTTCATAGTGGTTTGTAATTCTTTGGCTTTATCCAAAACTTCAATACCCAAACCTTTCTTGTGGGATTCCCATAACAATTCTTCTACAAGTTCTTCGTTGTTCATATTAATCGTTATAAATGTCTAGAATGTATTTTTTTTTATTGTTCTTCTTTGGGGTTTCGTACTTATACTCGCTACCAATCACAAATGAAATCCAATATCTAATCCATATTAAATCAACACCAAAACTATATGTTGTACTTTTTAATTTCTTACCTGTTTTTTTATTGGTGTAGAACACACCACTCAAATGTCTTGATGAAAAGAATCCAAGATGACGATAACTTTTATGTTGCATTGATTCGTCAGTCCAAACAGATTTCAAATAAGAGTTTACTTCATTGTTTCCGATATTAAAGTTAAAGATTTTCATAGTGAAATGATAACATAATTAGCAACTTTATTCAATGATTGTTGAAAGTTTTTTTAAATATTTTCCATATGAATTCTTTGAGTATTTCTCGGCATGTTTCTCTAACTGACCAACGTCAATCCACCCATTATTGTAGGCAATCTCTTCGATACAACCGACCATAAGACCTTGTCTTTCTTGAATGGTCTCAACATATTGTCCAGCCTGATTTAATGACTCAAATGTTCCCGTATCAAGCCAAGCAACACCTCGTGGTAACTTATGTACACTCAACAACTCCCAATCCAAATAATGTTGTATTACATCAGTGATTTCAAGTTCACCTCTCTCGGACGGTTTAACATCGTAAGCAACTTTGGTAACCGAGTTATCAAAGAAGTATAAACCTGGAACAGCATAGTTTGATTTTGGTTTCTTTGGTTTCTCCTGAATACCTGTGACATTCCCTTTCTTATCAAAAGACAATACACCATATCTTTCAGGGTCATTAACCTGATAACCAAATACCAATCCACCTTTCAAATTCTCAATCTGTTCCTTCACCTTGTCGGTATCAATACCATAGAAGATATTATCTCCAAGAACTAAACAAACCGATTCATCACCAATAAACTTCTCACCAATAATAAATGCTTCTGCAAGCCCATTTGGTTTCTCCTGAATCTCATAACTTAAACTAATCCCCCACTGACTTCCATCAACCAATAGATTTTGGAATAATGGTTTATCTTGTGGTGTGGATATAATTAGAATTTCAGATATACCAAGAGACATTAATGTTGATAACGGATAATAAATCATCGGCTTATCATATACAGGTAACAATTGTTTAGTTACCGATAATGTAAGAGGATGTAATCTTGTCCCTGAACCTCCCGCAAGTATTATCCCTTTCATTCTTCCGTAACAGTAATCTTTATTCTCTTACCATTTAAAGTGATTGGAGTGATTGTCATCGTTTCATCGATTGAGATTGTTTTACCTTCAACTTCAACTTTATACAATGACATACTCTCGTTCTCTTGTCTTGCCCAATAGTCAAGTCCTCGGGCAATTTCGTTTGTTACCCATTTTACTTCCCAATTATTATTTTCCATATTCAATTTTTTTCCATTTATTATCAGAGTCCAACTCAAATTCTCCGATGAACTCTTGTTTCCATTCTGTTGGTTTTATTAATGATAAGAAAGTTTCACCATTATTTCTACGATACAAATAATATTTTTCACCAATGATTGGTTGGAAGTTATAATTTGCAGAATAAACCATTTGGTTCCATTCAAACTCCTCAACTAATTTACTATATTGTTCTTTGATTTCCTCATACTTCTTGTTGAAGTAATGGTTTGTCTTTAATATCTTCTCGTTCTTCCATGTTGATATGTTATCGGGAATAATCACAGGAGCTCCGACATTTGTTGCGTATGGTAGTAAGTGAGCGTAATATCCACGCTCTTCACTCCAAACAACATTGTCGGGGTATTTCTTTTCTTTTGGCATATCGTAAGACATTACGCTTGGTAAATCAGAGTACTGACACCATAAATCATCAGTGTGTTCCATTTGTTAATGACATTCCATGTCTTATTCCTGTAATAAAATCTTGTAATTCACTTTCAGTTGTGATAAACTCACCCAACACAATACCAATTTCATTTCCAACATCAGAGACATCTCCGTTGTCGTAATTAACATTATCCAATTGAGTTTTAATACGATTTAATATGTGTTTAAAGTTATCCATAATTAAAGATTAATATCCATTCTAACTTTATCACCATTTGGTTTTGAATAAACCGCATATTGTGGTGACAATGAATAGTTCATACCTTTGAGTTTATTCATATACTTTCTACCCATACCAGGTTTCAAATAACCTATTGTGGTATGTGGATGATAATCAGGAAATGAATTGGTGTGAGGGTATCTTCTTAAATCAGCATTTGTCTTATGAAGATTATCACCCTTAACATCAAACTTTAACACATCATAATCAGGGTTTTCAAACAAAGACGGATTGTGTAGTTTGCAAGTTGAGTACTTGTATTTATCCAACACTCTTGACACATCTTCATCTGTTACATCATCGTGTAATCCAAACAATAATGTTGTATGTGGTTCATCTTCCAATCCAAAACTTCTATCACCTTCTTGGTGATAAATGTCGTTGGGGTCAATGATGTTATGGATGTCTTCCATTTCAGGGAAGTCGTAATATAACATCACACATCCATAATCAAACTTTTCCTTTGTTTCTTCTTTTAAAATTTTTTTAATTAGTTCTTTCATATTACATATAATAAGTGTAAGGTTGATAAGTATAAACATTTCCGTATACTCTACATTCTCCGTAACCTGTGTATTTTTTTAATAGGTAAAGTTCAGCGTCTTTATAAGATTCATGTACAACTGATTTAGAGTTAGGACCTTCATTATTGAAGATTTCTCTCCAACCAAAAAATTTCTTTTCTTCAATTACCCAATGACCTTTTCTGTCAGGGTGTCCAGATTTTGAGATAACCTCAACTATTCTAAATTTAACCATAATTAATCCGTTACGTAATTCAAATTGTATTTCTTTGCAACTGCCATAAACTTCTCTTTAACAAATTCGTCTATTGATTTGTAATCCCCACTATCTTCAGCACCTTCCCACCACCAACCTCTAATTTGGTCCAATTGTGCGATAGCACCGATGAATGGATAATGTAAATCCTTATTGTGTAAGTCAATCAACATCATTGAGTAATTCTCAATGTTAGTTGCCGCACTCAAATCGTCTTTATATACCTCGCACTCTACAATCGTGCGGTTGATTTCGTCTCTTAAAAAATGTATCATAATTAATCTTTTATTACTATTCTTAAACAATTCTTTTTAATATACTCCTCGTCAAAGGTCTCAACGACTTGTGGATAAACACATAGATGTTTCATTTTTGTATCATATAACACATCTGATGTGTCAATATGTGTAACAGGTTCTAATGTTGCGGTCATAGGTTAATTACTTAATGGTGCTTTAATTGCTGGGTGTGATTGGTAGTTCTCCAAAATAACATCATTGATTGAACTACAGAATATTCCATCCTGGATTATTACTTTAGGAAGTGGGTAAGGCTCTCTTGTTCGTTTAGGTAATTTTGAAACATATTCCATTCTAGCTTCCTCAGTTAACGCATCCATTCCACTTTGTTGTAAATGTTCTTGAATCTCTTCTTGGGTGTAATCTCTACCAATCTGTTCTTTGGCTTGTTCAATATGATTTAGGTAAATGTGAGTATCACCCAAGTTACCAATCAATTCATCAGGTACCATATTCACTTCGTCAGCAATCATAGTCAATAACAAACCATAACTTGCAATGTTAAATGGTAAACCTAAGAATGTATCTACTGAACGTTGATTCCACATTAAAGAGATTGCTCTGGTTGGTATATTGTCACTTAATGTTTCGACCCACTTATGACTATACTCATCGTTATTAACAAAACCGTTCATATCAATGTTTGGCAAATTCACCTTAACCCATTCTAATCTTTCTTGAGCACTCAACTCTCTTGTATAAACTTGAAATCCATAATGACAAGGTGGAAGAACCATTTGGTCTAATTCACCTACATTCCAAGCATTAACCATTAATCGTCTTGAGTCTGGGTTTGTTTTAAGTTCGGAGATTAGGTATGCAATTTGGTCTATTGAATATTCTGTTATTTCGGTAGTTGGACCCCAAAATGTTCCACCTAAACTTTTAGTATCCCTAGTTTTCCATTTTCTCCATTGCTTACCATACACAGGACCTAAATCACCCCACGTCTTAGCAAACTCATCATCTGTTTTGATACGGTTGATGAATTCTTCTTTTGTTAATGTCTCAACTTGGGTTGATACCCCGGCAGTAACCGAATACCTCTTATACGCATCACCATCCCAAATATGACAATTGTTATCAACAAGGTATTTGATGTTGGTATCACCTGTTAAAAACCATAACAACTCAGTTACAATCTGTTTCCAAGCCATCTTCTTGGTTGTAAGAAGTGGAAATCCATCTTTCATATTATGACGAATGGTGTAACCAAAAATTGATTTGGTTCCTGTACCAGTTCGGTCTTTCTTCTCCACCCCAAAATCTAAAATGGTTTGGAGTAATGTTTGGTATTGTTGGTCTAATTTATTATCCATAACTTTTTAATTATTAGGTGAGATTTATTTTTTGATTTCGTTAAGTAAAACATCAACTTGCTCGTCTATTAAACTAACACCGTGCAGTTCTTTCATCATTTGATAATCCTCAATATTGATTGATGTCTTAGCCTCTTTTTCACCATCGGTGATTACGATTTTAATTTGTAAATTTTCCATTTTTATTTATCTAGGTTGTTCATATTTTTCTATTGTTTGTTCTAATTGATGAAACATTTGTTTGATGTGTTCACCTATAAGTTGAGGTTCGGCATCTTTAATAAACTCTAATGTGAGAGCAGTGTTGGACTTAAACCATTGGGGTGTTTTGGATTGTTGTTCATGTCCTAATACTCCTTTATACTTCATAAACGCAACATCATGCATTGTTACCATACAATCAAATCGTATTTCACAAAGTC